>JAEEGG010022066.1_pt1 | contig 12581 bp, 7 predicted proteins | sample 9134161 | NCBI WGS metagenome assembly JAEEGG01 (sample SAMN16246543, study PRJNA631951) | gut metagenome | biome: gut microbiome; feature: rumen; material: CR-attached | host: Bos | place: Iran: Karaj | collected 2018-10
GCCTTTCGGCGGCTCATCGGATGACGGCCGTCGTCTTGGACTCCGTGTTGGCGGAGACCTGCGGATTGTACATCGCCGAACAGGTGATGGCCGGCAGGATGTACGAACCCTCGTAGGCGGCGCGGAGTTTCAGGGTGAAGGTCTTGGACGCGCCGTGCGGCAGGTCGAAGAACCAGTCGCAGCGGTCGTCCCGGATGTCGCGGTAATCCGCGGTGCCTTCACTGGCATCGCCCATGCGCAGCCGGTCGTTGAGGATCTCCCAACCGGACGGGACGCGCTCGCTGAGCGCCAGGGAGCGGTAGTCGGCCGGGGTCGGGTTGGTCACCTTGACGATGGCCTTGAACTCCGTACCCTGCGGGATGGAAGTGGGCTTCACATCCTTTCCGGAAGCGTCCTTGTAGGAAACGGAAATCTGCAGGCCGTGGGCTTCCGCCGGAACCGTCACGCCCACAGGGGCACGGGAGACCGACGTCAGCGTCACGTACAGCACGCCGTCACCGGTGTTCTTCACCGCGACGCGGCCGGAAACCGGTTGCGCGTAGACAGACTTCGCCGACACGACGTCCTGCCCGCCGACCTGGGCCTTGATGGACTGGGTTCCGACCTTCGCATAGAGGCGGTCCATGGCCATGGCAGCAAAGGCCGCCTCCTGGGTGGAATAATACCCCTTGTTGATGTACTCGGCGACATCAAGGGCGGCCGGGAGGGCCTGCGCGAGGTCGTCGGAAAGGGCGAGGACCTGGAGGACGACCGCCTTGTCGCGCAGCGAGGATCCGTAGGTGAAGTCGGCGCCGCCGTATTCACCGGTGGACGCGGACCCCTTGGCCACGATCTCCTGGGCCGTCTTCACCTTGCCGCTCACGGCATAGGCGGCGGCGAGCATCCAGTCGGCACGGCCTTCCAGCTTGCCGGATTCCTTCAGGCGGTTCATGGCCGCATTGGCGGGCGCACCCGCCACGGCGAGGGTATACAGCCGGTAGCACTCGTCCAGCTGGCTGAACACGGCGTTGCCCGCGAGGCGGTAGGCCTGGCTCAGGTTGTTCTGGAAGCGCTGCCAGTTCGTGAGGACGTCTTTCTGGACCTCGAATCCGGCCGCGGCCGCCTCGGAGAGGAACTGGCCGGCCATGGAACTGGCCCAGGTATCGGAGACATTGCTGCCGCTCCAGTAGGAGAAGCCGCCGTCGCTCCGCTGGCGGGCGTAGAGCTGGTGGATGATGCCCGGAATGAGTTCTCGCGCTTCCTGGGAGTCGGCCTCGGAGAGCTGCGGCAGCAGGTGCAGCATGGTCAGACCCTTGGCGGAGAGCTGCTCAGAGCAGCTGTACGGGTAGTTCTTCATCGTCCGGAACAGGCCGGCCGCATCGACGGCAGGGAAGCCCGCGAGCGAGATGGTGGAGTTCCCGTCGGCGTCGAAGGATACGGATTCCCCGGCCGCCAGTTTCGCCTGACGGATCGTCACCGTCTCCGGATTCGGATTGACGACCTGGATGTCGATGGTTTCGGAAGTCTTCCGGGAACCGCCCTCGGCCGTGACGGTTACCTTGGCGGAACCTTCCCCGGCAGTCTTGAGGGCGAAGCGGACCACGTTGTCACCCGCCTTGTCGAAGTGGGTCGTCTCGGTCGTAGCACCGTCGGCTTGGAGGGCTCCTTCGGCCTTGACGGTCACCTTGACGTCCTTGACCTTGTCGTCCAGGGCGAACACATTGACCGGGAGGACGACGTTCTCTCCGGCGGCAACCTGTCTCGGGAGGGTCGCGAGGACCATGAGCGGAGACTTGACCGTCACGGTCGTCGCTGCGTTGCCGTAGGCCCCGTCGTGACCGGCGACCACCATCACGCGGAGGCTGCCCACGTACATCGGGAGCTTGATCTCGTGCTTGCCGGCGCCCTTCTGGAGGGTGAACGGTCCCAGGAACTTCACCACCGGGTTGAAGCGGTTGTCCTTGCGGGCCGCCCGGATGTTCTCCTGGTCACCGCCGATGGACAGCATCGGGCTGAAGCGGCCGGCATACGCGCCGATCACCTCGTCGTAGAGGTCCCAGGTCTTCACGCCCAGGGCTTCGGTCTGGTACATCGCATCCCACGGGGACGGGGTCTTGAAGGCTGTCAGGTCCAGCAGGCCCTCATCCACGATGGCGAGGGTGTAGGTCATGGGCTTTCCGGATTTCTCGGATACCTGGACGGTGAACGCTTCCTCCGGGGCCACGGTGTCGGCCACCTTGACCACCGGCTCCAGGTGCGAGGCGGGATTCTCCACCAGCAGGCGCTTCACGCCGTACAGGCGCAGCGGCTGGCCGCCTTCCGAAGCCTCGTAAGGACGGACCAGGGTGATGTGGACATAGAAGTTCGGCGCCATCTCCGGGGTGACGGTGAAGGTGTAGGGCGTGTCCTTGGACGCGTCCGTGGCCACCCATTCGCGGGCGATCACACCGGCGGCGTTCTCTAAGCTGACGAGGGCCTGACCGCCCTGTGCGGCGGGAATGTAGACCTTGGCCTTCTCGCCGGCGCGGTAGCTGTCCTTGTCGGCGGCGAAGGTGAGCATGGACAGGGCGCTGGGATCCTCACGCCCGGAACGGCCCTTGTAGGCCGGCCAGTCGATGACGACGGTCTTGCCGGCGATGTGGCCGCCTTCTACATCGCGAACGACCACCAGGTAGCGGCCCCAGTCGGCCTCGGCGGCGCGGAGGTTGAAGGTGACGTCCTGAGCACCGGAAGTGAGCTTCCCGGAGGCGACGGGCTTGGCGTTCGTTCCATTCACGTAGCCGGCCAGCTGGTCCGGGTTGTTGTCCCACCACCAGCTCCATTCGGTCTTGAATACGCGGTATTCCAGCTCGCGGCCGGAGAGCCGGGCGCCGGTGGCGTCCACTACGGCCACCTGGACCGTGTTGTCCTTATCGGTTTCCAGCTCGCCTTCCGGAAGCTTTACGCCCACGTAGGCCGGGAACGGCGAATACGGGACGGTCTGGGTGGTGAAGCTCTCGTCACCGCCGCTCTCCAGGACCGAGGTGACGATGAAGGCCTGAAGCAGGCCGGGGGCGTCTTTGGCCGCCGGCAGGTTGAAGGCCGTCTCGGCATAGCCGTTGCCGTCGAGGGTGGTTTCAAACAGGGAGTATTCGCTGTTCTCGAAGGAAGAGGCCGGGTTGCGGAAGGTATAGCCGTCGAAGCCCTTGAAGGTCGCCGGGCCCTTGCTGAGGGTCATCGTGGCAGAAGCCTTGAGGCCGGAGGCCGGGACGCCCGTGAGCCAGGAAGAGGTCACGCGGGCCGTGTTCCGGGCACCGCCCTGGAGGATTTCTCCGGGCAGTTCCAGATTGACTTTCAGCCGGTTGGGCTTGACGGTCTCGATGTGGAGGCTCTTGTGGAAAGCGGAGCCGCCCACTTTCACGTAAGCGTTCCACCAGCCGGTGGGATCGTCGGAGGAGGTGGCGATGGGGAAGGTGTAGAAGCCGTCCTGCCCGGTGGAGACCATCCGGGTGTAGAACTGGCCTTCCGGCGTGTAGAGTTCCAGGGTGGCCGGGTGGCCTTCCGGCAGGCGTTCCGCCTTGTCGGCGAGGATCATGGTCACGTGCAGGGTGTCGCCCGGACGCCAGACGCCGCGCTCTCCGTAGATGAAGCCCTTGAGGCCCTTGGAGACGGTCTGACCTCCCACGTCGAAGCGGCTCATGGACTTTTCGTAGCCATCGGCGAGGCGCAGGTACCCCGTGGTCTTGCCCTGACGGCCCAGGAGGATGAAGGGCTTGTGGGGAACGTCCACCTGCGCGAGGCCCTTGCCGTCGGTACGGCCCTTGGCGATGCGCTGGAGCTGGAAGTCATACACCTCCAGGTCCACGCCGGATGCGGGCTTGGCGTCGCCCAGGTCCGTCGCGGCGACCCACAGGGTGTTGCCGTCGGCGTACTGCGCGAGGAGGCCCAGGTTGGAGGAAAGGAGGTTGATGGACGGGAACCGGTCGTCAACCATGTAGTAGGACGGGGTCTCGGGGTTGTCGCGGTCCTCCCACTCGTACTGCTGCCAGTCCATGTAGTTGTCCCACCAGTAGCTGTTCTGGACGTCCCAGACCGCTTCCTCTTCCGGGGTGGGCTGGCCGCTTTGGACCGGCAGCATGGACGGGGCCTTCTTCCCGCCGAACAGGGAATACTCCTGACGGAAAGAGAGGGTGATGCGGTAGATGGCGCCCGGTTCCTGCTTGAACAGGCCGGAGAGGTCCACGCTGTAGTCGTTCCAGGTGTGCGGGTCACGGATGCCGTTGTCCGTCAGGGGAATCTGGCGGCTGTACACGACACGTCCCACGCGGCGGAGCTCGGAATAGTCCGCGAGACTGTTCTCCTGCAGGAACAGGAGCACGTTGTCCTCATAGATCTTGATGACGCGCAGGTCCACCGCGCTCAGGTTCACGGCGCGGAAGGGGAGGACGAGCTTGCTGTCGTCGGGAAGGATGGTACCGTCGATGGGGATGGTCACGGCCGGGGCCGGATCCGTGGAGGGAAGGTCCATGCGGAAGCCTTCGGCGAGGGTCTTTCCATCGACGCTCTGCACGCCCTGGTGGACCGTCAGCGCGAGGTCCGCGCGGGGATCGGCCTCGAAGTACAGCCGGGCACAGTTGTCCTGGATGTCGATGGTCTGCCGCAGGACGCCGGCGAGTTCGATCAGGCCTTCGCGGGAGGCGGTGGGCGAGAGGGGCTCGCTGAAGCGGACCTCCACGCAAGGATTCTCACCGCGGAGGACGCGGGTGTCGATGACCTTGAAGCCGCCCGAGGCGGGGATGTAGGTCTTGCGGGAGACTTCCTGGTCGAAGTCCTTGACTTTCAGGGTGATCTTGACGGGCGTGTCGGCCGTGGAACGGTCGAAGGGACCTGCCTCGAAGTGATACTGCGTTCCTTCTCCGGAAATCGCCACCGGCGCGGACGGTTCCACGGTCAGGGTGATATCCTCCTTCGGCGCGGGAACGCTCAGGGTGATGGTACCCTGCAGCCGCGCACCGTCCCGGATGGTGACGCCGTCCAGGGAAAGGGCCGCCGCATGGGGGGCCACTTGGATGCGGAAGGGGAATACCTTGCACTGGCTTTCCTTCACGGGCAGGACCTTGTCGACCTGGAAGGAACCTTCATACACGGTGCCACTCTTCCAGCCGTCCGGCACGAACTCGACCACGGTCGGGCTCAGCCAGCGTTCGGAGCCCTTGAGGGCGGGCTTGAAGGAGAACAGGCCGTCGGTCTGCTTGTCCATGGGAACGGGGGAGGCCAATTCGATGCGGACGGCCGTACCGTCGCTCACCACGCCGCCCGTGTAGGCCTTGACGTAGTTGGCGAAAGCCGGGTCCAGGGTTTCAGCCCCCTTGGGGGCGCAGGCCGCCAGGAAAGCGGCGGAAAGGGCCAGCATGGCCCACAGACAGAATCGACGCATAAGCAGGTCAGGTTTATTTCTCATACAAATATAAACAAAAATTATGTTATCTTTGCGTAATCGCTTTTACACGTATGCAACCCAAGTACGGATTCAATATCTCCGGCATCCAGCAAGTTGGAGTCGGAACGGAAAACTTTAGAAAATCGTGGAACTGGTTCATCCGCATGTTCGGGACCGACGTCAGGATCCTGGAGGATGACACCGTGGCGGAACGGATGCTGCCCTATACGGGCAACCATCCCCAGAAACGGCACGCCTGCATCGCCGTGAACCTGCAGGGCGGCGGCGGATTCGAAATCTGGCAGTACTCCGAGCGGAAGCCGCAGCCGGTCGGTTTCGACATCGCCGTCGGCGACTTCGGCGTCTTCGCCGCGAAACTCAATTGTCGCGACGTCCCTGCCTGCCACCAGGCCTTCAAGGCCAAGTGGGACGCTGTCTCCGACGTGGGCGCCCTGCCTGACGGAACTCCCTGCTTCTATGTCAAGGACCTCTACGGCAACTGCTTCCAGCTGGTACAGACGGATTACATCTACATCGACGAGGGCAAACTGACCGGCGGCATGGCCGGCACCGTCGTCGGCGTGACCGACATGGACAAGTCCATCGCCTTCTACCGGGAAATCCTCGGTTACGATACCGTGAAATACGACGAGACCGGCGTCTTTGCCGACTGGTCCCTCCTTCCGGGGGCGGACGGACGGTACCGCCGCGTCCTGATGGCCCCTTCGAAACCCCGCCAGGGGGCCTTCTCCGCCCTGATGGGCCCGGACTGCATCGAACTGGTGCAGGCGCTGGACCGCACGCCGCGGAAGATCTACGAGGGCCGTTACTGGGGCGATCCGGGTTTCATCCAGATCTGCTACGACGTCACCGGGATGCGGGAACTGGAGAAATTCTGCGCGGAGAAGGGCCATCCCTTCACCGTGGACAGCTGCCCCGGCGGCATCACGTTCGACATGGGCGACGCCTCCGGCCACTTCACCTACATCGAGGACCCCGATGGCACCCTGATCGAGTTCGTGGAGACGCACAAGGTCCCCGTGGTGAAGAAGCTGGGCTGGTACATCGACATGAAAAAGCGGGATCCGCGGAAACCGCTGCCCAAATTCCTGTTCCGCGCGATGGGACTCGTCTCCCGGGAAAAAGAGAAATAAACGTCAAACTGAAACATAAACCAATCAACAATCATGCAGACAGACATTTTTGAGAAGATACGCCGTTCCACCGGCGGCCCCATCGGCCAGTACCGCGACAAGGCCGACGGCTATTTCGCATTCCCCAAACTCGAGGGCGAACTCGGTCCCCACATGCGCTTCGCCGGGAAGGAAGTCCTGTGCTGGAGCCTGAACAACTACCTGGGCCTGGCGAACCATCCCGAGATCCGCAAGGTCGACGGGGAAGCCGCCGCCCGCTGGGGCATGGCCTATCCGATGGGCAGCCGGATGATGACCGGCCAGACGGCCCTTCACGAGAAGTTCGAGCGGATGCTCGCCGACTTCGAGAAGAAGGAGGCCGCCTTCCTGTTCAACTTCGGCTACCAGGGCATCTTCTCCACGATTGACTCCCTGGTGGGCCGGCACGACGTCATCGTCTATGACGCCGAGTGCCACGCCTGCCTGCTGGACGGCATCCGCCTCCACATCGGCGACAAGTTCAAGTTCCGCCACAACGACGCGAAGGACTGCGACCGCGTCCTCGCCCGCGCCACCAAGGTGGCCGAGGAGAGCGGCGGCGGCATCCTCGTGATCACCGAGGGCGTGTTCGGCATGACCGGCGCCCTGGGCATCCTGGACCAAATCGTGGCCCTGAAGCAGAAGTACAACTTCCGCTTCATGATCGACGACGCCCACGGCTTCGGCGTGATGGGCCCCCATGGCCGCGGTACTTCCGAACATTTCGGGGTGATGGACGGGGTGGACCTGTACATCGGCGCCTATGCGAAGTCCATGGCCACCATCGGTGGTTTCGTGGCTTCGGACAAGGATATCATCGACTACCTGCGCTACAACATGCGCTCCCAGATCTATGCGAAGTCCCTCCCGATGCCCATCGTGGAAGGCTGTATCAAGCGCCTCGAGATCATCGACAGCCCCGAGGGCGACGAGCGCCGCGCGCATTTGTGGAAGGTTACCCGCCGGTTGCAGGAAGGCTTCCGGGAGATGGGATTCGACATCGGCTCGGCCGAGGCCTGCGTGACTCCGGTCCATGTGAAAGCCGGCCTGGAGCAGGCGACGAACATCGTGGTGGACCTGCGGCAGAACTACCGTATTTTCTGCTCTGTAGTCATTTACCCGGTCATTCCGCTGGGCATGGTCATCTTCCGCATCATTCCGACGGCGGCCCATTCCATGGAGGACGTCGAATACACCCTGGCCGCTTTCAAGGACATCAAGGAACGGCTGGACCGCGGCGAATACGACAAACCCATTCCGGACATCTCGCTGTACAAGTAGATGGAGACCGTCTGGATTACCGGCGCATCCTCCGGAATAGGGGAGGCGTGCGCCTACCGCTGGGCCGAAGACGGGGCGCGTCTCGTGATTACGGCCCCTACCGCGGAGGAACTGGAGCCGGTGGCTGCCAAATGCCGGGAGAAAGGTGCTCCCGACGTGGCCGTCCTTCCCTATGACCTCAGTCATCCGGACGGCATCCCGGCCCTGGTCCAAGCGGCCTGGGAAGCCTTCGGAGGCCTCACCACCGTCTATCTGAACGCCGGCATCAGCCAGCGCACGTCCGTGGAGGATACGTCCATGGACATGCTCCGGACGCTGATGGAAATCGACTATTTCGCGCCGGCCGGCATCGCGAAGGAACTCCTGCCTCGGATGGTCGCGCAAGGCGGCGGCCATATCGGCGTCACGACCTCCATCGCCGGACGCTTCGGCTTCCGGCTCCGTTGCGGCTATTGTTCCGCCAAGGCCGCCCTGTATGGCTTCTTCGAGACCCTGCAGGCGGAGTCCTATGACCAGGGTATCCGGGTGACGATCGTCTGCCCGGGCCGCGTCCGCACGAATATCTCCCTCCGCGCCCTGGACAAGGGCGGAAAGCCCCACGGGAAGATGGATCCCGGCCAGGCCGGCGGCATCACCGTTGAAAAGGCAGCGCGGAAGATCTTGAAGGCGATCCGCCAGGGCCGTCGCGAAGTCCTTGTCGGCAGCAAGGAACTGCTGATGGTCTATGTCAAACGCTTTTTCCCGGGCCTCTGCGCCAAGCTGGCCCGTAAACTGAAACCTGTATGAACTTCAAACCGACCCCCTACCGACTGATGAACGTCGCCACCGGCCGTGTCTTCGACGACGCCGGCTGGATGATGGGTGACCCCGAAGGCGGAAGCCCTTCCCTCGTCCGGGCCGTCTATGAGAACAAGCGGTTCACCCCGCGGGACGACCTGGACGGCATCTACCGCTATGCGGAATGGATGCCGATCAAGCGGACGCTCCGCAAGTCCTGCGCCCCGGTGACGTACAAATCCAAGGGGCTGGCCCGGTATCTGGGCCTGGAGAACCTGTACATCACGTTCTCCGGCTGGAATCCCCGCATCGGCGCGAAGATGCGCACCTGCTCCTTCAAGGAGACGGAGGCCTATTCCGTGCTGGCGCGGATGGATGCCCGCGAGAAGCGGGTATTGATCGTCCAGTCTGCTGGCAACACCGCCCGGGCCTTCGCCCAGGTGTGCTCCGACAACCGCATTCCCATTGTCATCTGCGTCCCCGAGGACAACCTCCACGACCTGTGGTTCCGCCGCAAGTTGCACCCGTGCGTGAAGCTCGTGGCCGTTCCGCACGGCTGCGACTATTACGACGCCATCACCCTGGGCGAGAAACTGGCCTCCGATCCGCACTTCGTGCTGGAAGGCGGGGCGAAGAATGTGGCCCGGCGCGACGGCATGGGCACCACCCTGCTGAGCTGCGTGGAGCAGATGGGCCGGATTCCCGACGCCTATTTCCAGGCCGTGGGTTCCGGTACCGGCGCCATCGCCGCCTGGGAGAATGCCTGCCGGCTGGGTGAAGACGACCGCTTCGGGGAGAACAAGATGCGAGTGTACGTTGCTCAGAACGAGCCGTTCACGCTGATGTACGACTCCTGGAAGGCCGGTTCCCGTACCCTCGTGGAACTGGATCCCGAGAAGGGCCGGCACGAGGCCGAGGTGGTCCTCGCAAGCGTCCTTTCTAACCGGAAACCGCCGTACAGCCTCGCCGGAGGCCTGTTTGACACCTTGAAAGCGAGCGGTGGCGACTTCTATACCGCGACGAACAACGAGATTGTCCACTGGATGCTCCAGTTCCGTAACCGGGAGGGGTACGACCTCCTGCCGGCCGCCTGCGTCGCCGTGACCGCCCTGGCGAAAGCCGTAGAGGCGGGCGCCGTGGGCAAGGACGAGTATGTCATGCTCAACTGCACCGGCGGCGGCGTGCTCGGGGCGATGTCCAAGGGATTCGTCCTCAAGGAACCCGACCTGGTGCTCTCCCCGGACCTTCCCGCCGAAGAGGTGGTCCGGCAAGTGAATGGATTGTTCTAAAACCTTTATCGATATGAAAACGAACCTCTCCGACCTTTGGAAAAAGGAAGACTGGCTGGCCGTCTGGATCGGCTTCGCCGTCATCGCCATCGCGTGCATCGCGGTGCTCACCGGCGCTTTCGACTTCGCGGCTGCCAAATTCTCCACCTGGCATCTGTGGGAAAATGTAGCCGAGAAAAAGTCCCTCCTGGCGCAGCTGAACGGCGCTTTCTGGGTGAAACTCCTCCGCACCTTCCTGGTGCTTGGTGTCCTCTTCACCCTCGGCGTGAAACTGCAGGGCGGTAAGATTAAGGAATACATTCCCGCCTTCCTCGTCCTCTTCGTGCTGTCTGTCCTCGTGCGCCTCATCAGTGCGGAATTCACCCTGAACCGCTACCTGGAGTGGGCCTTCTGGGCACTCATCGTGGGTCTCCTGATTTCCAACACCGTGGGCGTGCCCCAGTGGCTGAAGCCCGCCATCCGCACCGAGTTCTACATCAAGACCGGTCTGGTGATCATGGGCTTCTCCGTCCTGTTCAGCAACATCGCGAAGTTCGGCCTGTACGGCCTGGGCATCGCCTGGATCGTCACGCCGATCGTCATCCTGTTCATGTGGTGGTTCGGCACGAAGGTGCTCAAGATCGGCAACAAGCCGCTCGTCATCACCCTCGCGGCTGCGACATCCGTCTGCGGCACCTCCGCGGCTATCGCCACGGGTGCGGCCGCCGGCGCCAAGAAGAACGACCTGGGCATCGCCATTTCCATCTCCATTATCTTCACCATCCTGATGATGGTGTTCGAGCCCATGATCATCAAGGCGACGGGCATGTCCCAGCTGATGGGCGGCGCGCTGATCGGCGGTACGGTCGATTCCACCGGTGCGGTGGTCCTCGCGGGTAACGCCCTGGGCGCCGAAGCCGAGCAGGCCGCGGTCCTGGTGAAGAGCATCCAGAACATCCTCATCGGCTTCATCGCCTTCTTCGTGGCCCTGTTCTTCGCCACCCGCGTGGACAAGACCGAAGGCAAGAAGGTGGGTGCCGGCGAGATCTGGACCCGTTTCCCGAAGTTCATCATCGGTTTCTTCGTGGCTTCCCTCGTGGCCTCCTTCCTGATCCAGCCGCTGGCCGGTTCCGACAGCGTGAAGGCCATCAACGGCGTGCTGGACCAGTACAAGAACTGGTGCTTCGTGCTGGCTTTCACCTCCATCGGCCTGGATACCAACTTCCGTGAGATCGCGAAGCAGATGCAGGGCGGCAAGGTGCTCTGGCTGTACATCGTGGGCCAGGTGTTCAACATCGCCCTGACCTTCTTCGCGGTGTGGCTGCTCCTTTCCGGCGTCCTGTTCGACATCCCGGTCCTGGACCTGTATAAATAATGGCTCCTGAGCGGCGCAAACGCATTTTCCGGGCGGTCACGATCCTCACGGTCGTGGCCGTCCTCGGTTGCGCCGTCTATATCATGGCTTGCCGCCTGGGCCTCTCGCCGGACTACGATTTCGGCGCAGGGGCCTACTACTATGCCGACATTCCCGGATTCGAATCCGTGGTCCGGGAGGATGCGTACCGGACGGAGGTGCCCCTCTGGGTCCATGTCGTCCTGTTCCTGGGATGGGGCTGGCTGATGTACCGGCTCTGGGTATGGATCGATGGCCGGAAGTCGTAGTACTTTCGATTTTTAGGGATATAACGAAAGATTTGTTATATTTGCCTCTTGAATTGACTTAAACGATAACAGATATGAAGAAATTATTCCTGACCGTATGCACCCTGCTCGCCGCAGGAGCGATGTTCACCCTTTCCGCGCAAGAAGAAGAGAAAGAAATGAAGACCGGCTGGAGTTTCGGCCTCCTTCCGACTGCGACCTATTCCGTGGATAACGGCTTCCAGGCAGGAGCCTTCGGAGATGTTTACTACTACGGAGACGGGGGCACCTATCCGGATCCTCTTCACAAGATCAGCTGGGAGGCGTCCTATTTCACGCACAGCCATCGCATGCGCCTGTACCTCGCCTATGACTCCAAGTATCTGGTTCCCAACATGCGTATCAATGCGTCGGTCACTTATATGAACGACCCCCTGTACAGCCTTTGGGGATTCAACGGCGGCGCTTCCCTGGCCCATCTGGACAAACCCTACACCGAGTATTGGTCCAACCAGGCCACCGGCATCAACTATTTCGGCATGAGCCGGAACATGCTGCGTGTGCTGGCCAATGTCCAGGGCCGTATCGTGGACCATCTGAACTGGGCCGCCGGCATCAATTTCTGGAATTGGAAGCTGGGGGACATGAAGGATACCGGATACAAAGCGCAAGGCTCCTCGGACAAGCAGTTCTATAACAAGGAGAACACCCTGTACAAGGATTATCAGAAACTGGGCATCATCAATGCCGATGAGGCCGCCGGCGGAAAGGCCCTCGAACTGAACGCCGGTCTCGTTTACGATACCCGCGACATGGAAGCCGCTCCGAACCGGGGTATCTGGGCGGAGGCCTACCTGAACGGCAATGTCCTGGACAAGCGCTACCTGAAAGCCTGTGTCTATTTCCGTCACTACATCGACATCCCCATCCACATCAAGGCCGGGGATCCTGTGTTCGCCTACCGGCTTGCCTGGCAGCAGACCATTGCCGGAGAGACGCCCCTGTACATGATCCAGAACAATCCGCTGCTGGTCCAGCGCAACA
>JAEEGG010022068.1_pt1 | contig 12580 bp, 9 predicted proteins | sample 9134161 | NCBI WGS metagenome assembly JAEEGG01 (sample SAMN16246543, study PRJNA631951) | gut metagenome | biome: gut microbiome; feature: rumen; material: CR-attached | host: Bos | place: Iran: Karaj | collected 2018-10
TGCATGTTTCAGACGCACTCACGCAGCAGGATCATACCGTTGCTGGCGGTACCGGTAAGCATTCCGAACATTGAGAAGAATCCCTCGTACTTGTAATCGGGATAGATACGGAACGATACCCAGCGTACGTAAACGAATGTGATGAACGCGCCTGCCACGCAGACGATGGTCAGCGGCAGCCAGATGGCCTTGAGGTTCTCAAAGCTGATGGCGGCGGTTCCGGCCACGATCATTATGTCAAAGCAGATTCCGCTTACACGGTTCAAAAGGAACTCGTTAAGGTATTCACGGGTCATCCAGCCACGCTTGCGCAGGCCGCGAATCACAATCTTTACAAGTGATCCGAACAGGATACCCCAGAAGAAGTTGAATCCGTAAACCAGCGGCTTGAGGGTCTTTTCACCAAAGTTTCCCAAGTCAAGACCGCCTATGAACGACATGAGCAGATATACCAGGAAGTAGGTCAGAAGAACTATGCTCACTACGATGGTCAGCTTGTCAACAGACTCAGAGTGGGGCAGTTCGTTGCCCTGCTCATAATCCTTCAAGGTATGGCGCTGAACGCTATCCTGCTCGTGGATCTTGAGCTTGCCCTTGCCGTTAAGTATGTTCATGTAAATCACGCCAATAACGCTTCCTACCAGGAATCCGATAGCGGCGATGGAAAGGCCAAAATCAATGCCGTGGAAATCGATGCCCTGATCGGCGGCACCCAACTGGTAGATGGTACCAAAGTTCAGAGCCTGGCCGGGACCCTGCCCATAGCCCATCGGCACAAGCAGACCTCCTGAATAGAAAATGTCACGGCCTGCCTCCGGGTTCCTCCACCACAGATACATGGGGATTGTAACCAAAAGGCCGATGATACCCTGGATGATATATGTTCCGATGGTCAGTGTGCCGGTGTCGATAACGGTACGTGTGTTGGCGCGGTCAGTCTCCTTTGATGCGCGCAGTGACATGGCTATGAAGCCAAGTGCCAGCGTGTGGTAGGTGACCGTCTCCATGAAACGCTTGTCAATTATGCCGTTGAAATCGGCCCACAGTTTTAGCAGCAGGATTATGAGTCCACCCAGAAGGGCCGATGGAATGAGGCTGCGGCGCAGCACCTTTACTTTACGACGGAGTATGTTTCCGGCCAGTACGGCCAGGGCAATGATGAAAACCTGAACTAGTGCGCTCCACACTTCAGGCGCAGCGAACGAAGTCACTGCGATACCGTTTGATGACAATAGCATAATAGTCGCTTTTCCAATAGTCCTTCAAAGATATGAAAAAAGTATTGAAAAAGTACCAATGGGGCCTGACCCCAATGGTATCATTTTTTGCGGGAGTGGAGCATGAGCCAGAGGCCGCCGATGATGAAGGGGATGCTCAGGAGCTGACCCATGTCAAAGGTCATGCCCTGCTCAAAGTCCACCTGAACCTCCTTGCAGAATTCAATGAAGAAGCGGAATGTGAATATGGTGGCTATACAGAACCCAAAATAGAATCCCGAGCCTATCTTTTCCTTGTGCTTGCGGTAAATGAGCACGATGACGGCAAAGATGATGAGGTAGGCAATAGCCTCGTAGAGTTGGGCCGGATGGCGTGCAAAATCCTCGCCGTTCTGGACAAAGATGAAACCCCAGTCGGTGCCGGTGGGCTTGCCTACAATCTCGGAGTTCATAAGGTTGCCCAAGCGGATGCAGGCTGCGGTGAGCGGGGTGGCCACGCAGACCATATCTATGCACTCCAGGACCTTGACCTTGTACTTGCGGCAGTAAAGCCACATTCCTATTATGATGCCGATGGTACCGCCGTGGCTTGCCAAGCCGCTGTAACCTACCATCCTGATACCTCCCTGAGGCATGAAACGTATGGGCAGAAGCATCTCAATGAAATGCTTGCCGCTTGTAAGGTAATACTCCGGCTCATAGAAGATACAGTGTCCCAGGCGTGCTCCGGCCAATATTCCAATAAAGCAGTAGATGAACAGAGGCTCAAAAGTTTCCTGTTTGATGCCGCGGTCCTTGTAGAGTCTTTTGACTATAAGATAAGCGGCCACAAGACCAATCACCCACATGAGTGAATAGTACCTGATGGGCAATCCCAGCAGACGGCATAATTCGGTGTCGGGATTCCAGACAACTGCAAGGAAACTGTTCATAGCCTTAATAGTTTATACGTTAAAGCGGAAGTGCATTATGTCGCCGTCCTCGACAACGTAGTCCTTACCCTCCACATAGAGTTTGCCGGCATCGCGTACGGCAGCCTCGGAGCCCAGTTCCACGTAGTCGTTGTACTTGATGACCTCGGCACGGATAAAGCCCTTCTCAAAATCGGTATGTATAACACCTGCGCACTGAGGTGCCTTCCAACCCTTGCGGTAGGTCCAGGCCTTTACCTCCATGGGTCCGGCGGTGATGAATGTCTCAAGGTTCAATAGGCTGAAGGCCGATTTTACCAGACGGTTTACGCCCGATTCCTCCAGACCCAGTTCCTCAAGGAACATCTGGCGGTCCTCATAGCTCTCCAGTTCGGCAATCTCACTCTCGGTCTTGGCAGCAATCACCAGCAACTGTGCGTTCTCATCCTTAATGGCTTCACGTACCTGTTCCACGTATGCGTTACCTGTCTTTACGCTGCCCTCATCGACGTTGCAGACATAGAGCACGGGTTTGGAGGTGAGCAGGAACAGGTCATGCGCAATCTTTTCCTCATCCTTGGACTCAAACGTTACAGTGCGGGCCGATTTGCCCTGCAGCAGTACGTCACGGTATGCGTTCAGTACATCGCAGACTATCTTGGCCTGCTTGTCACCAACGGCAGCCTGCTTGGCCACCTTCTGCAGACGCTGGTCAATGGTCTCAAGGTCCTTTATCTGGAGCTCAGTGTCAATTATCTCCTTGTCACGCACGGGATTGACGGTGCCATCCACATGAGTCACGTTCTCATCGTCAAAGCATCGCAGCACATGGATGATGGCATCGCACTCACGGATATTGCCCAGGAACTTGTTGCCCAGACCTTCGCCCTTGCTGGCACCCTTGACCAGTCCGGCAATATCTACAATCTCAACGGTGGCGGGAACGATTCGGCCCGGATGAACCAGTTCGGCCAGTTTGGTCAAACGTTCATCAGGAACGGTTATGGTTCCTACGTTGGGTTCTATTGTACAGAAAGGAAAGTTTGCTGCCTGAGCCTTAGCGCTTGACAGACAGTTGAAAAGTGTGGATTTGCCTACGTTGGGCAGGCCCACTATGCCGCATTGCAATGCCATTTGTTACGCTTTTATTAATCTGAGCGCAAAGGTAGCAAAAAAAGCGTTAGAGCATGTCGTTATCTATCATCCAGATAATCTCCTCAATCTTGGCATCCTCCTCATCATGTTCGGGGTCATACTCCTTCTTGAGCGACGCGCCGAACAGCGCTGCAAACGTCTGGTAGAATTTGGCCTTGAATCCTCCAATAAATGCCTTTATCAGGTCATAACTGGTCTGGTTGCACTCGCGGTCAATGAGTTTTATAAGGAGTTTGCCCTGTGACAGCGTGCATCGGCGCATGATAGGATAATACTGATCCCAAACTCCCTTCTCAACTTTTTCCAGATGCTCCTCACGGGCTTTGTCATCCTGAAGAGTCTGCATATATAGGTAAGTCTCCACCAGTATGGCCTTTACCTCAAGTGCAATGGGATACATCTTCTGGACGTTGCGGGTAAGCTTATCGTATTTGCGCTGCTTACGGGCTGTGGGGTAGATGCGTCGGCCGTAAATGGTCACCTCCATCATCTCGAAAGTGGGGACCGTATCGCCGTCTATGATGGTGGCCAGTGCCACAAGCACACGCTGCTGCTTATCATCATCCTCAGGCTGTGCGCAGAAGGCAGGAACGCACAATACCAGAGTCAGTAACAGTATTACAATCCGTTTCATGTCTGCAAAATTATCAATTCTCGCAAAAAAGACCTACTTTTGAGCCAGTCCTTTGGAAAACAAATGTTTCTGATACTATTATACTATGAAATCAAGATTGTTAATGTTTGCACTACTGTCATGTTCCGTGACAGCCGTTTACCCTCAGTTCCTGGAAACAGACGGTTGGGAGAGCGTACTTGAGACACTCCTGTCCGATGAAGAACTCACGGCCGATGCCCTTGAGGAGTTGTCTGATATGTACTCCTCACTACACGAAAATCCCCTGAACATAAACACGGCCACCAGAGATGAACTCTCCATGCTGCCTTTCCTGACCGATGCCCAGATAGAGGATATCCACGCCTACATCTATATGCACGGGCCGATGCTCACACTGGGCGAGCTCCAACTCACAGGCAGTCTGGATTACGACACACGCCGGTTGCTGCGTCAGTTTGTCTATCCCGGTCCGCTTGAACCCCGGAAAGACAGAATCAGGTTGTCCGATGTAATAAGCAACGGACGCAGTGAACTTGTGACCCGTCTGGACATCCCGCTCTACCGGAGGGACGGATTCAGATACCACTCGCCCCGGGAACTGGAGCGTTATCCCAACCGGGCTTACCTGGGAGGCCGTCTGTCAAACAACCTGCGCTACGCTTTCAACTGGCATAACCGTATAAGGTTTGGAATAACGGCCGATAAGGACGCGGGTGAAAAAGGCTATGACTTTTTCTCTCCGTATCTGTTTCTTAAGGATATGGGTGTTGTCCATGAACTGGCAGTAGGAAATTTCAAGGTCCAGACGGGATGCGGTCTGTTGTTGGGGAGCGGATTCAGCGTGGGCAAGAACATGGCGCTTTCAACGGTTTCGGGCCAGACTCAGGGGCTCAAGCCGCATTCGTCGACTCAGGAGTACGGTTATCTTTGCGGAGCAGGCACCACAATAGGAAAGGGACATACCAAATATACGCTGCTGGCGGCATGGACACCGTTGGATGCCACAGTCAAGGGCGATACTGTGATAGGATCGTTCAAGCAGGACGGATTTCACCGTACGGGATTGGAGTTGTCAAAAAGACACAACGTCAGACTGGGAACCATAGCAGCCAATGTACGTTACAGTTACCGTGGGTTCAGGATCGGAACCACATTCCTGGCCGAGAAACTGTCACTGCCCTATAAGTCTCATGACCGATTTACAGGAATATCGGCCGATTTCGGATTGAACCGGGCCCGGTACTCGGCCCTGGCGGAGATTTCAGTGCTGAACGGGGCACCGGCGGTTGTGGCATCGCAAACATTGCGTCTGCCGGACGGTTGGTCCATGAATACCGTGTTCCGATATTACAGTCCCCGCTACATGGCCTTTCACTCAAATGCCATAGCCGAGAGCAGTGTGCAAAATGAGATAGGCCTGCTTGCGGGTCTGGCCCGTAAAACCCGTAATCTAAAGATAAACGGATATGCAGACCTGTTCATACATCCGGAACCGCGTTACGGAGCATCCGAGAGAAGCAACGGGACAGACCTGCGTATGGAGGCGGACTGGAGGGTGGGCCGCAGGGATGAACTGTTCGCTACCGCCCGTTTAAAATCCAAACAGAAAGACTGCAGATATACCGGAAGGCTGGAATACTGCATTACGGGACGCTGCCGCCTTAGATGGACCCATCAGACCTTGTCCGGTGCGGAATTAAAGACGCAGATATTCTACTCACGCTATGATTTCATAGCCGAGCCCATATCCAACGGACTGGCTGTCACCCAGAGTTACAGCAGGTGTCTGCTGAACGGAAGGTTGGATTTAAACCTTACAGCATCGGTTTTCAGTACTGACAGTTATGACAGCAGCATATCGGCCTATGAGAGCGGGCTTAGATACTCTTTCAACTTTATCACCCTTTACGGCAAGGGTGCAAGAGCGGCGCTGACCGTCAGGTGCAGGATAGGCAAGAACCTGCAGTTAAACCTGAATGCGGGCGGGACTTATTATTCGGACCGCTATGAGATAGGCTCCGCTCAGCAGCGGATAGACTCCTGTCATAAGGAGGACATATCAGTACAGTTCATAGCAAAGTTCTGACAGAAAAAGCGTACTTTTGCGCTCAGAAAGAAGAAAGTCAGCAAATCATGTCTACCGTTCTGTACAGTTCACCCATATTCGGACCCGTTCATAGCCGCCGCCTGGGAGTTTCATTGGGAATCAACCTGATGCCGGCCGACGGTAAGATCTGCACGTTTGACTGCATATATTGCGAGTGCGGCCGAAACTGTGAGCATCATCCGCATCACCACAGACCCACCAGACAGGAGGTATACGATGCGTTGCGCACCACACTTGCCGGGATGAAGGCCGATGGGCCCGAACCCAATGTGCTGACATTTGCAGGTAACGGCGAGCCTACCGCCAATCCGGAGTTCCCCCTGATTGTGGATGATGTCCTGGCTCTGCGTGACGAGTTCTTCCCAAATGCCAAGGTGAGTGTCCTGAGCAACGGAACCCGCGTGACGGATCCCGCCATATTCAAGGCTCTGCTCAAACTGGACAACAACATACAGAAACTGGATACCGTTGACATTGAATACATAAAACTGATTGATAATCCTGTGGGGCATTATGACCTGGATGCCATTATCAATGCCCTGTGCGCTTTTAAAGGACACGTCATAATTCAGACCATGTTCCTGACAGGCACTCTCGACGGCCGTGATATGGACAACACATCGGACCGATATGTGATTCCATGGATGGAAGCCCTGAAAAAAATCAGACCCGGCCAGGTAATGATATACACCATAGACCGTGAAACTCCCGTCCAAACCTTACGCAAGGCAAGCCGCGAAACATTGGACGGCATTGCTGCACGACTCAGGGAGAACGGTTTTGAAACATCAGTATCATATTGAGAGATGAAAAGATTAAGGACTATACTTTTTTCCATATTACTTGCGGTAACCCCGTCAGTTGCAGGTATAGGTCTGGATTCACTTACCGAGTCCATAGATCAGATCATATACGATGAATTGCCGGAGGGTACCGATATAGCCCTTATGGTCTATGATCTTACCAATGATACCACTCTTTACGCATACCGCGAAAAGATAATGTGCCGTCCCGCATCGGTCCAGAAGGTTATAACATCGGTAACGGCACTGTCATCTCTCGGAGCCGATTACAAGTTCAGGACCACCCTTAAGACGCAGGGAAGCATAGGGAAGGACAGCGTCCTTAACGGCAACCTCTATCTGGTGGGCGGACTTGATCCCGCGCTCAATGAGCATGAACTGCGCAGCATGGTGACCGACCTGAAGAAAGCGGGAATCAACAGGATAAACGGGACCATATATGCCGATGTTTCCATCATGGATACTATGTATTGGGCCACCGGCTGGTGCTGGGATGATGCTCCCGCCAGTTTCCAGCCCTATATATCACCGCTTATGGTTCATCAGGGTTTTGTAGGGGTTGAGGTAAAGCCTACATCCAAGGGAAAGGCTCCGCAGGTGAACATTTATCCTGCCAACACACATATCAGGGTAGTAAACAGGTCCCTGACACAGTGTGATACGCTTGGCCCCCTTACCATTACCCGGGACTGGATGAATAATGACAATACCATCGTAATCGAGGGAAACTGCCGCCGCCGTCAGTCTACGGATCTCAGTGTGGTGGGATCGGCCGATTTCACCTTTGCCCTGTTCCGCCAATATCTGGACGAAGCCGGAATCAGGTACGGCAAGTACGGCTGGGGTCGCAGCCCCGTCATGGGCCGTGAATTGTCGGTGGTATCGCATGACCTTCCTTCGGTTGTGAAAGAGGCGCTCAAGGAGAGCAATAACCTTTTTGCCGAGGCAATGTTCCTTCAGACCGGCCGTATCCAGTATCCCCGTGAGATAAAATTCAAGGATGCCGCCAAGTTCCTGCAGAACTTTGTATCGCGCAAGTTCGGTATGTTTACATCATCGTTCAATATAGTTGACGGCAGCGGATTATCCATGTATGACATGTGCTCTCCGCAGTTTATGGTCGATATGCTGTCGCTTATCTACAGGGACAAGGACCTGTACAGGATCATGTACAGGAGCCTTCCCATATCCGGGGTGGACGGAACCCTGAAGACCCGCTTGAGCGGAAAGACCACACTCAACAAAGTACATGCCAAGACCGGATCCGTAACCGGTTCATGTACGCTTGCCGGCTATATCCATACTGCCGACGGACGCGACCTTGCATTCTGCATAATGAATGAGGGCGCCATAAAGATGGCACCCTCAAGAGCGGTACAGGACAAGATATGCACTGTCCTATGTGAACTCGGCCGATAAATTATAACTGCTTGAACCCGTATCCCTGCTCTTTCAGCCATTCTATGGCTTTGGGCAGAGCGTACTTAAGATTCTTCTCACTGCGCAGCGAATCGTGGAATACTATTATGGATCCGTTGCGTGTGTATCTCTTTACAATATCCAGCACCTTGTCGGGATTGAGTTTGGCATTGTAGTCACGTGTTATCACATCGTAGAATACAATGTCATAATCATCTTTCATGTAACGGTAAGTCCATCTGCGCAGAACTCCGTGTGGAGGACGGAACAGGCGGGTGGAGAAATAACTGTCACATTTCTTTACGTTATCAATATAATCGTGGTTACGCATGCGCATTCCGCGAACATGATTGAAAGTGTGGTTGCCTATGTGATGTCCTCGTTCCTGTACCATTTTATAGATGTCAGGATGTTTACGCACATTGTCACCCACCATAAAGAAAGTGGCCTTTATCCCGTATCGGTCCAGAATGTCAAGCACCCAGGGAGTGACTTCCGGAATAGGTCCGTCATCAAAGGTGAGATACACCGAATGGTCTTCCGGATTTTTCCGGAAGATGCCTTTCGGGTAGATTTTGCTCAATAATGCAGTCGGCTGTTCGAGTATCATCAGTTAATACGATGTTCAAATTCATCGCACATCCTCTGCCAGTCAGCAAAGAGTTTGTCATACAGTTCCTTATCCACACATTTTTCCATAATGGGGAATACGTATGAATACTGGACCGATGCGGCTTCCGTGAATTCTTTGGCCGAATGTCTGAGATTGCGGTTGTTCATGCTCAGATACCACCTCATCAACTGCAGGTAGTTTTCTGTAGTTTGGATTAAGATATCGGCTGCCCTGTCTTTTTTACCCAGGCCAAGATATACATTGGCAATCTCTGCAGTTGAGCCGTAGATGGCATCTTCCATGGGCAGAACCTCGTCGCAGATACCTTTATGTACTATTTCCAATACTTCCAGAGCCTTGTCTTTCTTACCCTCGTTGAACAGTTCTATAGACAACTGTGAAGCGAGTCTGCGCAAAGACTGGCACATCCTGCGGTTGGTCTCATCCAGATAGACATCGGGGTTGTCCAGACCGCCGAACTTGAAATTCTTAATGTTGGCGTACATCTTGTCAGTGTCAACGCTACCGTGTGAATTTCCTGTTGCGGCTTTCCAGTCAAACGGGGTGATTCTGTATGCCAGACCTTCAAGCAGGAAGTAATTACCAAGTCCCAGATAACTGCTGGAAGGAACAGTAGTTGCCATATACAGAGGCCTCTCCCAATTGCACTGGGCAATCAGGTCAAGCATCATTATCTCGCTCTTTGTGAGGGCGCTTCTGCCCTTTAAAGAGATAATCATACGATCCGGCATCTTAGCCTTGGTCTCCTCATCGGTCGCTCCCAGATACTTTTCCGGAATCTTCATTCCCGAACGGAGCACCGCATCCTTGTCAATCTTAAGCCAGATGGTATCGGTAGGAATCATATGATGCTGCCTGATCCAGTAGTCCATCACATTGTGGAGTTCAAAAGATTTCTCTACAGCCTCTCTGCTGTTGTTTTTGAGTAGAATATCCTTATCCTCGGGGCTGATGGTAACAAAATCATTTGTTCCTGTCTGATAATCTATCCTGCTGAATGATATAGGCAAGGCAGGTGATTTATAAGCGGGACGCTTCATCTGGTCTATGTACCAATCCGTGTTGAGATAACTCAGATTGCAGCAACGGGCATCGGTACGGAATCCCTCTGTCTCAAAATTGTACCACAGAGGGAATGTATCGTTATCTCCGTTGGTGAATATTACCGGACAGCCTTGTTCGGGCATGCTGGAAAGATAATTCTGACCGAAATCACGGCAGGCATAGCGTCCGCTGCGGTCATGGTCATCCCAGGTCTGACTTACCATCTGGACGGGAACGAGCAGACAGAGAACGGCGGCAATTACAGGTGCAACCTTCTTGCCTGCCAGACGGCCCAGCCATTCTGCTATGGCAGCAACACCCATTCCAATCCAAATTGCGTATGCATAGAACGAGCCTGCATAAGCGTAGTCACGCTCGCGAGGCTGCAGGGGAGTCTGGTTAAGGTAGACCACAATGGCCAGACCGGTCATAAAGAAGAGGGCCAGTACTACAATAAACTGATGTGTTCCCTCACGTCCCTTGCCTATCTGCCATAACAGACCCAGCAGACCGAGTAAGAGCGGCAGACAATAGAACACGTTGTGTCCCTTTCCTGCAAGAGAATCCGGCAGCAGATCGTTGTCACCGCCTACAAGCAACTTGTCTATGAAGTTGAATCCTGTAATCCAATTGCCGTTCTCCACCTCACCGTAACGGTTCTGGTTGTCATTCTGACGTCCGGCAAAATTCCACATGAAATATCTCCAGTACATGAAGTTGACCTGATACCTGAAGAAGAACTTAAGGTTTTCGGCCTGTGTGGGCATGGTAACCTTAATGTTTTTGCCTCGTTGGTTATAGGTGGTGGTACGGCCATTTATACCGCCACACCATGACTTGTATTCTGCAATATGATCGGCGTCCTTGCTGTACATACGCGGGAACAGCATATTCTGCGCATATACATATTCCCGTTTCTCATCCATTATGTAGTAACTGTCCTTTTCGGATGCATCGGCCTTCTCCTTACGGCCGTAGGCATTGCCCTTGAACTTGGTTACCGGAGTATAATATGAGTAGGTTTTGGTCTGTACCAACTCAAACTCGTTTTCGGAACTGTAAGCCTGTCCGTAAAGCAAAGGCCGGGAGCCGTACTGCTCGCGGGCCAGGTAATCGCCGAGAGAGAAAATATCCTCGGGTGAGTTCTGGTCCATGGGAGGATTGGCTGTGGAACGTATCACTATTACGGCATATGATGAATAACCTATGGTAATCATCATCATGCTCAACAGGATGGTGTTGAGTATTCCGGCAGAGGGCTTAAAGTTTTCGGGGATTATGTTTCCGAAAAGGTAAACCGCACCTGCGGCCAGTATTATTATACCCAGAATGATACCGCCTGCGGTATGGCCATAGAAAGGTATGCCTGCAAACGCTACGGTAAGCAGGAAAGAGAGGCTCATGAGATTCTTGCGGTCGCCGCGCTGAGTCTCATATGCTCCCCAGATAAGCAGTCCTACAAGCAGGACGATATAGATTATCAGACCTGTGTTGAAAGGCAGACCCAATCCGTTTACGAACAGGAGTTCAAACCATCCGCCAACCTTAACGATACCGGGAACGATACCGTAAAGAACAGCGGCAATGATAACGCCCGAAAGTATGAAAGCCAGGATACCGCCCTTCCAGGTGGGAGCCTCCGACTTCTTGAAATAGTAAACCAGTACGATGGCTGTGATACAAAGCAGGTTCAGCAGGTGAACGCCTACCGAAACACCTATCAGATATGCAATAAGAACCAGCCAGCGCGCGCTGTGAGGCTGGTCGGCATTCTCCTCCCACTTGAGTATGAGCCAGAATGTAACGGCGGTGCAGAACGATGAGTATGCATAGACCTCACCCTCAACGGCACTGAACCAGAAGGTATCGGACCATGTATATGCCAGGGCGCCCACAATTCCCGAACCGAATATGGTTATCATCTGCCACAAATCGGGATCCTTGGTACCTGCCACCAGCTTCTTTACTAGCATGGTTATACTCCAGAACAGGAAAAGTATGCAGAGCGCACTCAACAGAGCGGACATGATATTTACCATCATGGCTACCTTGCTCGGGTCACTTGTAAACTGTGAGAACAGGTTTGCGGTAAGCATGAATATAGGTGCCCCGGGCGGGTGTCCTACTTCCATCTTGTAACCGGTAGTAATGAACTCCGGGCAATCCCAGAAGCTGGCGGTGGGCTCAATAGTCATGCAGTAAGTCACTGCAGCGACTGCAAACACGAGCCATCCGATGATAGTGTTCAGTCTTTTGTAATTCATTTTTGCTATGAACTAAGTAATTAGAGAGTCCCAAAGATAGCCCTTAAAAGGTTAACGGCTATCAATTGACAGTTATTTATTGTTATTCCCGCAATAGAATCAGAGGTCCTGACCTATGTCCCTGCGGAAGTATTTCTTCTCAAAATCAATAAGGCTTGCACCCTTGAATGAAAGCGCCAGAGCCTCGTCCTTATCTTTTCCGTATGAACTAACGGCTATAACACGGCCTCCTGCTGTAACAACGTTTCCGTTTGCGTCAAACGCCGTACCGGCATGGAACACAACGCTGTCCTTTACCTTATCGATTCCGCTTATGACATAACCCTTGTCATAATGCTCCGGATAACCGCCTGATACCAGCATCACGCATACTGCAGAGCGGGGATCCTGCTCCAGTGTCTTGGTGTCCA
>JAEEGG010022069.1_pt1 | contig 12579 bp, 7 predicted proteins | sample 9134161 | NCBI WGS metagenome assembly JAEEGG01 (sample SAMN16246543, study PRJNA631951) | gut metagenome | biome: gut microbiome; feature: rumen; material: CR-attached | host: Bos | place: Iran: Karaj | collected 2018-10
CCAGCCAGAAAGGCTACGGCATCTACTGGGACAATGCCGGCGAAACATTCTGGAGCGACGATGCGAAGGGTACTACCCTGTGCAGCAGTGTGGCCGACGGCGTGGATTACTATTTCCTCTACAAGGACGGCACGCAGGACGGCGTAGTGGAGCAGATCCGTCTGCTGAGCGGCCAGGCCACGATGTTCCCGCTCTGGGCCTACGGCTACTGGCAGTGCCGCGAGCGCTACAAGACGCCCGACGAGCTGTCGGGTGTGCTCGACGAATACCGCAAGCGTGACATCCCCATCGACGCCATCGTGCAGGACTGGCAGTACTGGGGCTGCGACTCGAACTGGAATGCCATGAAGTTCGAGAATCCCCATTACCTCAACAAGATCGGCGACCCCAAGCAGATGCGCTATCTGCCCAACGACGAGGATCCTGCCGCCGAAATTGCCAAGGTCAAGGCCCAGGGCGCTCCGCGTCTGACCACACCGCAGCAGATGGTCGATTACGTGCACAGCCAGAATGCTCATCTGATGATCACGCTTTGGCCCGACTTCGGCCCCTGGACCAAACAGTACAAGGAGCTCGACAAGTTGGGTGCCCTCCTGCCGTTCGACACCTGGCCCCGCAACCGTGGCGTGTTGGTCTATGACGTGTTCAACCCCAAGGCACGCGACATCTACTGGAAATACCTTACCAACCTCTACCGCATGGGCTTCGATGCCTGGTGGACCGATTCGACCGAACCCGATCATTTCGAGAAAGAGGGCGATTCGGACTACATGACCTACGACGGCTCGTGGCGCAGCGTCAAGAATGCCTTCCCGCTGGTTCACAACCGGGGCATCTACGACCACCAGCGCGCCACGAAGGGCAATGCCAAGCGCTCGCTGCAGATGACGCGTTCGGCGTCGTTCGGCATCCAGCACTACGGCACATTCTCGTGGAGCGGCGACATCGTGAGCAACTGGGCCGACATGCAGAACCAGGTGCCCTCGGGCCTCAACTACGTGATTTGCGGCATCCCGATGTGGAACACCGACCTCGGCGGCTTCTTCGGCTGGGACTTCCGCAACGACCCCAGCACCCCCTATGCCCAGGAGCTGATGGTGCGCTGGATGCAGTGGGGCACGTTCATGCCCCTGATGCGCAACCATTGCTCGTCGCCCATGATGAGCGAGATCTGGCACTACGGCGAGCCCGGCTATTGGGCCTACGATGTGCAGAAGCATTTCATCGAACTGCGTTATCGCCTGTTGCCCTACATCTACAGTCAGGCGGGTGCCACCGTGCAGCGCAGCGACCTGATGATGCGTCCGCTCGTGATGGATTTTGCCAACGACAAGGTGGCCATCAACCGTGACGACGAATATATGTTCGGCCGTTCCCTCCTCGTCAAGCCCATCACCCAGCCGCTCTATTCCTGGTTCGAAGGCCGCACCAGCCATTGGATCTATCCCGAGGTCGAAAAGGCAGCTGCTCCCGTCGAAGTCTATCTGCCTGCGAACACAAAGTGGTGGGACTTCTGGAACAACCAGCAGTATGAAGGCGGCAAGGCCATCAAGCGCCTTGCACCTATGGACATCATGCCCGTCTTCGTCAAGGCCGGCAGCATCATCCCCTTCGGTCCCAAGGTGCAGTACTCGGGCGAGAAGGCCTGGGACAATCTGGAGGTACGCATCTACCCGGGTGCCGATGGCGACTTTGTGCTCTACGAAGATGCCGGCGACGGCTATGGCTACGAGCAGGGCGAGTTTGCACAGATCCGTTTCCATTGGAACGACAGTTCGCACACGTTGACCATTGCTGACCGCAAAGGCAACTATCCCGGCATGCTCCAGAGCCGACAATTCCGCATCCACGTCGTGAATGCTGCCTCCGAGGCTGGCGACAAGGAGGCCAAGTCCTTCCAGCAGACCGTGACCTACAATGGCCAAGCAATGTCTATCACCCTATAGTTCCTATAGTTAATATAGCCAATATAACTACTATAGCCCAAAAATATAAAATATGAAGCATCTTTTGATAGCAGTTTCCCTGCTGGCCGCCACGGCGGTACAAGCTCAGAAGACGGCATCGGTGCAGGTACCGGGTTACCCGATCTCTCCCGTTCCGTTCACCCAGGTCAAGGTGGGTGAAGGGTTCTGGGGACAACGCCTCAAGGCCAGCCGCGAGGTGACCATCCCCCTGGCTTTCTCGAAGTGCGAGGAGTCGGGCCGTTACCGCAATTTCGAGATTGCCGCGCGTCAGTTGGCAGGCGAGAACACCGAAGACGTCAAGGTCGAAGGCTTCTCGTTCGACGACACCGATGTCTATAAGACCATCGAAGGAGCCAGCTATTCGCTACAGACCTATCCCGACAGTCGTCTCGTCGCCTATATCGATTCGGTGCTCGAGATCGTGAAGGGCGGACAGGAGCCCGACGGCTACCTCAACACCGCCTGGACCATGAACCCCAAGCACCCGCATCAGTGGCATGGCACCCAACGCTGGGAGAAGGTCGAGGTGCTGAGCCATGAGTTCTATAATCTGGGTCACATGCTCGAGGGCGCCGTTGCCCACTATCAGGCCACGGGCAAGCGCAACTTCCTCGACATCGCCATCCGCTACGCCGACTGCGTTTGTCGCGAAATCGGACTGGGGGAGGGGCAGGTTGATCGTGTGCCTGGGCACCAGATTGCCGAGATGGGACTCGTGAAACTCTACCTCGTGACAGGTGACCGTAAATATCTCGACCAGGCCAAGTACTTCCTCGACCGTCGTGGCCTGACTACACGCAAGGATGCCTACAGCCAGGCCCACAAGCCCGTGGTCGAACAGGACGAGGCGGTGGGTCACGCTGTGCGTGCTACCTACATGTATGCCGGCATGGCCGACGTGGCAGCCATCACAGGCGACAGTGCCTACCTGAAGGCCATCGACAAGATCTGGGACAATATCGTTTCGAAGAAATACTACATCACCGGAGGTATCGGTGCCCGTCACAGCGGCGAGGCTTTCGGCGATAACTACGAACTGCCCAATGCCGAGGCGTATTGCGAGACCTGTGCAGCCATCGGCAACGTCTATGTCAACCATCGGCTCTTCCTGCTGCATGGCGAGTCGAAGTATTACGACGTGGTGGAGCGCACGCTCTACAATGCGCTCATCTCAGGCGTTTCGCTCGAAGGCAACAGCTTCTTCTATCCCAATCCGCTGGCCGTCGCCTCCGACATGAACTATGCGCGCAAGGCATGGTTCGGCTGTGCCTGCTGTCCGTCAAACATCTCGCGCTTCATCCCCTCGCTACCTGGCTACGTCTATGCCGTGCGCGATCGTGATGTCTATGTGAACCTCTTCATGAACAATGCCGCTTCGCTCGCGGTGGGCGGCAAGAAGGTGGAACTCGAGCAGCAGACCGCCTATCCCTACGGTGACGAGATCAATGTCCGCATCAACAAGAATACGGCAGGACTGTTCACCCTCAAGATTCGTGTTCCTGGTTGGGTGAAGGGCCAAGTGGTATCCAGCGACCTCTATCGCTTCGTCGATGGGCAGGAGACTTCCTACCGCGTGACGATTACCGATGCCAAGGGCCGTTCGCTCTATCCCGATGGTCGAATCACCACCGATGGCTACTACACCATTGCCCGTCCCTGGAAGAAGGGAGACGTTATCCATCTCAGCCTCGACATGGTTCCACGCATCGTGGCTGCCAACGACCAGGTATGGGCCGACCGCGGCATGGTGGCTGTGGAACGTGGTCCGCTGGTCTATTGTGCCGAGTGGCCCGACAATGAAGCGGATGTGCGTACCTATCTGCTCAATCCACGTGCCAAGTTCAAGGCCAGCAATGCCGAATTGAAGACCGACCAGGGCAACACCTATCCTATTTGTACACTCACGACCAATGATGTCCAGACACTGAGCTACGACGAGTCAGGACGCCTCGTGGTGAAGGATGGCAGGCTCACCCTGATACCCTATTATGCATGGGATCATCGTGGGCAGAAGGGCGGCATGGAGGTTTGGCTCCCTGTCACGGTGGGTGCCGCATCGGCCACGCCACGTCTCTTCAAGGAACAAGGTTCGAACGGATTCTTCAACCGATAATTATTTGAAAAAACGCTTCTAATAGCATCTAAATTTGAATGAAGGAAAACTTTTTTCGGGTTTTCCTTCATTTTTTTATTGTTTTTTGCACAACCTATCCCTTTTCTCCGTATATTTGCGGTATTGAAAAACGAAACCTATACAACTCATGAAAACAATCTCTCCTCTTCGAACAATCATTCCCATGTTGTCGGCCCTCGCGCTGACCAGTTGTTTCTCTCCCGCTGAAGACAATGCCGATGCCATCGACAGCAGTTCGGCCACCACACGGCTGAAGGTCACCACACGTGCCGCTACGGGCCAGGCCTCCTATCCGATTCTCGTCATCGCCTATGATGAGTCGGGCACGCTCAAGGGACAGCAGACCATCCAATCCGAAGACGACGAAATCAGCCTCAAGCTGAATGAGGGCGCTTATCACATCACGGCCCTCTCGGGACAAAGCAACTTCACCGAACCTTCGAGCTACGACCAGAAGTCGGCTCTCATCAATATCCCTGCTGCAGGATATGCCCAGTCCCCCCTGATGATGGGTGGCGCCGATGTCAACTTGACCAGTTCTTCGGCCAAGGTCAACGTCGTGATGACCTATCGTGTGGCCAGCCTCGCCCTAAGTCTGGCCTCCGTGCCAAGCGATGTGACGGCTGTCAGCGTGGGCATCTCGCAACAATACAAGGCCATCGACATGTCGGGCACATTCAGCGGTTCGAGCACAGCCAACGTGAAATGCACCAAGTCGGGCGACGTTTGGACTTCCGAGCAAGTCTATCTCCTTCCAGGTGCAGGCTCCTCGACCACATTGACCCTTTCGCTCACCAATGCCGAAGGGCAGACCAGCTACAGCTATGAACTCAGCGAACCCTTGGAGGCTGCCGTGCCCTATACCATCCAGGGAACCTACGTCGAATCGACCGCCCCCTACATCACGGGTGTCATCACCATCGAGGGTTGGCAGGATGAACGCTCCATTGACTTTGAGTTCGGAAGCGGAAGCAGCGGAGGCTCCGGCACTGTCACCCCAACCAATGATGTTACTGCCATCCCCGAGCCCAGCAGCGTTTGGAATGGCCATGTCGTTGCTCTGGTCGAAAATGCTACCGAGACAGAAGCCGATGTTCTTCTGCTTGGCTTACGCGAGATGAAGAACGTATATGCACCCGCTGCCGAAGGCCATGAAACGCAGATGCAAGACTCTATCCAGGCCTATTTCGAAAACGATTTAAAGGACTGGACTGTACCCACCGAGGAACAAGCTCGTGCTTTGAAGAAGCAGTATGGAGGTAACTTTGACGAATTGAATCTGCTCATTGAACAACAGCAGGGCGACACCTTGCACGTCTATACATCCAGCAGCAACGCCCGCTACCTCTGCGAAGAGGGCACCAAGACGTTCAACTTCGCCGAGAATGGTTCCATCACCAGTGCGGGAACTTCCACCAAGTATCGCCTGCGTCTGGTCAAGAAGATCCACGTAGTCGTACAATAAACCATCCTATGGCAGATAACTATCTCGAACGTCAGCAGGAAGCCTTGGAGCAGCGCAAGGCGGGAAAGCGGGTGCTCACACCTGCCCAACGCAAGCGCTTCTACACACGTCCCGTTGTCACCAAGACGCACGAACAGCAGCAGGCCGAAATCGCTCAACTACAAAAGAACGATAAAAAAGAATAAGTAACTATTCAGAATTAACTATACATATTTTTCTTTTAACACGAATTATCGCGAATTATCATTAATTTCTCAGTATGTGTCTATATTGACCTACCTTTCATACTAATAATTCATGTAAATTCATGATAATTCGTGTTAAGAAATAGACACATATAATTATCGTTAATTTTGGTTACATACTTAGATTATGAAAAATATAGCCATCTATACCCTCACCTCCGAACTCCACGACGAGCAGGCGGTGGGAGCTGTGACCCGTGAGTTCCTCGATAGTCTTACAATCGAATATGATTTCCGAGGCAGTGACTTTTCAGACTTCGGTAGTTATCCGCTCTGTCTCATCTTTGTTCGAACAGGTGGCACTGAGGGCATCTTCCGCCGCCTCCTCCCCACGCTTTCCTTGGGGAAGGGGGAGAAATTATATCTTTTGTCGTCGGGCAAAAGCAATTCGCTGGCTGCCTCGATGGAGATTCTTTCCTACCTGCAGCAAAATGGACGACAAGGCGAGATTCTGCATGGCGACCCGGGATATATTTACCGTCGAATCCACATGCTGTCCCAGGTGGAAGAAGCCAGACGCAAACTGCGCCACAGTCGTCTGGGCATCATCGGTGCTCCCTCCGACTGGCTGATTTCCAGTCATGCCGACAAGGACCGGGTTCGCGAAGGCTTGGGCATCGAACTGATTGACATCCCCATGCAGGAATTGCTCGACGCAATAGCCTCCACACCACTTGACACGATTCAAACTCCCTCCATCCAAGCTCTCTCGTCCACAGTTCAAGCCGACAAGGAACTTGCTATTCGTAAGGCACTACCTGGAGCTCATCAGATCTACTTGGCCCTGAAGACCCTTGTCGAACGCTATCAGCTCCAAGGATGCACGCTGCGTTGTTTCGACCTCCTCAGCGCTGTTCACAACACAGGCTGCATGGCATTGGCCCAGCTCAATGCCGAAGGCATCGTGGCTGGTTGCGAAGGTGATGTGCCGGCCATGCTTTCGATGATGATAGCGCAAGTGCTGACGGGCACGAGCGGATTCCAAGCCAACCCCGCGCGCATCAAGCCCGAGACGGGAGAACTGCTCTTCGCCCATTGCACCATCCCCTTCAATATGGTGGAGCATTACGAACTCGATACTCACTTCGAGTCGGGCATCGGTGTAGGCATCCGAGGCTACATGAAGGAGGGACCAGTGACCATCTTCAAGGTTTCGGGCGACCTCTCACGCTGCTTTATCGAAGAAGGGGAACTGGTCCAAAACCAGGCTCAGCCCGACCTGTGCCGCACACAACAGATAATCCGTCTGTCTGATTCCTCGAAGGCCCACTATTTCCTCACAAATCCCATTGGAAACCATCACATCATCCTGCGCGGCCATCACAAAGCTTTGCTTCAAGAGATGATGGGAACTGCGACACAATCTCAGTCGTAAGGGGGAATTGAAACACTTTCTCGATGGTCGAATAGTCACTCCGAACGAGTGATGAGCTATCTCAAAAAACGGCATAACCAATCTTGGCCGGGATTGGTTATGCCGCGATTGTTCCATGACCATTCTTGGCCAGGATTGGTTATGCCGCAATTCATTCCATGACCATTCCTGGCTAAGATTGGTTATGCCGCAATCGTTCCATGACCAATCCTGGCTAAGATTGGTTATGCCGCAATCGTTCCATGACCAATCCTGGCTAAGATTGGTTATGTCGCAATCGTTCCATAACCATTCTTGGCGAGGATTGGTTATGCCGCAATCGTTCCATGACCATTCTTGGCTAAGATTGGTTATGCCGCAATCGTTCCATGACCATTCTTGGCGAGGATTGGTTATGCCTCAAATCATTCCATAACCAATTTGCGCCAAGAATGGTCATGCTCCAATCGAAGAATAACCAATCTTGGCGCAAATTGGTCATGCTGCACTTTGATAAAGGAAACCCTGGATACTAAGCAACCTTTCGCTACACATTTATTATTTATTCTCCAAAAAAAGTCAGCCATTTTCAAAAAATAATCGAAAACGGCTGACTTTTTTCCTTTATTTGATAAAATACTCAATATGCAACAATAGAAAATGATTTAACGGTTTTTTGTAAGCCAGAAAGGCTGGCAAGACCATCTTTCGCCAATTTTGAGAGAAAGACACTGAAGGCGCGGCACCAAACGATGCCGCGCCTTCGGTTTCAACGGATAGAACAAGAAAGGACTGATTCTTTTTAATTCGATGTAGAAATGCAGCTCATTACTGCGAAACAACCTTCACGGCCTTATCACCGATTCTTACTATGGCGGTACTGCCTCGACGCAGACTTGTAGAGATGTCTGCTGTGCCGTTCTTACAGATGCCTTGGCCGAGATTCTGTCCATCCATGCCATAGACCGAAATCTGCTGACCGTCTTCCGCACCTGTGACAGTGATCATTCCATCTCGCATCTGAATCATTACTGGTCGGACAGGAATTTGGGCGAGGTCCGTCTCGATGCCTTCGGTCTTCGGCTCCGCCTCTATCCAACAGAGCGTAGCGTAAGCAACGTCAGAATCTTTGAATCCAGCCTTGGTGGCATAGACGCTGATATAATATGTCGCCGTGAGCGACACCTTGGCTTCGTAATTCTTACGGATATCCGTATCGGTAATCTCGCTGACAAATTCCACACCATCCGTCTCGCTGCAGAACGTCAGTTCGCCATTTTGATAGCTGATGGTCGGCGTGGCGCACTTGGGTGTCTCGGGTGTGTCTTCGTCGAGGGCGACGATACTCCCAAAAGTGTTCCAGGGATTTACTGCCCGGTAATCTTCGATAGCACTGGCAGGTACATGCAGCGTCGCATATTCGACAAATGAGCCCTTGAAAATGTTACTGGTTGATGGCACGCTCTCGGAATGGCAATAGAAGTCGGTCAGATTGGGGCAATATGCAAAGGAATCATACCATATCTGTCTTATTGCATTGCCAATGGAAACGGTGGTCAAGCTGGTGCATCCGTTGAAAGTATTTATTCTTATTTCTGTCACACCGTTGGGAATGGTGATGGAGGCCAGGCTGGTGCAGGTAGAGAAAGTTGCTTGGCCTATTTCGGTCACACTGATTGGGATGTTGACGGAGGTCAAGCCGGAGCATCCACAAAAAGCATAATCCCCCAACGAAGTCACCGTGTTAGGGATGTTGACCGAGGTCAAGCCGATGCAGCTGTAAAAAGCACCTTCCTCCAGCGTAGTCACCGTGTTAGGAATAGTGACAGAGGTGAGGTTGGTTAAACCACTGAAAGCATAATTTCGTATTCCAGTTACACCGTCGGGAATTGCAAGCTCTTTGATTTCTTCATCGTTCAGATACAACTTATGTGCGAAATTAAGCGGATTGCTCGAAAAAGTCGAAAATTGAATCTCGCACCAAGCTGCAAGATCCGAAATCTTGACAAAGCTGAGGCTGGTACAGCCCTCGAAAGCCGCCCCTCCGATTGAGGTCACGCTACTCGGGATGGTGATGGTGGTGAGGCCGGTGCAATCATAGAAAGTTGCACCTCCTATTGATGTAACGCTGCCAGAGATAGTGACTCGGGTGAGACCCGTACAGCCATAGAAAGCAGCATTTCCGATTGCCGTGACATTGTCGGGGATGGTAAGGGATATAAGGTTAGTGCAGCTACAGAAAGCATTATTTCCAATCGTAGTAACATCATCCGGAATGGTAAGTTCTGTAATTTCTTGATCATATAGATATAACTTATGGGCGTAGGAAAGTGGATTGCTTTCATTGCCTGTAAATTGAATCTCACACCATGCTGCAAGATCCGAAATCTTGACAGAGGTGAGGCCCGTACAACGATAGAACGCAGACTCTCCAATTGAGGTCACGCCGACAGGAATGGTGACAGAGGTGAAACCAGTGCAGTCAAAGAAAGCAAAATTTCCTATTGAGGCCACACTGTCTGGGATTACCAGTTCTTTGATTTCTTCATCATTCAGATAAAGCCTCTGTGCTGCGCTTAGCGGATTACTATAAAAATCCGCAAACTTGATTGCACACCACGCAGCAAGATCCGAAATCTTGACGGAAGTAAGGCGATTGCATTGGCGGAAAGCCATCTCTTTCATCGATGTCACAGTGCTGGGAATGGTGACGGAAGTTACGGAGCTTCTGTAGAAAGCTCTTTCACCTATCGAAGTCACTCGATACTCCACCCCCTCGTATGTCACCGATGAAGGAATCAACACATCACCAGCATACACTTCCGAACTGCTAATTACTTCAGCCCCTTTGGCTTCTGAAATCAATTCGTAATTGATGCCATCAATTACTACGGCCTTTGCGGTGGGGTGTACCAGAAGAAGTGCCATAAAAATAAGAAAAGTAGTATTTTTCATAATAATTATTGTTTTATGACTTAGCCAGGTGCAAAGTGGATGGTGCGCAGCTTCGTGCCATCAATACTCTTTCCTACAGCTTCGTTTAGCCATGACACGACGGACTGGCTTTGTCAATGCCTTGCCTTATACTATGTCGGATAACAAGCGAGTTCATAGTATTTCGCTGCAAATATATGTATTATTTTTGTTTCTTCAATCTATTTGGCCTGTTTTTTTCACTATTTTCGCATCAAAAGTGCAAATTGTCTTCGCGAAATCGATTTCCAAATCTGTTGATTTAGAGAAAAGGCAGATTGGTCCACGGATGCACTACTTGTGAACAGATGATACCATCTTGCCGCAATATTGCACTACTTGTGCACAGATAGTACAACGACTCCCGCAATATTGTACTGCTTGTGGACACATGATACAATCTCGTCGCAATATTGCACTACTTGTGGACACTTAGTACAATCTCGCAGCAATATTGTACCACTTGTGGACACTTAATACAATCCCCATCGCAATATTGTACTGCCTGTGAACACTTAATCCAATCTCGCGGCAATGTGGTACCGCTCGTGTACAAATAATACAAAGACGCTGAAAGATCTGCTCTCATGATGCCGAGTCTCATTTCACCACAATCTTCACACTCTTTCCGCCCATCTTGATGATGACAGCGGTGCCTGATGGGAGATGATTGGTGATGTTGGAGGCATCGCTTGGATTGGTGGCCGAACCGATGAACTTGCCATCGATGGAATAGATGTCGATGTGGTCGGATGGTGATGTGTATTCGAGGGTTTCTATGGATTGACCATCGAGGGGAACGATGTCCTTGAAGGTATTCCAAGGAGATTTTGCCTTGTAGGCTTCGAGGGAATTGGCGGGCACATGAAGTGTCGCATAGTCAATATAGGAATCTTGGAAGGCCCAATAGGTTGCCTCGGGCACTCTCTCGGCATAGCAATAGACATCGGTTATCTCCGGGCATGAACTAAAAGCCATATTTTCAATCTTCCTTACACCACCACCAATGTTGACAACGGCTAGATTTTTACAATTAGAGAAAGCACTGGCTCCAATATTTGCCACTCCACCGGGAATGGTGACCGTGGTCATACCACAGCCGGAAAAAGATAAAGCTTCTATAGTATATAAATTGCTTGAGAGGGTCAGCGAGGTTAAATTGCTGCAATCGTAGAAGGCCGATCCTTCGATAGAAATTACGCTATTAGGGATGTCTATCGAAGTCAAACTGCTGCAATTTTTGAATGCATATTTTCCAATAGTTTGCAAGCCGTCGGATAAGGTGACCGTGGTCAGGTCGCTACATCCGTAGAAAGCGAGCTCGTCAATTGACCGAACACTGCCGGGGATGGAGATTGAAGTCAAGCCTGTGCATCCGTAGAAAGCGCAAGTATTGATTCTATAAACGCTATTAGGGATGGTGACCGAAGTCAAGCCTGTGCATCCGTAGAAAGCATATTGTCTTATGCTTGTCTCTCCGTCAGGAATAATCAGGTCCTTGATCTCATTGCCATTCAAATATAGTTTTTTGGCATATCGCAAAGGATTGCAGGATGATTTTTTAAAATAGACAGAGCACCATGAAGCAATATCCTTTATATTGACGGATGTCAAGCCGGTACATTCTTCGAATGCATATTCTTTAACCAACAAATTGCTATTTTGGGGGAATGTTACCGAATGCAGGTTTTTCCAATGTGCAAAAGCTGCGCCATTTATTGTTGTCACATTGTCGGGTATTTCAAGCTCCGTTATCTCAACGCCATTCAGATACAAATGTTGTGCGTAGAAGAGCGGATTGCAAGTGAAATTAGGATGATAGAGGCCAGACCTGTCGTCGTCAGATCCCCAATCGAAAGATATTCCATACCATGTGGCCATATCTGAGATGTTTACCTTGGTCAGGCCATTACAGCTGTCAAAAGCTTGATAACCTATCGACCGAAGGCTATCAGGGATGGTGATAGAAGTCAAGCTGCTACAAAAGGAGAAAGCAGAACTTCCTATTGATGTTACGCCACTAGGGATAGTTATGGAGGTCAAGCTTTTACAGCCGGAGAAAGCCGTTCCTCCAATTGATGTCACGCGGCTGGGGATGATGATTGTGGCTAGGCTACTACAGCCACAGAAGGCTGCATTACTGATATTTTGCAAGCCATCTCCAAGCACGACTGACGTCAGACCGAAACTATCATAGAAAGCGGCTCTACCTAACGACGTTACACTGTTGGGGATAGTAACAGAGGTCAAGTCGCTCTCGCTGAATGCGTAATCTCCTATTGACGTCACGCTGTATTCGACACCATTATAAGTGACTCAAGTTTCGCAAGTGAAAAAACGATGTATAAAATTGTATAAAAAAACGCCAAGAGTCTTGCATAAGTTGCAAGAAATTAGTATCTTTGCGCTGCTACACGATAAATCAACTAAAATACTCTTGG
>JAEEGG010022070.1_pt1 | contig 12579 bp, 4 predicted proteins | sample 9134161 | NCBI WGS metagenome assembly JAEEGG01 (sample SAMN16246543, study PRJNA631951) | gut metagenome | biome: gut microbiome; feature: rumen; material: CR-attached | host: Bos | place: Iran: Karaj | collected 2018-10
TACTGTTTCCATTCCTTTTCCAATTCGCCCATGGCCAAACCCTCAAACAAATCTTTTCTTCCTTGAAAGTAATATTTCAAGGTGCTGCATAATAGGCTTTTGCCAAACCTCCTCGGGCGGCTGAGGAAGACAAATTGTGATTCTTTCGTTAAACGATAAATCAGGTCGGTCTTATCGATATAGACGCGTCCATCCTGACGGATGCGCTCGAAGTCGGCGATGCCTGCGGTGTAGAGTCTCATGGGTTCCATGGCAATGTCCTTTTTAGGTTGACGATGCAAAGATATAAACATTTTTTTAATCTGCAAGGATTATTTTATTGAATTATTTTCAATAGTAATTTGATGTGATTTTTTTGATGAAATGTTGTCATTCAAAAAGAATGTGTAACTTTGTCACGTCTTGATGTGCCCATCACGGCATGTCAACACAGACATACTGGAAGAAGGCGTTTGCCTTGCTTTGTTTTTGGTGGCTTTGAACCTGAGAAATTCAACAAGTGTAATACAAAAACATTGCAGAGGTAGATGCCCCGCGATTTACGCGTGGGTATCCCCATCTGTTTGTTGTATTACACGGGTTTCTCAGGACCTAAAGCTACAAATGGACAGAAAAAGGATACCACGCGTTCTTTTTGTATGTAGCATCTTTTAGTCAAATGTTACATCAAAACAAAAGTAGTATGAAAAAGTTTTATCTGCTATCCCTTCTGGCTCTTGCCGCATGCTTCTGCTTTGGCCAGGACCGCAACAACGAAGACGAGGTGGTGAAGATCGACTGGTATAACCAGCACGCCACCAAAGAGGGCGAACTCATTGTGAAGTTCGCCGACCACACCACGCTCCAACTGAAAAACGACGAGCGAGGTACCCTCCAAACCACCGGTATTAATAAGGTGGATGCGCTATTACAACAATATCCCGTAACCAAAGCGGAACGTCTTTGCCCCAACGATGATCCTAAAAGGGAACTGAAGACCTCCAAATCATATAACGGACCTGATGTGGTGGAACGCGACCTCAGCCGTCTGTGCCGTTTTGTGATGGAAGATCCGAGACAAACCTACGAGATGATTGAAGCACTGAAAGAGCTCAGAGAAGTGGAGTTTGCCGAACCCAACTATATGGCATTTGCCTTGGGTATGGAAGCCGAGAACGCTTCAATGGCTCCACCAGTGACTAATGGAGGAAAAAGCAACCGCGATGGGGGTTATTTCAATCCCTCGGCCTACACCTCCGAGCCCATGTACTCCCTGCAATGGGGTTTACAGGCGGTAAACCTTCCCCAACTCTGGGCTGCTGATAACAATACCAATACCGACCGTCCGGTGATCGCTATCCTCGACACGGGAGTTGACATCCAGCATCCCGACCTTGACGCCAACATCTGGACCAACCCAGTGGAAAACGAAAACGGTTACGACGATGATAACAACGGATTCGCCGACGACATCCACGGATGGGACTTCATAAACCAGACTGCCGACATGCACGACTATAACAGCCACGGCACCCATTGCGCAGGCATCGCCGCCGCCGTGGGCGACAACGGCATGGGTATGACGGGCGCCAATCCCATGGCTTATATCATGCCGGTAGCCGTGCTTCAAAGCAACGGAACCGGTGATATCGCCACCGTAATCCAAGGTATCAACTACGCTAAAAACAACGGTGCCAATATCATCAGCATGAGCTTCGGCACCTACGGCTATTCCATCGCCATGGAACAAGCCCTGGCACAAGCTTACCAAAACTGTGTGTTGGTAGCTGCCGCAGGTAACGATGGAAGAGGAATTGACCCAAGATGTGCATTAATGGGTGCTCCCATGTTTCCAGCAGCTTTCACTTTCGTGTTTGGTGTGGAAGCTACAACACAGAATGGAGGAGTTACTGGTTGGACTAATTATGATTGTGACGGCCCCACCTTCTCTCAATTCGATGAAGAACAACTTTACAATTACGAATTGCAGGCTCCGGGAGCAAGTATTTACAGCACTGTGCCTAATGGTAACTACAAATGCTTCAATGGCACTTCCATGGCCGCGCCTTTAGTAGCGGGAGGTATCTCCGTTTTGCTCCATGCCAAGCCATACGCCTCACAGGAAATGCTTTGGGGCGATTTGATCAACACTGCCGGTAACCATGTGGATTTCATGGCTTGCTATGAAGCTGGTGAGCCTCCCGTACAGTTGCAGTTTGTGACCTACGAGATGAACGACACTGTAGGTGGCGACGGCGACTACCGACCCGATGCAGGGGAGACCATCGATTTCTATCCCACCTTGCGAAACACTTGGGGAGCCACTAACAATATCACGATGTGGTTGGAACTCGATGAATATGAGAACCCCGATATAGTAACCTTCTTGGACAATGATCCGGTGCCATTTGGTCATGGCTTATCCGCATACGCCAAGAGTAAATCGGCCAATCCCATCCGTTTTACGGTGAATCCCGACTGTGTGGATGGCCGCAACATTAATATGGAGCTTCATGCGGTTGCTACCGCAGGCATGAATTACGCTCCCGTGGCAACAATAGGGCAGGGAACAACAACCAACAACTATCTGCCTTTCAACACCTATTACAGCTATTCAATGAGCCAGATGCTCTTTAAAGCGAGTGAACTGTCCGCGGCAGGATTGGTTGCTGGATCTATGAACAGCCTAAGCTTCCAAACGAACAGCGCACTGGGCTATACCCGTAACAATATCAGCATTTGGATGGCTAATGTCAGTCAAAACGAAGTCAATAATCCCTCTGTCTCCACCCAAGGAATGGCCTGTGTTTACTCAGGTTCTTTGACGCAAGTGCAAGGTTGGAACGACTTCGCTTTCAACGGCGCTGATTTCTCCTGGGATGGTACCAGCAATGTTTTGATTACGGTGGTTATGAACCATGGCTCCTACAATAGCTCTATTCCTTGGCTGTGCAACAATCCTGGTTTCAAAGCTTGTGCCTACAACTATAGCAACAATACCCCATATAACCCATCTAACAATACCTATACTTTGAATACTACCTCCAATTATCGTCCGAACATCAAATTCAACGCTGCCGTACCTAACGGAGGTGAACCGACAGAATTGGTGGTACCTTTCACCATTCAAGTGGAAAATGGGGTGGAATTGGGAGGGATGATTTCCGATACCATGATCCTATATCCAAATACGCATTATATTGTGACAAGTAATTTGGGAATTACAGAAAACGGCTTTTTAATAATTAAGCCAGGAACAAAATTGATTTTTAAGGATGGTATTGGAATCTCCAGTATTGGACATATTTATGCTATAGGTACGCCTGATAGTCTAATTTCATTTACTACAAATATGTTATGGAGTGATGGCGGCAGGTTTACTTTAGCTGGAGATGACACCTTGGAATATTGTATAATCGATGGCTTTTATTATACAACTACTCAAAGTTCTTTTGGCAATAGACATCCAATTATTAATCATTCTATAATTAGAAATTGTTATATTAATTATTCAAATATACATAATATAATATACAATTATTGCTGCTTTTATTACAATTCATTTTATAATAATGGATTAGGTGCTACTGATAATTTCACCTCACTTAATAATAATTACAATTTTATTCATAACCGTTTTAGTAGTAATAGCAGTTTTCATTTAAGACGGAATATTGATAACAACTGTAATTGGTTTGAACAGCAAGGAGATTTTGAATTTCACACAAGTGAATCATTTCCAAATATTTTTTCAATTAAACATTTTTATTTGGGTAGTAGCAGGGAAGACATAATCAGGAAGAGAATTTACGATTTTGAATATCCAGGATGTAATTCATTTGGAATAATTAATTTAGATAGTATCAACGTAAGACCTATTGCCGAAGCCCACGGCATCGTCTGGAAAGTAGTAGTCAACGGCTACGATGCCCAAGACGAGTTTGAGCAATTACCTCCTTTAGGCTGTGGCAGACACAAATTCGAGGTCTATTTCAACCGTCCCATGGACACCTCGGTCACGCCAATGATTGCAATGGGTGTTCGCCCCCCATACACACAACATGCCATTGCTGAAGATGGTTCTTGGAACGCAGATGGCACCATCTATACAGCCTATCTAACCATTGATGGTACCACAGCTACCGATGGCCTCAATCGTATCTATGTGGCTAATGCCAGAGATAATGAGCATTTTGAGATTCCTGTGGAAGACTTCCGTTTCAATGTACAAGTCTCATCCGCTGGTTCTTTGAGCAATGAGTTCATGGCTACTCCGGGTTTAGGAAAAGTGGAGTTGGAATGGAACAACAACGAGGTTGATTTCGAGGATTTTTTGGGATACAATATGTATCGCTATGTTTATGATTCTGTACCTACTAATTGGCATTATGATGATGATTGGAATTGGGTATGTGATAGTGTTTGGATGCCCACAGACTCCATCCAATTGAATACTACGCTTATTCAGGACACACTGTTCACCGATTACAACGTTTTACCCGGCCAGCGTTACTATTATTATTACAAGGTATTGCGCACCAATCTCACCGAAAGCGAGGCCTCACTTACTGTCACCACGGTGCCGCTCACGTCCATCCCTGGCGATGCCAACGGCAGCATGGCGGTGGATGTGGCGGACGTGGTGAGCCTCGTCAGCTACCTTACCAACGGCAACCCGCAACCTTTCATCTTCGAAGCCGCAGACATTAACACCGACGGCACCATCGATATCCTTGACATCGTGGGGGTCATTAACATCATCACCAACCGCGGCGAAATCCCAACCAAAGACCCCGTGGCCACAGCCTATTACAGTATCGAAACTGGCATCCTCTATGTCGATACCCCAATAGAACTCGGTGGTGTCCAGTTCATCTTCAACAATCTCGAATCACTCGATGATCTCGAACCTCTATCTTCGCTCCAAGGCTTCGAAAACGTGAAAGCCAACGTTACCGACGGAGCCCTCTTTATGGCCTACAGCATGAGCGGCAAACGTCTGCCTGCTGGCAAACACGCCTTGCTCCGTATCGGCAATGCCAAGATTAACAGCGTGGCACTTTCCGATCCTCAAGGTCACAACGTGCTGGCCATCGAAAAAGGCACTGGCATCCAAGAGTATGAAACGCTCTTCCTCCAGCAGCCTTACCCGAACCCCTTCAACGGCAACCTCACCATCCCCTTCATCATCGGCGATGAGAAAGCCAACGATGTGGTCTTTACCGTCACCAACATAATGGGTCAAGTGGTCTCCGTCATCGAACTCGGCTCCCGCACAAGGGGAGAATATCAATATGAATGGACACCCGCAGCCAATCTGGCCACCGGTATCTACACCGTGTCCATGCAAGTCAGCGGTCGTAAGGTTCAACATGCTAAAGTGGTGTATGTGAAATGAAACGCGTTGTATTAACCCTTATCATGCTGCTCGGTGTACTTGCCGTCAGAGCCGGAAACACCCTCTCGGTCACTTCGGCAAGCGGCCACCCACAGGACGAGGTGACACTCCACGTGTCGCTCGCCAACACTACGGCAGCGGTGGCTTTCCAAACGGAAATCCCCTTGGGAAGCCAACTCAGCTACGTGCCAGGCTCTGTCGCCCTGAACCCGACTCGCGTCACCGATCATCAGGTGACGGCTGCCGTGGTCAACGGCAACCTGCGCATCTATGTCTTCTCCCTTAGCCTCACGCCCTTTGTGGGCAGTCAAGGCAATCTCCTGAGCTTCACCCTGAAACTCAGAAACGAGCCGGGCGACTATCCTCTATCTCTTTCAAACTCAATCCTCTCCAGTGCCTCGAGCACTTCTATTCCTTTTACCCCACAAAACGGCCAAGTCACCATCCTCTCGCCCAAGCTCCAAATCAACACAATGACCATCGACTACGGCCATGTGCCCATCCGCAGCGAATACACCCGATCTGCCAGTGTTACCAATGTTGGAAATGAGCCGCTCACCATCACAGGCATCACTTTCAGCAATCCCGTGTTCAGCTGTCCAAGCTTCACCCAAACCACCTTGCAACCCAACGGAAGCGCCAACTTTACTTTCGAGTTCGCTCCCATGGTGAAAGGGGGTGTCACCGCAACAGCAACGCTCACCTCTAACTCCATTGGGGGCAACGGTGTCATCAGCCTTCTGGCAGATCCCTTCGCCGTCAATGAGCTTCACATTGATTATGTGACTGGCTATTGCGACAGCATCGTGGAAGTGCCCATCACCATGAACAACATGGAAAGCATCATCGGCTTCCAAATCGACATGAATCTTCCACAACAGCTGGAATATGTTGACTTCACGCTTAGCAACCGCAAGACCAACCACGTCTCCACAGGAGTGTTCAATGAGGGTGTGCTTCGCTTAATGGCCTATTCTCCCTCGGGTGCTGCCTTCCTGGGGGACGATGGCTTGATCGGTACTTTGCGTCTGAAGTTACAAGGGTTGTATGGCAACTACTACCTAAATCCTTTTAAGGCGGTGCTGGCCGATGCCAACGGCGAGGATGTGCTTTCAGCCAAATACCAAGGTCGTGTCACCATCCGAAGCCCACGAATCAGCGGTAACGCTTCACTTGATATGGGATCCACTCCCGTCAATGAGACGGTAACTGAGGAGTATGTGGTTTACAACAACGGCAATGCCTCCATGCGCATCGACCAAGTGGTTTTCGACCAAATCGGTTTCTCGGTGTCGGAGTCGTTCCCAATCATTGTGCCGCAAAACTCCAGCACCACGTTGCATATCTCATACAACCGTGAGCTGGCCGGGAATTTCACCGCCATGATGAAAATCTACAGCAACGATCCGCAAAACGGTTTGAAAAATGTCACCTTACAAGGACATCGTTTCGAACCAAATACGCTGGAACTCTCTGTGGAAACAGAATCTGTGGAAAGCGATGTGGAAGTGTCCATCCAACTGCAAAACTATTCTGAATTGGTGGCACTGCAACTGAACTTCAGCTATCCACATTCTGATTATTCGGTGGGACAGGAGGACTTTATACTCACAGATCGTTTCTCCAATCACGTCCTTTACGTGATTCCTGTAAATGACTCCACTTACTGCTTGTTTGTGGTTTCCATGCAGAACCGGCTGATTGAAGGTCATGAAGGGGAGGCCATCAAAGTGACGATGCATCCAGTGAGTACCCCTTCGATGGATCAAGATTATGAGATTGCCGTTTCAGAAGTCATCCTCAGTGACCCTGCTGGAGTGAACCTCGCCTCGGAAAATGGGAAATCTTTGACCTTCAGACTCGCTTTGACGCAAGCGAATGAACTGTTTGCCGGTTGGAACTGGTACTCAAGCTATGTGGAATACGACGGCAATGCCCTAGTAAACTTTGAGAATAGTCTTTCCGCTGCATCAACATCTGCTTCTATCAAATCACAAAGGGACGGTTTTGCCACCCTTGAAAACAACACATGGGCTGGAACATTGTCAAGTCTCTTCAATGAGCAGATGTATTTGGTTTCAGTCAACCAAGATGCGGAATTAGCAATATCGGGCTTGCGAGTCAATCCCCAGAATCATCCAGTCACCTTGGAACCGGGGTGGAACTGGATTGGCTATATGTCGCCCATAACGATGAGCCTTGACGAATCCTTGGCCTCCATTACTCCTTCCGAAAACGATGTGATAAAAGGACAGACTGGGTTCTCAACGTATATCGAAGAGAACGGATGGATGGGCAGCCTCAATGCCATGAAACCAGGACAAGGTTATATCTACCTGAACAACAGTACTTCAGAAACAACTTTAGTTTATCCTAAAACTAACAGAAACTATATCGAAGAGACCGCTACAAGCAAACATTGGAGCCATGACCCTCATCGTTTCCCAACCAACCTCACCATGATGGTGACCCTCGACGAGAACGAGTTCCGCCTTGCCGACGGCCTCTATGAGATCGGTGCCTTCGTCAATGGCGAATGCCGTGGCAGCGCACGCATCCAGTATCTCGAAAGCCTCGGCAACTATGTGGCATTCCTCACGGTATGTGGCGAAGAAGGGGAGGAGATCTCGTTCCGCCTCTTCGACGTGGCAAGCAACAAAGTCCTCGATGTCATCGCGAACGAACAAATCGTGTATCATGCCGATGCCGTCCATGGCAGCCTGAAAGCACCCATGATGCTGCATTTCCGCAACACAGGTGTCAACGACGAACATCATGAGGTCAGCCTCTTCCCGAACCCCACCACAGGCAAAGTCACCGTCAAGGCCGTAGGCATGAACCGCCTCACTGTGACGGATGTGCTTGGTCAGGTGGTCTTCGACACCGAAGTAAATGCCGACCAAATCGAGCTGAATCTCTCGAACTGTGAATCAGGTCTGTATATGATTCATGTCAACACCGATGCTTTTACTGTTGTAAGGCGTTTTGTGTTGGCTAAATAATTTTTTAACATCGAAAAGCACGAAAGACTCGAAAACTTTCGTGCTTTTCGTGTTTTTAGATGTTTATCAACACCTCTAACCTTTAACCTCCCATCCCTCTATCCGTTTTGTCTCGCTGGAGAAGTTGACTCCTATCTTATATAGCTTCCGCGGGTCATGCTCAAAGGGCTTGGCGTATTGTTTTTCCTCAATCTGAGCCAAGGCTTCATCTGCTGACTTGTCAATCTTGAACTCAAAGATATAAATGTAGTCCTTGGTCTGAACCAGCATGTCCATACGTCCGTCAGTGGTGTGGCGTTCAACGTCGAGATAGAAGCCGAGCAACTTAAAGCCCAAACTGACCACGTTGTGGAAATAACGCTCTGTGTCACCTACCAGTTGATAGTCCTGGTTGGCGAACATGGCCTCGAGGCGAGTCATAAACTTCTCGGGTTGGCCGCCTTCCACTTCAAGGGTGAAGTTCTTGACAAAAGAGGCGGACTCTTCGATTCGGACTGGGGCGTAGTGCCTAAACAGGAACCGCGTGAATCCTCTCTCCACCTCTCCGTTTGGGAAACCAAGCAAGTAGGTGTCAAAACGCGGATTGTATTGTTTGATGGTGAGATAACCGCTTTGGTAGAGGAGAGGCAGGGGATTGGTGCTGATGGAGTCGAGGCTTCCCAATAGGTCGGCGGTGACTTCCTCTCGGGTTAATTTCTCCAACTCGTAGTTGTTGCGTTTCAGGGTCTCCACCAGAAATGTCGGCGTACCTGTCTCGAACCAATAGTCTTTGAAATCCATGCTGTCTAGCGCATTCAATAGACTAAAAGGATTGTAAACTCCTGCGGTGTTTTGATAGAAATGATACCCATCGTAGTTTTCTTTTAATTTAGCATAACAATCCTCTTTGGTGAAATGGTTTTTCTCCGCCATAACACCCACTTCGCTGTCAAAATTGGCATGGATTTCCTTTTCTGTAATGCCGCAGATATCAGCGAAACGTTCATCTAATGAGATGTCTTTTAAGTTATTCAAGTCGCTGAAAACACTGACTTTTGAAAACTTAGTAACGCCTGTGAAAAAAGCGAAATGAATGAAACTATCCATTGTTTTGGCAACGCCATAAAACGATTTCAACACGGAACGATAATTATCCTGAAGTGTTGGATTTCCAATCGCCTGTAGCAATGGCTTGTCATATTCATCCACTAAGATAACCACTTTGCGCCCCGTTTGCTCGTATGCGTGACGGATCACAGTGATGAATCGGTCAGCAGGAGTCTTGTCACCTTCCTCTTTCCCATAGATGTTTTCCCATAATCTTAAATGCCGATCCAAGATAGACAAAAGACCCTCAGGAGCGATATACTGTTCCGCATTCAAGTCGAGATGGAACACAGGATTCACTTTCCATTCCTTCTCCAATTGTTCCATCGCAAGCCCCTTGAACAGCTCTTTTTTCCCTTTAAAATAAGCCTCCAAAGTGGAAACCAACAGACTCTTACCGAATCTGCGTGGTCGGCTAAGGAAATAGTAACCTCCGTTTGAACCAAGCTGATGGACGAAAGCAGACTTGTCAATATACATATAGCCTTCCTCAATGATTTTGGCAAAGGTCTGTATGCCGATAGGATATTTAGTCATGGTCTTGGCGTGTTGTTTTCTTTTGCAAAAATAATAAGTATTCTTGATATTGCAACAAATAGTTTTGTATCTTTGCCTTTGTCAAGCCAACACACCCTTTAGGTGTAGGTCGAGACAAAAGACATCATTGGAAAGACGTTGAGCTAACTGATAGTTAGGATCCCCGCGTTTTTCTTAAGTTTTTTTCATTTTTTTTCGGCGCAGGGAGGTCCGCCGTTTTTTCAAACCCGATGAGCCAATGCGGTAATAACCGGCAACCTTTTTTATGAAAAGATTAGCAATTTTACTTTTTTTGTTGATTGCCCCGTTTGTGAGTTTTTCTCAAACACAGATTGCCACTTTGCAACATGGCGAAGCCCTCAGCTTTTTTTATGGGGCCAACGCTTTTGTGAATGCTTACAATGCCGCGGTTAACGGTGATGTCATCACCCTTTCCAGTGGCTCCTTCACAGGTGTTAACATCACGAAAGGTATCACCTTGCATGGTGCAGGATGCCTTACTGATACCGTATCGGGTACTTTGCCGACGATTATTTCTGATGATTTTACCATGAATGTTGCTGACGATGCTGGACCTTTAGTGATGGAAGGAATTTATTTTGCTGGTATAGCGAAATTCACGTATCTGAGTCATCCCGTTTTTATGAAATGTAATTTTGATAGAATAAATAAGACAGACACTTCAAGTGATATGGTGTTTGCTCAGTTTGTTAATTGCAGAATCAAAGAATTCTATTTTTCTTATGCACGGAATACTACTTTTGTGAATTCGATTGTTTGGTCAGCTCATGAATTAAATAACACCTATCAATCCGTTGAAGCATACAATTCTATTATTAAGATTATTAGCAGCGGTGGAGCTTTGGGTGCTTATGTCCAGGCATTATCAGCTTATAATTGTATTCTTATTAGCAGTAATTGCCAACTCAAAAGCAACTCTGTAGCCTTTAATTGCATTGGCATAAATAATAACAGCATGTTTTCTTCTGTACCAAATGAAAATTGCATAATAAGTAGTTTTTCCAATGTTTTTGAGACCTTTGATGGCAGCACTTTCACTTTTGATGAACCCTTTATCTTAACAGAAGAAATCGCCACAAGTTTTTTGGGAACAGATGGAACCCAGGTGGGCATCTATGGTGGCACTATGCCTTACGATCCTCGTCCTTCTTATCAAATCGTGAAACAGTACGACGTGCCTAACAAATCCGACAACGAAGGCAACTTGAACGTGGGTATTGAGATTTATCCCGAAGCAGAATAATCATCCCGCTTTAATTTTATTTGTTATGAAACGACAACTATTCACTATAGTATGCCTGCTGTTTAGCTTTGCGCTACATGCCCAATCGGTCTACACTTGCCAATATTGGTTCGACTTTGATGATGGGCAAGTGGTCACAGCCTCATTCAACGGCGATAGCTGGCAGTCAGTCATTGAGGCTGGATCACTGCCCGATGGGATGCATACCCTTCATTTTCAACTGTCCGACACTTCCATGGTATGGAGCTCTCCTAAAAGCTTTTTGTTTTATAAGCTTACACCTTTTACCCAGTCTTCTGATTTGCTTTGTCATTATTGGTTTGACCAAGACGATGCTGACATTCAAACCAGTCCGCTTGGCAACGGCTTGCTTCCAATGAATGCAGCAGTCCTAACCGAAGGTATGCATACCTTGCATGTTATTATGGAAGGCAATGAGTATTCTTCAGCACAAAGCTTCTTGTTTCTGAAGTTGGCCGTTGAAGAGTCTTCTGATGAACTGACCTATTACTATTGGTTTGATGAGGATCATGCTAATCTTCAAACTGGCACACTGAGCAACGGCTTTTTCTCGATGGATGTCACAGGCCTTGAAGAAGGTGATCATGTCATGAACGTTATCATTGAAGGCAACGAAATGACAGCCACTCGCAGTTTCGAGTTCACAAAGATGCTGCTCAGTCCTTGTCCCTATCCTGACAACCTTGAAGCAGTTCTCGGATATCATTCCGTTACGTTTTCATGGACTTGTCCGGGAGACAATTTCCGGCTGAAATACTATAATTCGGTTGATTCAACACCGGTTGTGGTGGATGTGACAGGCCATTCATACGAGCTGGCAAATCCCACGTTGAGTACTTATTATTGGAAGGTGCAAAACGTCTGCTCTGTGGTTGACACCGGTTACTATGTTACAGGCCCTTCCATTCTGGTGCCTAACACCTACACCATCACCGCTACCGTATTTCCAGAAGAGGCTGGCACTGTGACTGGCGATGGATTGTACGCTGAATTATCGGAAGCCACTGTTTCGGCGCATCCTAACGAGGGCTATAAGTTTACGAGATGGACGGAGAATGGTACAGTGGTGTCGGAAGAGGCTGATTACACGTTTACCGTTACCTCCTCGCGCGAGTTGGTCGCCGAGTTTTGTAGTCTTCAATCATTGGGCGATTTCACCTATCTGAGTCCAGCTGACGAATACATCAATCGTTACCCCGAAGTTGATTTCTATTGGGATTCCGTTCCTGGAGCCGACTTTTATAACCTTTACTGTTGGCAAGGAGAAGGGAACCACCCCAATACCCCTATGG
>JAEEGG010022071.1_pt1 | contig 12579 bp, 8 predicted proteins | sample 9134161 | NCBI WGS metagenome assembly JAEEGG01 (sample SAMN16246543, study PRJNA631951) | gut metagenome | biome: gut microbiome; feature: rumen; material: CR-attached | host: Bos | place: Iran: Karaj | collected 2018-10
ACATCGATATGGCCGGCATCACCGGATGGACCCCGCTCAACATCCTCACTCCTTACAACAAGGCTATCCACTTCGACGGAAAAGGCCATACCATTTCCAATTTCAGCTGCGAGTCGGGCATCTATCCCAGCTTCTTCGGCGTACTCAACGGCACCGTGAAGGATGTGGTGTTCGACAAGGCCACCATCGCTGGCTCGGGCAAGACGGGCGTCGTGGCCGGCTACATCGGCACCAACATCGGCACCAAAGAAGCGCCCGAATATGTGACCGCCACCGTGTCCGGAGTTACCGTACAGAACTCCACCGTGACCGCCGACAGCTATGCCGGTGGCCTCGCGGGTCAGGTCTATTCTCCTTCTACCATTAACGGATGTGTCGTCAAGAATACCAAGATATCCTCCAGCAGCGAGCGTGCCGGCGGACTCATCGGCCAGCTTGGCGTGACGGATTTCCCCGTGAATGCCAACGTCAGCGACTGCGCTGCCGAGAATGTCGAGGTCGAAGCTGTCAAGAACGTCGGCGGCCTTATCGGCGTCAGCTATAACAATATCAGCGGCTGCACCGCATCCGGCCACGTGACCCACACCGAGGCTTACAGTAAAGAGGTCTCCGTCGGCGGTCTCATCGGCCACCTGGAGAGGGCCAATGCCAGCGGATGCTCGGCTTCCACCAAGGTCGAAATTACCCTCCAGGGCCGTTCCATAGGCGGCTTCGTGGGTACTTTCAAGGGCGGAAAGATCGAGCGTTGCTTCTCTACGGGAGATGTCGTCGGCACCCACCGCAACAACGGAGGCTTCGTGGGCCTTGTCCAGGCAAGCGCGGTTTCCGCCACCATAGAGAACTGCTACTGCACCGGCAATGTAAGCTCCCTCGCCTATATGGGCGGCTTCGCCGGCCTGATCGACGGCCAGCCCGAAGCGGTGAACATCACCAACTGCTACAGCAGCGGAAAGGTGAACTCCAGTTCCTTCGGGGCAGGCGGTTTCATAGGATTCCAGTCCAGCACCGTCTTCAAGGCTAATGGCTGCGCCGCCTGGGGCAGCGAACTTAAAGCCGGGGTTTGTGGTGCCGATAACTGGAGCAGCGCCGCCTTCAGCGCAGTGACCTATCCTCTTTCCACCATCACAAACTGCTACCGCAACCCTGCCATGGCCATTACCGCCTACTGGGTGCCGGACGCAAGCTATTCCCATCCCGACGTCAGCCCCAGCAGCCCGCTGATCAAGCAGGACGGCACGCCTTCCAAGGCTACCGCAGCTGCCAGCGGCCAGGATGGCTTCCCTCACTTCCCTTACCACGGCAAGGTCGAGGCCGGAAAGACCCTTTCCCAGCTCGCCTCCACTACCCTTGGCTGGGATTCTTCCGTCTGGGATTTCAGCGGAGATACTCCTGTGCTCAAGAAATAATTGAAATACGATGAGATCAGTACTCAAGTTTTCCGTATTCGCTCTCATCGCCGCCTGTCTTCTCTCCTGTGGGAAGAATTCACCCGACCCGACCCCGATTCCGTCGGGGTTGGAGGTGAGCGGCGATGGCATAGAATTCGCTGCCGCCCAGCCCATGACCCCCGTTTCGAAGGGTGTATGGGACATCTATGCCCGTTTCAATAACGGTAAAGTCAAAGTTTCCCAGAACGATGGCAAGGAATTCCTTTCCATCCAGGTAAACCCTCTTAAAGAAGGCATCTGCCGCCTCCGCGTGAAGGCCGACAAGAGCTGGAGCCTGGTGCTTATCAAGAAAGTATCCCTCGTAGTCACCGAGGGCGGGGTAGATAATCCCAAGGCGGGCGTCAAGCCTCCCATCGAGGCCGTCTATGAAGGTGCGGGCGTGTGGAGCGTTTCCAAGCTCTACATCGCCACCGACCATATGCGCTACCGCTTCGAACTCGAGACCGACACCCCTTCGGAACTGAAGTACTGGTGCGCCACCTGGGACAACGCCGGCAGCCAGCCCTCATCCTACACCCAGGGCTACACCGCCATCCGCGCCCTCGGGCAGGAGGAATACGATGCCCTGATGCTGAAGGACACCCGCGCCTGCTGGATGTTCCCTGCAGACAAGTCCCTGAAGCTGGCGAATTTCACCCTGTCCATGAACCAGGCTTCTTCGCAGGAAGTAAGCTTCGCTACGGCCCACACCGGCCCTATAGCCATCTTCATGGGCGACAGCATCACCTGGCAGTGGGGGACCAATCCCCGTGAGATATCCAAAGACAAGATAGTCATCCCTCTCAGCCCCCTGCCTTCCTGGCTCGAGGACAAGGGAAACAATGTCAAGGTCACCTGGCATCCGGATTTCTTCAGCCGCAACAATTACCTCGACAAGGGAATCAGCGGGCAGAATACTTCCCAGATGCTGGCCCGTTACAAGAAGGACGTCATAGACCTCGATCCTCAGTGCGTGGTCATAATGGCCGGCACCAACGACCTGGCCCAGGGCTATTCCAAGGCGGAGATACTTAACAATATCAAGAATATGGCGGAGCAGGCCGAGGCTGCGGATATGCACGTCGTGCTTTGTTCCATCACTCCCTGCAACCACGAGTATTCCGTGCTGAGCAACCCCAAGACCAAGGGTGCGCACATCATAGCCGTCAATAATATGGTCAGAGAGTATGCGGCCTCCAAAGGCTTCACATACTGCGACTATCATCCTGCCCTGGTGGCCGCCGACGGCCTGTCGATGCAGGAGCGATTCTGGCTCTACGACGACCTCCATCCCAATCCGGATGCCTACACCATAATGGAGGGCATCATCAAGCCCATCATCGATGAGCTGACCAAATAGATTGATTATAAACCACATAAACACCAATGAAAACTATCGATTATCGTAAGTATCAGTCTCCGGACGCAAGAGTCCTGGAGATTGCCTGTTCGTCAATGCTGCTGCTCAGCGGCATAGACAGTCTCTCTATCGACGAAACCATCGGCAGCCTCGGCGAGGTTTCTTTCGATGGCCTTAACGAAGATTTCATTTAATCCCGACACGCCATGAAAAAGACTATCAAATACATCCCCTTCATTGTCGCGTCGATCTTCGCATTCGCGGCATGTACAGCCGAAACTATAGACAAGCCTGGTTATAAGGAAGGAGATCAGATAAAGATATCCGCCACCCTTCCCACCCTCGACGACGCCCCCGCATCCGTCAAAGTGGATTTCGCCCAGGGTACCAATAAAGTTGACCTCAGCTGGAGCAACAGCGACCAGCTTACCATCATCGACGAGGCCAGCTCGGCTTATTCCACCTTCGACCTTACCGGCGTTGCCGGTTCCAAGGCCGAGTTCTCCGGAACCGCAGTTTCCGGTTCTTCCTTCACCGTGCTGTATCCCGGCACCTACACCAGCGTGTCGGATATCGAATCCCACGCCTACGACTCCCAGACCCAGACCGGCAACGGCAGCCTGGCTCATCTTACCGAAGCCTACAGCGCAAAGATCGGCGGACTGACCGATATCAGCAACGTGGCCTTCGCTGCCCCTGCCGGAGGAAGTTTCGTGCAGAGCGGTATCCTCAAGTTCTACCTCCAGATGCCGGATAATGTTGACGGTGTCAAGCAGGTCGGCATCTCCACCGATACCGATGCATTCCATACCGACAACTCCGACACCATGGACAGCTCTCTCTGGCTCAACCTGTCCAGTATCACCCTCGATGCCCAGCACGCCTTCACGGCCTATATGGCAACATCCTGGAATACTTCCACCGTCGCAAGCGGCGAGACTCTTGCCGTGCGCGTCATTGACGGCAACGACTTGGAATGGAAGAGAGAGTTCGTCCTTACCGGCGACTTTACCCTTACTCCCGGCCAGGTGAGCGTAATCAAGCTCAACAAGAATGGATGGGCCTCCCCCAACCGTTATGCCGGTGGTACGGGCATAGAAGGAGATCCTTATCTGATAGCTACTCCCGAACAGATGGTGTATATGAATCAGGATCTCGAGAACGGCGAAGTTAAGTACTTCAAGCTGATAGACGATATCGATATGACTTCCGTAAGCGTCTGGGTTCCTGCTAACAATACCGCAGTCGGCGGTAAATTCGACAAGGAAATCAACTTCGACGGCGACGGACATACCATTTCCAACTTCAGTTGCAGTGGCACGGAATATCCTAGCCTCTTCGGCGTGCTCCACGGAAGCGTCAAGAACCTGGTCGTCGATAATGCGACGATTACCGCCGGTGGTAATACTGCAGGCGTGATAGCCGGATATATCGGATCTTCTTCAGGAGCGGCTACCGGAAGCATCAGTGGAATAACGGTCAAAAACTCCAGCGTTACAGGTGGCACCAAGAACAGGCTCGGCGGCCTTGCAGGGTATGCTGAAGTTGTTTCTGGAAGCATTTCAAATTGCCATGTGATAAAAACTACCGTATCTTCTACGAATCAACGTGTGGGTGGTCTCTTTGGTGAAGTGTCCAGCTCAACAAGCATTACTGGCTGCTCTGCCGAAAATGTTAACGTGACTGGATATATCAGCGTCGGTGGATTCGCTGGCGTGAATTATGGTGGTATCACGAACTGCACTGCTTCGGGACTCGTCACGACTTGCACTGCATATAATAAAGAAGTGTCCGTCGGAGGTCTTGTGGGTCATCAGGAAACCGGCAGCATTATCAACAGCTCGTCTTCGACAAGAGTGAATGTCACTCTTCAGGGCCGTTCTATCGGCGGGCTGGTGGGTACCTTCAAGAGTGGTAGGATAGAACGTTGTTTCTCCACCGGGGAAGTTTCCAGCATTTATCGCAATACCAGCGGTTTCGTTGGCCTGATTCAAGCTGCTAAAGCTTCAGCTACAATAGAGAACTGCTATTCCACCGGTAATGTCTCGGCTAATTCCTATATGGGCGGCTTCGTCGGCCTGATCGACGGCCAGCCCGAGGCTGTGAATATCAGCAATTGCTATAGCAGCGGAAAGGTGATTGCCAGTAGTGCCGGAGCGGGTGGATTCATAGGGTTACAGTCCAGCGCAGTAGGCACGGTTACAAACTGCGTTGCATGGGGTAGCGAAGTTACTGCAGGAAATATAGCCTCCGATAGCTGGAGCAGCGCTGCTTTCTGTGGGGCGGCTCATCCTCTTTGTACCATTACCGACTGCTACCGCAATCCTTCGATGGCGCTTATCGCCTTATGGGTTCCTGCTGCCGATTACAATCATCCAAATGTGAGCCCCGATCATCCTCTGGTAAAGCAGGACGGGACGGAATCTACGGCTACCAGTACGGCCTCCGGCCAGCCTGATTACCCTCAGTATCCTTACCACGGCAAGGTTGAGGCCGGAAAGACCCTTTCCGAGCTCGCTTCCACCACCCTCGGCTGGGATGCTACCATTTGGGACTTCAGCGGCGCAATGCCCACACTGAAATAATTATTTAAACACAAATATTATCTTTGTACAATGCACAAACTGACACTGACACTGCTTATATTCCTGTACGGAACGCTGAACCTGTTCTCCCATGCCCCCGCGGGCGAAGGATGGACTTCGAAGAAGGTTGCCGAAGGAATCAATTATCTTACTTATTCAGGCGTAGAGAGCATCTCCGGATCACCTCAGCAGGTATTCGTGATTGATTGGGACACCAACGATCCCACCCACGCCCTGCGTTTTACCTGGAACAAGAAAGGGCACGTCAGTTCAGATCTTTTCCGTCAGAACGATGCGGTCGCTACCCTCAATGCGGCCTATGAACCCGAATCCGTAGTCATACGCGTCGGAGGGCAGTTCTATTCGCAGATGCCCAACGACAAGGTGATGAAGGAGCCCGTTCCCAACTGGAAGAGCGAAGGGGCCGTGTACGTCGATAACGACGGCCACGACATCAGCATCGCCTTCGACGGCAAGGGCAAAAGCATCGAAGAGCAGAGGGAGTTCTACTCGAACTCGAGCTGGGACAACATATTCACCAGCGCTCCTATGCTCATCGACGACTTCGAACCGGTGGGTGCTTTCTTCGTGGACAGCACCCTCACGGCCGCCCAGCTTGCAGAGTACAACTACGAAGCTTCTACCCGTCACCAGGGAGTGCGCCATCCCCGTACGGCCGTCGCGCTTACGGCGGACGGGCACTTCCTGATGATAGCGGTGGATGGCCGCAAGCCCGGCATCAGCGAGGGTATGTCCGCCCGTGAGCTCACCCGCTTCATCGAGCGCAACTTCCATCCCCGCTATGCCCTGAATATGGACGGCGGCGGCTCCACCACCCTCTGCGTACGCGGAGAGGGGGATCCCACCACCCACGTGGTGAACTATCCCACCGGCAACAAGAAGTACGACCACGCCGGCGAGCGCAGGCTCTACACGCATTTCTGCATAGTAGATGTCAAGAAGCCCGATACCGGCGTACGCGAGAAGGTCCGCAAGGATATCAGCCTTGCCGCCGGCCTGGAGACCCCCTACGACTGCAGCGCCAAGAAGCTCAGCCCCGCTCCCAAGGGCTACGAGCCCATCTTCATAGAACACTACGGCAGGCACGGCTCCCGCTATGCTTATTCCCGCAAGATCTATACTTATCCCCTGGAATGCCTCCGCGCCGGGGCTGCTTCCGGCAATCTTACCAAGCGCGGATTCAAGCTACTGGAGGATATGGAAGCTTTCTGGGAGAAGAACCAGTACAAGGTGGGGGACCTGTCTCCCCTGGGATGGAAGCAGCACAGCTGGATAGCCGGGAACATGGTGGAAACCTATCCCTCCGCATTCAAGAAGGGGAGCGTGGTGGATGCCTGCTCTTCCGCCTCCGTCCGCTCCATAATGAGTATGACCGCTGCCGTCAGCAGCATCTCCCGCGAGGCCCCCAAGGCGGACGTCTATGCCCACGAAGGCATGCTGGACATCCAGGCCACCCGCCCGAACACCAACGACAATCCCTTCGCCTACAAGGGCCCCAAGACCATCTTCCCTTATCCTGAGAGCTCCGCGGAATACTTCTACCGTAGATTCCCCCAGTACAACACCGTGCTCGGCCGCATTTTCAAGGACCCGGCTGCGGCGATGGAGGGGAAGAGCGTGTATAATTTCTTCTTCTACTACGATATGCTGGTGGTCAGCCAGCCCAACCTTCCCAAGGAAGACAGGCTCGACTGCAGCGGACTTCTTACCGACGAGGAACTCGAAATACTCTGGGAGACGGATGCGTACGAGCGCCTCAGGGAGTATCTCCCTTACCGCATTCCTTGCTGCTCCGTCATCGACGACGTGATTGCCAAGGCAGATGCCCGCCTCAAGGCCGGCAGCCGCGGTGCCGACCTGCGTTTCGGCCACGACCACGTGATGATGGCCCTGCTTATGGCGATGGATATCGACGGCTTCGGCTACCTTCCCGTCGCGGCGGATGATTTCGTGTACTACTTCCAGACCTTCCGTTCACCCAAGGCTACGAACCTGCAGTTCGTGTTCTATACACCCAAGAGGGGCAAGTCGAAGGATGTGCTGGTGAAAGTAGTATTCAACGGCGAAGAAGCCACCATCGGAAATCTCCAGCCCGTGGAAGGCCCTTACTACCGGTGGGATTCCGTCAAAGAGTATCTCCAGCGGAGAGTATCCCTCTTCGTTAATAGATAACTGGCGAAGAATTTATTAAATTTGTAGGATTTGTTGATTGATTATAAGAGATGAGTGTACTAGATTTCTTCAAAGCCAGTGCCCCCGCTGCAGTGAAAGTGCCTGCGGAAAAGGTGGACAGGACCTATAAGCGGCTGCGTATCCAGGCCTTCCTGGCCGGTACCTTCGGCTATGCGCTCTACTATGTCTGCCGCCTTTCCATGGGCGTGATGAAGCAGCCGCTTATCGATGCGGGCCTGCTGAACGCCACCCAGCTGGGTATCATCGGTGCCTGCCTCTATTGGGCATACGCCCTCGGCAAACTGGTGAACGGATTCCTTGCCGACAGTTCGAACATCAAGCGCTTCATGGCCACCGGCCTGGTGATCTCGGTGCTGATGAACTTCACTATGGGGATACTTGGCGTCGCCGCCCTCAAGGGCACCCTCGCCACATCCGCCCTCTTCGTCATCTTCGCCGTCTGCTGGGCGGTGAACGGATGGTCGCAGTCTATGGGCGCCCCGCCGGCAATCATCGCCCTTTCCCGCTGGTTCCCCCTGCGCATCAGGGGTACGTTCTACGGCTTCTTCAGCTCCTCCCACAACATAGGCGAAGGCCTGTCCTTCATCTTCGTGGGAATGCTGGTTGCTACCTTCGGATGGAGGTGGGGCTTCTTCGGAGCCGCCCTGGCGGGAGTGCTGGGCATCCTTATAATCATCTTCTTCCTCCACGATTCTACCGAAGCCAAGGGCCTGCCTCCGGTCGAGGTGCTTGCCGGCGAGGTGGAGCAGAAGGATGAACTCAGCCCCGAACAGAAGCGCGCCCAGACCAAGAAGATGCAGGCCGCGGTCATCAAGAACCCCGGAGTGTGGATCCTTGCCCTCGCCAGCGCCTTTATGTATATGAGCCGCTACGCCATCAACGAGTGGGGTACAATCTTCCTGCAGGAAGCCAAGGGCTACGACCTTGCGGGAGCGGCCGCAATCATCGGCGTCAATCCCATCTTCGGCATCATCGGTACGGTGGTGTCCGGATGGCTCTCCGACGTGCTGTTCAAGGGCGACAGGAAGTATCCTGCCTTCGTGGCTGGTATCCTGGAATCCATAGCCCTGGCCCTCTTCCTCTTCGGCGGCCCCGCCAAGTGGGTGAACATACTTGCGATGGTCATCTTCGGTATCGCCATCGGCGTGCTGATCAGCTTCATCGGAGGCCTTATGGCCGTGGACCTCGTCCCCCGTCAGGCAACTGGTGCCGCACTGGGAATCGTCGGTATGGCATCCTATGCCGCAGCCGGTCTGCAGAACGTGGTGACGGGCCTTCTGCTCGACAACCATATAGTAGAGGGCGTGAACGGAGCTATGGTGCACGACTACACCTATGTCAGCTGGTTCTGGCTGGGTTCCGCCGTCATCTCCTTCCTGCTTCCCGTACTGAACTGGAAACGTAAACAACAAGTAATAGCATGAAAAAGTTTATTTTCCTGGCCCTGAGCCTGGCGCTTGCCGCCCTGCTCGCTGCCTCCTGCGGAAACAAGAAGAAAGCTGCTGCCGAGGCCGAAGCCGCCCAGGCTGCAGCCGAAGTCGAACAAGCTAAACAAGATTCTATCAAAGTGGAAAAGAAATTCTCCGATCTGGCCGAAGAGCCCATCTTCGACATAGTAACCAACTACGGTACCATCAAGATCAAGCTCTACAAGAACACTCCCAAGCACAGGGAGAACTTTGCCAAACTCGCCCTTTCCGGTTTCTACGACGGAATACTCTTCCATCGCGTAATCAACGGGTTCATGATCCAGGGAGGCGATCCTCTTACCAAGGATCCTAACAACGTCGACCGTTTCGGCACCGGCGGCCCCGGCTATACCGTGCCTGCCGAGTTCGTGCCCGAATACACCCATAAGAAGGGCGCTCTCGCAGCTGCCCGCCGCGGCGACGCTGCCAACCCCATGAAGGAGTCTTCCGGCTCTCAGTTCTACATCGTACAGGACCCCTACACCTGCGCGCAACTCGACGGAGAGTACACGGTTTTCGGCGAAACTGTTGAAGGTCTTGACGTTATTGACAAGATTGCAGCGGTCGAAACCGACCGTAGAGACCGCCCCGTGGCACAAGTTAAGATTATTAGTGTAAAACCTGAATAAACGGCCTTTTTGGCACGATATTCGCAATAAATTTTTTCGAATAGTTTTTTCATAGGTTAAATTTTAGGTTAGAATTGCGAACCGCCCCCGTTGGGAAACGAGGGCGGTTCATCTTTTTTGTTTTATAAATTATTTTGTATTCTTGCGTTCCGGTTCCGCCAGGGGGAAGTAGTTGTATCCCAATATGTTGAAGATGGGCTGATGGGCCTTCGCCTTCTCGCAGAAGCGTCCGAAGTCACGCGCTGAAGCAGCGCTCCACTGGACCTCGCTGATGGCGCAGAGCCTGGGCAGGGTCAGGTAATACAGCTCATTGGTGTTGCGTATGTACTCCGTCCACAGATTGGCCTGCACGCCGAGTATGTGCTTCTGTGCGGTTTCGTCCAGATCTTCGTAGGGATCATAGCTGTAGACCTTCTCCAGCGGTAGCTGGTGGCGCTTCCAGTTCACGCCCACATAATCGTCCGAATCCTCCTGCTTATAGTCGAAATAGCAGTGGCTGTTCGGGCTCATTATCACGTCGAAGCCCAGGCCCGCAGCTTTCTTGCCGCCTTTGGCGCCACGCCAGGACATTACGGTCGCGCCCTCGGCAAGATCTCCCTCCAGGACCTCGTCCCAGCCGATGATCTTCCTGCCCTTGCCGGCAAGATGGTCCTGTATGCGCTTGGTAACATAGTTCTGCAGCTTCTGGCCGCGTGTCCCGCGCTCGTCAGCCTTGAGGCCGAGCTCGTCCATCCTGGCCTGGCAGGCCGGGCATTTATCCCAGGAAGTCTTGGGGCACTCGTCACCTCCGATATGGATATATTCGCTGGGGAAGAGCCCGCAGATTTCGTCAAGCACGTCGAAAAGGAACTCGAAGGTCTTCTCCTTCCCCACGCAAAGCACCTGGTCGGAAACACCCCAGCGCGTCCAGACCTGATAAGGGCCGCCGGTGCAGCCGAGCCAAGGGTAGGAGGCCATTGCGCCGAGCATATGGCCGGGAAGGTCGATTTCAGGTATTACGGTGATGCCCAGCGCATCCGCATAAGCCACCACCTCGCGTATCTGGTCCTGGGTATAGTATCCGCCGTAGCGCTTGCCGTCGTTGGTATTCCTGTCATAGGTGGTCTGGGTGCCGGAACGGAAGGCGCCGATCTCGGTCAGCAGGGGATACTTCTTTATTTCTATGCGCCAGCCTTGATCCTCGGTGAGGTGCCAGTGGAAGCGGTTGATCTTGTAGAAAGCGGCCAGGTCCAGGAACTTCTTCACCTCGTCCACGGTATAGAAATGCCTGGCGACGTCCAGCATCACCCCGCGGTATGCGAAGCGCGGGCTGTCCTTTATGGTGCAGCAGGGGATGTTCCAGCTTACCCCTCCGGCGAGCCTGCCTGCAAGCAACTCCACAGGCATCATCTGCTTCAGCGTCATCAGTGCATACAGGAAGCCGTTGTGGCCGGAGGCGGTGACCTTCGCCGCCTTGCCATTTATCTCGATGCAATATTCCTCCGGGGCAAGGTCGGTATCCTTCAGGAAGTAGAATCCCTTCAGGGACCCCAGCGGAGTGCGGGCATTGACTCCCGTGGCGCAGGCTATGCTGCTGACCTTGCCGGTAGCGACATAGAGCTCGTCCGCCAGCGACGCGATGGCCTTCACGGTCCTTTCTTCGAGGGTGCCATCGTAGTTGAAGTTCGCTCCCTTCACTTTGAAGGACCCCTTTCCCATAGTGATGCTCTGAGGCTGGGGGATGATGTGGAGTTCTGTGTCTTTCGCCTGCAAGCAGGATGAGCCCATTGCCAGGGCCAGTGCCAAAATCAGTATTCTTTTCATATATCAAAATAGGATTAGTCCTAGGATTCCGCCCGCAATCATCAGCAGTATGGGATTCACCCGGAAGGCGTAGGCAGCCACGAAGCTGGCCCCCATTATGACCCAGGAGGCCGGACTGCCGAAGTTCTCGGGGATGACCTCAGCGCGCGGTACCCATCCATCCGCCGAAAAACGGAACATCAGGATGAGGGCGGCGGCGCCGATGAGTCCTGCGACTGCCGGGCGGAGACCGTCCATAACGTCGCCGAACAGGCGGGTGCGGTGGTATTTATTATATAGGTAGATTATTCCATAGAAGATGATGAAGGAGGGCAGCACCAGTGCGAAGGTGGCGACGGCGGAACCGGCCAGCCCGGCCACCTCGTATCCGGTATAGGTCGCGCAGTTTACCCCTATGGGCCCGGGGGTGCATTGGGAGATGGCCACGATGTCGGTGAACTGGGCCTCGCTCAGCCATCCGAATTTGGTAACCACCTGGTCCTGGATCAGGGAGAGCATCGCTGCTCCTCCGCCGAAGGTGAAGAGTCCGATGAGGAAGAAGGTCGCGAAGAGCTGGAGGAAGATCATCTGCCCTGCTGCGCCTCCTTCGCTCTGCTGATGGCCACCGCGATGATGATGGTGACGAGGATTACATAGATGGGGGATACCTTCAGCAGCACGACGGCCACGAGCGACGCGGCCAGCACTGCCCAGCTCCACCATTTGCGGCAGCCCTTCCTGGCCAGGTTGACGGCCGGCACCAGTATCAGGCCAACCGCCACGGGACGCACCCCCTTGAAGATCCTTTCGACCGTCGGATTATCCTTTATCCCGGTGAAGAGAATGGCGATAAGTAGGATGATTGCGAAGGAGGGGAGGACGGCCCCCAGGCTGGCGGCCACTGCTCCGCGCATGCCCCGCAGGCGGTATCCGGAGTATATGGCCATATTGACGGCGAGAATGCCGGGGGCGCTCTGGGCGAGCACTATGACATCAGGCATATCCTCCTCGGAGATCCATCCGCGCGAGCGCATTTCGGCTTCTATCAGGGGAATCATAGCATATCCGCCGCCGATGGTAAAGGCGCCTATCTTGGCGAAGACGGCGAATATG
>JAEEGG010022073.1_pt1 | contig 12578 bp, 10 predicted proteins | sample 9134161 | NCBI WGS metagenome assembly JAEEGG01 (sample SAMN16246543, study PRJNA631951) | gut metagenome | biome: gut microbiome; feature: rumen; material: CR-attached | host: Bos | place: Iran: Karaj | collected 2018-10
AGGTGTAGGTCTGGACAGATTTCTACACCTTTTTTGTTTTTTCTGCCAATTACTTTATTTTCTATATCATTGACTTAAGATGCGTCAACGATTACGCAACCTTTTAGATTTATTAACAATTTTATTAGTTAAGTTATGTATTATTTTATTTATCTTTGCACCCACAATTTCAACATAGAACATAACAATTCACATTTATAAATCTCTAAAAATCGACGAACAATGAAAAAGTATTTGATGATGGGCATTGCCATCCTAGCTTTGGCAAGTTGCACGAAACACGACATCGAGTATGTAAATCCTGATGTTGTTAAGTACGAACAGGTATTTACAGAACGTTTTGGTACACCAAGTCCTACGCACACTTGGGGATTCGGCAGTGGTATTACACGTACCGCTTATCCTAATGCTAACCAATGGGCATCTCAGGGCTACAATGTTCCTGATCGTCTTTCAGATGGCCAGAAAGCTCGTGTGCAGTTCTATTTCCAGACAAACAAGATCACGAATCCTGTAAATGAAGATTTCCATCAGATTGATTTCTTCATGCAGCAGGTGTATGACGGATGCACAGATGCTATTACCAAGTATAGTGATTTGGGATATGCATCACCTACATATTCTGCTGAAGAGTATGATGCTGCAAGTGGTACATCAAAGATTCAGAGTGGTGAGCACATGGATCATCTGACAGCAGGTTCTGACCACGAGCATGTCTATAACTTCAACAACGGTACTTGTTCAACCAATCCAAATGTAGGTGACAATGGCGCGGCTCTTGATACTAAGCAGCATTCTGACGAGATTATGCTGATGCTCAATACTAAGACTGACGTGTTCGGTTACGCAAACTCTGACGCTAGCTTCGTTCGCGACGACCGCTATGTGTTGGTTTCTGGTGCTGATATCGATGCTTATATTACTCAGAACAAGGCCGCCTATGATACATGGTTGGCAAAGCATGAGGGCGTAGAAGACGCTATCGTTGACGATGACTGGCATCGTAGCTTCATTGGCTTCGACTTCGACATGATTCCAGATAACTATGTATTCGCAGGTGATAAAACTTGGGAGAATGGTAAGATAACAGCTATTACTTATAGCTATTTCAGCAAATGGTTGGGAAACAATACTTTGGTTTGGAATGGTTCAGCATATGTTGAGGCCTCTACGCTTGGTGAAGTTGTCAATGAAGGCACAGAAGATAATCCTGGTTATCGCTTCTATCCTTACATGCCTGGTACAACCGACAAGGTTAAGATGTTGAATGCTGAGAGTAACCAGTATTGCGGAACAAAGCAGCCCGACTGGGGAGATGACAAGTGGGAGATTGATTATCGTTATAAAGATGATCAGGGTGTTGAGCAGTATGGTGGTAAGAGAATCCGAGTCGACTATATGATTGAAGCGCTGAGAGGTGGTTATCTGCCCGATAGTTCTTCTGATAAGAAGTGGTATAAGATTGGCGGTTGTGCTGATGGTTACTATAGCGACTGGATTGTCAGCTTCTTGCCAGCAACGAGGGCTCAGCAGGAGACTTACGACATCCGTGTGATGGCTGAGGACTTGTCAACGAACGAGAACTCTGACTTCGACTTCAACGATATCGTCTTCGACGTGAAGTGGATTAGCGACGGCGAGGCAGAGATTAAGATTCTGGCTGCAGGTGGTATCTATCCTATCTATGTAGAACTTCCTGAGAATGAAGCTCATAAAGCATTGACTGGTACAACAGGTAATTATACAATGCTCAACACTTATGCTGGCAGACATAACGAGTACACTGCACAGCCATTCACAGTAACAGGTGACTTCGGCAGAAATGCTGCTAACATTAAGGTTTATGTTCAGAAACCTGGTCAGGCTCCACAGTTACTTACTGCAGAAAGAGGTAAGGTTGCAAGTAAGATTGGTGTTCCCACCTCAGTAGACTGGTGCGACGAGTTCCAGGATATTGAAGAGAAATGGGGCTCTAACAAGTTTGCTGCTTGGGTAGAAAATGAGAACAATAAGTTCTGGGAATAAGAATAACATCAAATACAGATCATTATAACTTTTTTTTGAAAGGGGCGATTGCGTGATGCAATCGCTCTTTTTTGCTGAAATGAAAATAAATCGTAATTTATTTTGCTATTCGTTCGGTTTGCACTACCTTTGCAGTCATAATAACAGATAACGACGAAATAATAAGATATGGTACTGAATTATATTTGGGTAGCTTTCTTCCTGGTGGCTTTTGTGATAGCCTTGGTGAAACTACTGTTTTGGGGTGATTTCGATGTGTTTCCAGCTATGATGGATTCGACATTCTCGTCGTCGAAGACGGCATTCGAGATATCATTGGGTTTGACGGGTGTGTTAGCTCTGTGGCTTGGTGTGATGCGAGTAGGAGAGAAGGGTGGTGTGGTCAATGTGTTGGCCCGACTGCTGTCGCCAGTATTCACCAAACTGTTTCCTGATATTCCCAAGGGACACCCTGTAACGGGTAGCATCTTCATGAATATTGCAGCCAACATGCTGGGACTGGACAATGCCGCCACGCCCCTAGGACTGAAGGCTATGGAACAGTTGCAGGAGTTGAATCCCAAGAAGGACTCTGCTTCGAACCCTATGATTATGTTCCTGGTGTTGAACACCAGCGGTCTGACGCTGATTCCCGTCTCTATCATGGTGTATAGAGCGCAGATGGGTGCAGCCCAACCTACGGATATCTTCATACCCATCCTGTTGGCTACCTTCTTCTCAACATTGGCAGGTATCATCGTCACTTCCTTCTATCAGCGCATCAACCTGCTGAATCGCACCATGTTGCTGACGTTGGGTGGCGCCTGTCTGGTAGTGGCTGGTGTTATCTGGAGCTTTGCACAGATGTCACCTGAAACGATGAATCGCGTCAGCACAACGATAGCCAACATTCTGCTGATGACGATTATCACAGGTTTCATAGTGGCAGGTGTCAGAAAGAAAGTCAATGTCTACGATGCCTTTATCGAAGGGGCTAAAGACGGTTTCCAGACAGCCGTCCGCATCATCCCTTATCTGGTGGCCATCCTTGTGGGCATTGGCGTATTCCGTGCCTCAGGAGCTATGGATATGCTGATAGGCAGTATGAGATGGTGTGTGGAAGTGACAGGTATGAATGCCGAGTGGGTAGACGCGATGCCAACAGCTCTGATGAAACCGCTCAGCGGTAGTGGTGCTCGCGGTATGATGGTGGACGCTATGACGACTTATGGGGCTGATTCATTTGTGGGTCGCCTGTCTTGTATCTTCCAAGGCTCTACGGATACCACATTCTATGTTCTGGCTGTTTACTTCGGCTCTGTGGGTATCCGCAAGACTCGCCACGCTGTAAGCTGTGGACTGTTGGCCGATCTGGCTGGTATCATTTCGGCTATCGCTATCTGTTACTTATTCTTTGGATAAACTATGGCAAATCTGAAATCACTGGCAAAAGATACGGCGATATACGGGCTGAGCAGCATCGTCGCACGATTTATCAACTATCTGTTGGTGCCCATCCAGACAGCTCGCTTCGCAGCCTCTGGAGGCGAATATGGCATTATCACTAATGTCTATGCCTACGTATCGCTGCTGATCATCCTGCTGACATACGGTATGGAGACCACCTTCTTCCGCTTTATGAGCAAAGAGGGCGAGGACCCTGATAAGGTCTATTCCTCCACGCTGACGATGTTGATGGCCACATCCTTTATCTCCATCCAGATTGTCTTGTTGTTCCTGCATCCTATAGCATCAGCCATAGGCTATGCAGACCATCCTGAATATGTGATGGTGATGTTTATCACAGTGGCTATCGATGCCTTTATGGCGATTCCCTTTGCTTATCTGCGTTATCAACACAGACCCATACGCTTTGCCCTTCTGAAGATCATCAATATCGTGATGAATATCACGCTCAACATTCTATACCTTATTATATTACCAGCCCTGAAGCTGAATCCGTTTGGTATCTATGACGAGCAGTTCACACTTGATGTGGCCTTTGTATTCTATATCAACCTCTTCTGTACTTGTGCTACGCTGCTGATGCTTTGGAAGGAATGGACGGGAGTACCCTTCGACATTGACAAGGCAACCTGTAAGCGGATGCTCAGCTACACATGGCCTTTGCTGGTGATGGGATTGGCAGGACAGTTGAATCAGGCAGCATCGCAGATTCTCTTCCCCTATTTCTATGACGGATCGCAAGAGGCTGCTCGAGAACAGCTGGGTATCTATGGTGCCTGTATCAAGATAGCAATGATTATGGTGATGATAACCCAGGCTTTCCGCTTTGCCTATGAGCCGTTTGTGTTTGGTAAGTCCAAAGATAAGGACAATCGCGAGACCTACGCCCAGGCTATGAAGTATTATCTGATCTTCACCCTGCTGGCCTTTCTTGTGGTGATGGGTTATCTCGATATTCTGAAGTATGTGGTTGGCAAGAGCTATTGGGAAGGCTTGCGTGTTGTGCCGATAGTGATGGCAGCAGAGATTATGTTTGGCGTCTTCTTCAATCTGTCGTTCTGGTATAAGCTGACTGACCGTACTATCTGGGGTGCCTATTTCTCTGGTATTGGAGCTGTCGTCCTGATCGTGATCGACATTCTGCTGATACCACACTACAGTTATATGGCTTGTGCCTGGGCTGGCTTTGCAGCCTATGCCACGTCGATGGTCCTGTCCTACTTCATAGGTCAGCGTTATTATCCGATAGCCTATCCTTTGAAGGATATGGCCCTGTATGTATGTCTGGCTATGATGGCGTTTACGGCGATGTACTTCGTCAGAGGCAGCGAATCGCTATTGGTATCGTTGCCAGTCAATACCCTTATCGTCCTGCTCTTCTTGGGTGTTGTCATCAAGCGCGACCTGCCCTTGGGCGGTCTCCCCGTTATTGGAAAGTATTTTAAAAAGTAATATCATTATGAAAAGATTTCTAGTATCTCTTGTAAGTCTGGTATTTCTTGCCAACCTTATACACGCTGACGAAGGCATGTGGACACTATACAATCTGCCCACAGCTGTCTTTGACCAGATGAAGCAGTATGGTTTCCAACTGCCAAAGGAACAACTATACCAAAGTGACAATGCTGTCAAGAATGCTGTGGTTAACTTTGGCGGCTTCTGCTCTGGTGTTGTGGTATCGCCTGATGGACTGGTGTTCACCAACCACCACTGTGGCTTTGATGCCATTCGTAAACACTCTACGGTGGAGAACGACTATATGCTGAACGGCTTTCTGGCTAAATCCTACGAGGAGGAGTTGCCCAATGAAGACCTCTTCGTCAGTTTTATGATTGAGCAGAAAGACGTTACCGATGAACTGAATAAGCTTGGATTGGATAAAATCAAACGAAGCCGTGTGGAGCATTTTGTCGATTCCATCGAGAATGTATGGCAGAAGGAAATCCAAGAGAAGGACTCTACCCTGCGTGTCGAGGTGAAGCCTTTTTACGAGGGCAACAAATACTACCTGACCACTTATCGCGACTTCGGCGATGTGCGTCTGGTGTTCACTGTTCCCAAGTCGATGGGTAAGTTTGGTGGCGAGACAGACAACTGGATGTGGCCCCGTCAGACGTGTGACTTCTCCGTGTTCCGCATCTATGCCAATCCTAAGACCAATGGGCCTGCTGAGTATTCGAAAGACAACGTTCCCTATCATCCCCAATCGTGGGCTCCTATCGCAATGGATGGCTACAAGCCGGGCGATTTCTGTATGATTATGGGCTATCCTGGCAGTACCAGCCGCTATCTTAGCAGCTATGGTATCCAGGAGCGTCGTGATGCTATCAACACGCCTCGTGTACAGGTTCGTGAAGTGAAGCAGGAGGTGATGTTGCGCCACATGCGTGCTTCAGAAGCCGTGCGTATCATGTATGAGTCGAAGTATGCCCACAGTAGCAACTATTGGAAGAACTCTATTGGTATGAACAAATGTATCGACAGCATTGGACTTATTCAGCAGAAGCAGCAGTTTGAGGCCAAGATCCGTCAGTGGCAGGATACGACGGGCTATCTGAAAGGTGAGCTCGATTTCGATAAGTTGGCCGATCTCTATCAGCAGCGCATGAAGTTGACACGTCTGCGCACATTGTTCAGAGAGACCTTCTATACCTTCGACGATGAAATAACGACACGTGCCTGGCGCAGCAATTGGGGTATGCACGTCAATGGTCCAGAGGATAAGCCTGAAGAACAGTATTATATGTTCGACGATAATACAAAAGAATGGGATGAAGCTACTGACTGTGAACTTCTCACTACACTGATTCGTAACTATCGCCAGCAGGTTGATAGTGTCTATCAGCCTGACTTCTATCAGACTATCGATCAGGACTTTCATGGTGATTATGCTGCCTATGTCAATGCCTTGTATAAGAATTCGGTGTTGATGAAGAGTGGTGAACCCATCTATTTCAACGTAGAGGGTCATAACAAGGATATTGGTGTTATGTATGGCGTCTCTATCAGCGAGATAATGGCTAAGATTAATGCTGACATCAGGAAGTTCAGCTCTGATATCTCTGAGCAGGAACGACTGCTCTGTGCGGCTGTGCTACGTATGGAGATGGATATGCCCAACTATTCTGATGCTAATTTCACAATGCGTATGACGTATGGCCAGATTGGTGAATACACGCTGGGTGGACGTCCCTCAGGCTACTATACCACTGCCCGTTCGCTGTGGGAGAAGATGCAAAAGGCTGATGAGAACTTTGAATACTATGCTGAGCCAGTCATGCATGAACTGATGTCGCAAAAGGACTTCGGAAAGTATGCTGATGCCCTTACAGGCACTATGCAGCTCTGCTTCCTCTCGAATAATGATATCACAGGTGGTAACTCAGGCTCACCAATCTTTAATGGCAAGGGTGAGCTGCTAGGTTTGGCGTTTGATGGCAACTGGGACAGCCTAGCAAGCGATATATTCTTCGACCGTCAGCTGGCACGAACCATTAATGTGGATGTGCGCTACATGTTGTTTATGATGGACCAGTGGGGACACGCGGATCGTTTGCTAAAGGAGATGGGAATGAAATAACATCATTCTGTGTGAAAGCAAAAATAAAGGGGCATTCAGAAGAATGTCCCTTTTATTGTGTATCAAAATACGCCTTAGAGGTTTGGATTAATCTTATTCCACTCAGATACAGGAGGAACGATGTTCAGAGTAACCAGCTCGTCGCGCATCTTGCAGAGGTGCTCGTAGCTCTGATCAAGCTTAGCATTCTCCTCTGGAGTTCCCTGGGGAACCTCGAACTTAGCACCCTCAGCAGTCATGGTGGTCTTCATAGCCATCATGATGTGGTCGTACTTGTCAGTCTTAACGTATGTTCCAACTGGGAAACGGAAAGGCTCACCACCCATAGCGGCGCGAATCATCTCAACTGAGAGATAAGCAGGGCTCTGGAATGAGCTGCGTCCACGAAGCTCGATGATCTTGGCACCACCCTTGGTGACGTCAACCTTCATCTGCTCCCACTCCTCAGTTGGGAACTCAGCAGTACCGATGATGTCTGTCAGCTTGCGACCAGCAATCTCTACATGGCTTCCGAATACTGCCATCTGCTCGCCGTGACCACCATAAGTAGCACATCCCTTAATCTGATTCTGCATGACACCAAACTTCTTGGCCAGTGCGCTCTGCAGACGGGTTGTGTCGAGACCAGCAAGTGTAGTAACCTGACCAGGCTTCAAACCAGAGTAGAGCAGAGTTACCAGACCGGTAAGGTCAGCAGGGTTGAAAATGATAACAACGTGCTTAACGTCTGGGCAGTACTTCTTGATGTTCTGACCGAGCTCCTCAGCAATCTTGCAGTTACCAGCAAGCAGGTCCTCACGGGTCATACCAGCCTTACGTGGAGCACCACCTGAAGAGATGATGTACTTAGCATTCTTGAAAGCCTCTTCAGCATCAGTTGTAGCAACGATGTTTACATCGTCGAAACCACTCTGGCGCATCTCCTCAGCAACACCCTCTGGAGAGAAAACGTCATAAAGACAAATCTCAGTTGTCAGACCCATCATCAAAGCGGTCTGAGCCATGTTAGAACCAATCATACCGGCTGCACCGACGATGGTCAATTTCTCGTTTGTTAATGCCATAATTGTATTATATAAGTTTTGATTATCTAAAGTGCTGCAAAGATACAAAAAAAGACTTATATAAAGTGGATTTTTATTATTAATCTGTGTTAATCGTCTTATTTTCTGCTGGTTATTTCGTACCTTTGTAATCTCGAAATGACAAAATCAGATGCAGATGAATATCAATCAACGACTAGAAGCTCTTCGCGAGGTGATGAAGCGCGAGCACCTTGCAGCGTTTATATTCCCAAGTACCGACCCTCATCAGGGTGAATATGTGCCTGACCATTGGAAAGGTCGCGAGTTTATCTCTGGCTTTAACGGTTCGGCAGGAACGGCTGTGGTCACAATGACTTCTGCCGCCCTGTGGACTGACTCGCGCTATTTTATAGCTGCCGAAGAACAACTCAAGGGTACGGAATATCAGCTGATGAAACTGAAGGTGGAAGGCACGCCAACCATCGCCGAGTGGATAGGACGTGAATGTGGGGCTGGTGCCGAGGTGGCTGTTGATGGAATGGTGAACTCGGCCAATAGCGTCAAGGAGTTGATTGCTGATCTTCGTCGCCAAGGGGGCATCACGCTGCGCACTAATCTCGATCCTTTGAAAACAATTTGGCCTGAACGTCCTGCTATTCCTGAGAATCCTGTAGAACGTTATCCGTTGGAATATGCAGGCGAGCGTTGTCGCGATAAAATCACTCGTATTCGCAAAGCCCTGCGAGAGCAGCATGCTGATGGTATGTTGATGTCGGCACTCGACGATATTGTCTGGACCTTGAACCTTCGTGGAACGGATGTGCATTGCAACCCTGTGTTCGTCAGCTATCTGCTTATTTCGACTAAAGATGTTACCCTATTTATTAATAAGGTGAAGCTGACGTCTGAGGTTGAGGCTTATCTCAAGGCTGAAGGGGTAGGGGTTGCGCCTTATGAGGATGTGAAGAAGGGACTGAAGGATTACTTTGAGTATAACATCCTGTTGGACCCAGACGAAGTGAACTATACGCTTTATAAGCAGGTGACGCGCGAGATCATCGAAGCCGAATCGCCCGTTAAACGGATGAAGACCGTCAAGAACGCGCAGGAAATAGCGGGTTTTAGGTCGGCGATGCTGAAAGACGGCATCGCGATGGTTAAGTTTCTGAAGTGGTTGAAACCTGCTGTTGAGGCTGGTGGTCAGACGGAACTTTCGGTCTCTGTAAAATTGGCGTCTCTTCGTGCTGAGCAACCTTTGTTTCGCGATATATCGTTCGATACGATTGCGGGCTATGAGACGCATGGGGCTATCGTTCACTACGAGGCAACGCCAGAGACGGATATCCCCTTGAAACCAGAAGGATTCCTGCTTCTGGATAGCGGAGCGCAGTATTTAGACGGAACGACTGACATCACCCGCACGATTGCCCTAGGTCCTTTGACTGAAGAGCAGAAACGTATCTATACTCTCGTTCTGAAAGGACACATCCAGATAGAGCTCTGCAAGTTTCCTTCTGGTGCTAGCGGCACTCAGCTCGACGTCCTTGCTCGCCAAGCTCTATGGCGCGAAGGTCTGAACTATCTGCACGGTACTGGACACGGTGTAGGCTCTTATCTGAATGTCCACGAGGGTCCTCATCAGATTCGTATGGAGTGGAAGCCAGCACCACTTGTGGCCGGCATGACGGTAACTGATGAACCAGGCATCTACTTGGAAGGTAAGTTTGGCGTCCGCATCGAGAATACGCTTTTGGTGACGCCCTACAAGGAAACGGAATTTGGGAGATTCCTGCAGTTCGAGTCGTTGACGCTTTGTCCTATCGATACTGCCCCTATCATCGTCGACATGTTGGCACCTGAGGAAATTGCTTGGCTCAATCAGTACCACGCTACTGTCCGCGAGCGACTCTCGCCCTATCTGGATGCTGACGAGTCAGAGTGGTTGCGAGCGAACACTCAAGAGTTATAGTTAAAAAAGGGCCAATATTAAACTCTGAGTTTAGTGCCGGTAAACCTCGAGTTTAGTACCGGTAAACTCCGAGTTTAGTGCCGGTAAACCCCAAACCCCCTAATTAGAATGAAAAGAGAGGCAAAAATAACTTTTTTTTAATAAAATCAGTAAAAGATTTGCTCGTTTCATAAAAATGTTGTAACTTTGCACCCGCTTTTCGTGGCACCTGTGTCCGAAGGCATATGTCTAATTTAAATTTTAAAGCAAAAAAACAAATGATTATTGTACCCGTAAAAGAAGGCGAGAACATCGAGAAGGCCCTCAAGAAGTTTAAGAGAAAGTTCGAAAAGACAGGTGTTGTAAAGGAACTCCGCTCACGTCAGCAGTTCGACAAACCATCTGTACTGAAGCGCCTGAAGATGGAGCACGCTATTTACGTACAGAAGCTTCGCGCCACTGAAGAATAAAAAAGTACGCGAAAAATTTGGTAGTTTCGATTATTTTCCGTAAATTCGTTGCCGAAATAGAGATGCAACGAATATGATCATAGAAGATTTTTTGAACTACTTGCGTTATGAGCGGAATCGTTCGGAGCTCACTGTACGCAATTACGAGAGAAGTCTGAGGGACTTTGAGTCGTATTTCAAAAATCGAGAAAGTCATCTCTCTTGGGAGTCGGTAGACTCGGACATCATCCGTGACTGGATGGAGAGTATGATGGATAAAGGCGACATGGCATCCACAGTGAATAACTGTTTGAGTGCTGTGCGTTCCTTTTTTCGCTTTGCTCTCTCGCGAAACCTTGTTTCTGCTGACCCGGCATACAATGTGAAAGGTCCGAAAAAGCAAAAGCCGTTACCGCAGTTTGTGAGAGAGGCTGAGATGAATCGTCTGATTGATTTGCCAGAAATGTGGGGTGACTCGTATGACGACCTCCGCGCGCGTACCATTATTATATTATTATATGAAACAGGTATTCGCTTGGCTGAGTTAGTGGGTCTTAATAATCAGGATGTAGATTTTGTAAATTGCCAGTTGAAGGTGACGGGCAAGAGAAATAAACAGCGTATCATTCCTTTCGGAAATGAACTGGAAAGTACACTTAAGGAGTATTTGAGACAACGGGATGAACGGCCTTCAGGCAATGACTCAGCACTTCTGCTTAACAATAAAGGTTGCCGCATCACGCGCAGTCAAGTGGAGACCATTGTGAAGAAGTATCTTTCAAAAACTACCACGCTTAAGAAGAAGTCACCGCATGTGCTCCGCCATTCGTTCGCTACTGCTATGCTTAACAATGGGGCGGGACTGGAAAGCGTGCGAAAGTTGTTGGGGCACGAAAGTGTGGCTACTACGGAGATCTATACGCATACAACGTTCGAACAATTAAAAAAAGTATATGAGAATGCCCATCCAAGGGCTTAACCTTATTTATTTACCCTTTAAAGTAGGAGGTAACTATGGAAATTAAGATTCAGTCGATTCACTTCGACGCTACTGAGAAATTAGAGGCGTTCATCGAAAAGAAGGTCGCCAAGTTGGAAAAAACATTTGAAGATATTCAGAAAGTAGAGGTCCAATGTAAAGTGGTTAAACCGGCTACTGCTCAGAATAAGGAGGTGAGCATGACGGTTACGGTGCCTGGAAGTACTTTGTTTGTGGAGAAGACAAGTGATACTTTTGAGGAATGTACCGACCTTTGTGTTGATTCAATGCGGGTTCAATTGCAAAAATTCAAGGAAAAATTGAGAAATAGATAAAAAAAACCTCGAAAAGTTTTGGTATTTCAAAAATAATGCCTACCTTTGCATCCGCTTTCCGATATAAAGACTCCAATCGGTGAGCGGATGCTTAGAGCAAGCCTCTTTAGCTCAGTTGGCCAGAGCACGTGATTTGTAATCTCGGGGTCGTTGGTTCGAATCCGACAAGAGGCTCAAGCTGAGGAGGGGCAAAAAAACGTTAAGGGTGGTTTCCAGAGCGGCCAAATGGGGCAGACTGTAAATCTGTTGTCTTTCGACTTCGGTGGTTCGAATCCATCACCACCCACTTCCTAAAAAGGAAGTTTGTTGCGGAAATAGCTCAGTTGATAGAGCACTAGCCTTCCAAGCTGGGGGTCGCGGGTTTGAGCCCCGTTTTCCGCTCACGCTCGCTGTTATAGCTCAGTGGTAGAGCACTTCCTTGGTAAGGAAGAGGTCCCGAGTTCAAGTCTCGGTAACAGCTCTTGGAGAAAACGACGATTTAAATCGAATCATTTATTAAATAAAACAATAAACAAAGAAAAGCTATGGCTAAAGAGAATTTTGTGCGCACCAAACCGCACGTAAACATTGGTACAATTGGTCACGTTGACCATGGTAAGACTACTCTGACTGCTGCTATCACCACCGTATTGGCTAAGCAGGGTCTTTCTGAGATCAAGTCTTTCGACCAGATTGACAATGCTCCTGAGGAGAAGGAGCGTGGTATCACTATTAACACCGCTCACGTTGAGTATGAGACCAAGCTGCGTCACTACGCTCACGTTGACTGCCCGGGACACGCCGACTATGTG
>JAEEGG010022081.1_pt1 | contig 12572 bp, 8 predicted proteins | sample 9134161 | NCBI WGS metagenome assembly JAEEGG01 (sample SAMN16246543, study PRJNA631951) | gut metagenome | biome: gut microbiome; feature: rumen; material: CR-attached | host: Bos | place: Iran: Karaj | collected 2018-10
CCGCGACTGGCTACGTCTTTCTGAGCGAAGACGGCAAGCCGTTCGGGCTACGCACGCTCCGGAACGACATCCACGACCTGCTGCGCGATATCGGCTGGGAGGGCAAGGCGTCCCCGCACGTGCTGCGCCACAGCTTCGCCACGCACCTGCTCGAAAACGGCGCCGAAATCATGAGCGTAAAGGAGATGCTCGGCCATTCGAACATCTCCACTACCCAAGTCTATACGCATGTAAATGCAGAACGCCTGCGCGCCGCCTTCAAGAAGACGCACCCGCGGGCCTAGAGTTTCATAATGCAGCGGACTGGGACAAGGGGCGATTCATTCACGCCATCTATGTTGAAGGTCAATGCTCCCATTACGTTGTAAGAAGAATTCGACCAATCCGATATCGTTACCATATACATGCCGTTCATGGAGCCCAACCACATATTGAACGACTCAGAACTGAAGCCCAACTGCGGTTCTACACGACCGAAATTATCTGTAGTTTTTCCCCAACGGAAAAAGCCTGTCGGCTTTGCAGAAAAACCGTAAGCATTTATGCCCGGCAAGTCTCCCTTCCATTCCGTCGAGCGCAGGTAAACGGCGGCATTTGCCGACCCCCCAACGTTCTCTATAAGTTCAGAAAAATCGTTCTCGGTAGGCAATCTCCAGCCGTCGGGGCAAACAGTCCGGGATTCTTCATAAGTATAGTACCGGCCATTCTCCGAGCAGTTTTCATCGTCATCCCAGGAGCACTTACCCAGGCTGTCGTTTCCGTAATTCAGGTTCTCCGCCATCCACCTTGTATTCCCGATATAGGCGTACTTGTAATATTTTCCGTCACGAGAATCCTTGAACTTTCCGGAAGCCACGTCCTTATTCTTCACGCAGCGGACATAGGCATCCCATTCGGCAGGTCCACCATTAAAGAAGGTGTAATTGACATTTGTTTCGAAAACAATCCTCGTCGTCGAATTCGATCTCGCATAATCTACATCGGCTAGCCAAGCATAGCCCATGAATTCGCCCCATTCAGAAGCATACCCTGGAACAAACGAAAGACCAAAAATATCGTTATCCGCACTCAGGGAATCATCCCAGCCCGCCTTCGACTTCAGTGCAAGTCCCTGCTTGCTTAGGCCAAGCTTTTCTTCTACCCTGTGATACAGCGACAGGTACTCGTCCATTGTCGGCACATGCCAGCCAGCAGGGCAGACCCCCTGATGGTTCCTGATTGGCACAATCTTTTTTGCGCTCGGAATGGAATCCTTGTAGCCTTCGCTGATGTTCATGGCAGCAGTCCAGGTGTAGAGTCGGCCTAAAACATCGCAGCTTTCAGCCTTCTCGAATGGACACGACGTTTGGGATTTCAAATTTATAGCCAGCGCACTGTCTGTAGTGTTTTCCGAGAAGTTCAGGTTCTCCGCCATCCAGGTCATCGCGCTGTCGCCCGTACCGACCGTAACGATCCTGTAGACATGGCCATCGCGCTCGTCCGTCATCGTCTGGTAATCGATTTCCGGGTTCTTGAAGCTGTCCTTCGTAAACGAATCCAGGGGAAATTCCTTCACCGGCGCAGAGCTGCTGGATACTGCCGAACTGCTGGATGCGTCCGTTCCGCTGCTGCTGGATTCTCCGCTACTGCTTTGGGCTTCGCCCGTGGAAGAGCTACTCGACTGCCCCGAAGACGACTCGACAGAACTGCTCAACTTATCTACGAGCAAACTCGAAGAGCTCCGGAGAATGTCACTGGACGAACTGCCAGGTTCTTCGGACGAAGACGACTCCAAACCGGGATCGTCGTCATCCGGTTTTACGGAAGAGGTATCGTCCCCGCAGGCCGCAAAAAGCGCGACCGTCCCCATCAGGGCAAAACGTTTCAAAACAGGCAAAAAGTCTTTATCTGCAAAGATCTTCATTCTTCCTCCTTTCAAAATTTCAACTGCGGTCAAGCCGCTATTCTATACAAACTAGAAAAAACTTCCCTTGATGCCAACAGCAATGGTCCACTGTTGCAGGATATCGCCCCAGTCGGGAGCGTTCCATTCCTGCATCGGGGTTTCGTCGTATTCGTTGGCAGGGTCAGCCGCGTTCGCCTTGTCGTGGATAGGCACCGAGAGCGCAAGGAACACCGGGAAATCCGTATTCGAGAACTCGATACCGTAGGCAAGGGCCACCGACCAGGCCTGATGATCGGGGTCGGGGCGCGGGTCGTATGTTCCCGCCTTCTCCGAACTGATCCAGGCGACTCCCAGGGGCACGGAGAAATTCAGGCCGAAGCTCTGCACAATCCCGGCACGCCCGCGGTAGCCGTATGCAACCGACGCGCCAACGGAAGGCGGAGTGTAGGCGCCGAGGTCGTTTTCGCCGTAGGGCTTGAAGCGGTACTCGAAACGATCGCCCTTGTGTTCGATATTCTTCCAGTAGCTGTCGTTGAACTCGTTCTCGCCCGAAATCAGGTGCATCGCGAACGGGTACGTGAACGTGAGCCCGTAGAGCCAGATCCCCTTGTCGGTATCGCGGCTATAGTCCCAGCCGAGAGTGAGCGAGTAGAGGCCCGAGCCCTTCTGGAAACTTGCAGGCAATATTTCCTGTCCGGCATCGGTACCGCGCTTGATATCGTACTGGCCGGTAGGAATCGAGAGCGATGCAGAAAGCGATGCCGCTCCCCCGCTACCGATGGTCTTGCTGAAATCAAACGAGATATCGCCAAGGCCGCCGGTACTGCGGTCGGTCGGAGCCTGGTTGCTGCGGTACTGGACTTCGCCCTGGTGCGACATGAACGGGATGGAAACACCGAGCTTCGTAGACCACGTAGGCTTTATCGAGAAATGCGGTGTGAACGTGAGGCCCGAGAAATTCTGGCCGATGCTGTACTTGGTAAACACTTCCGTTTCGAGGTAGCCGCCCGAAACGCCCTGGCCGATCCACTTGATGCCATCGCCCGCGCCGCCGCCGGAACCGCCCGCGCCACACCCGCCGATAGATTCCCAGGGGGTAGCGGGTTCGACCGGAGCGTTGAACGAAACAATGAACGCGCAGGTAGCGACCGCCGCGAGAGACGCGACCGCACCGAACTTCTTGCCAAACTTCAATAAGGAATTCTTCATCATCTACCTCACGGAAGTTCCAGCAAGTAGCCGTACTTATAGCCAGTGGAAAGGAACTTGGCGTCGGGAGAACGTCCGCCCGTCATGGGAATGGGGGCAATCTCACGGGCATCACCGACCCACTCTACCGCAAGGTCGATCGGAGCACCTGCCATCAGGCGGATCTCGCGCATCAACGTGCGGCCCGCAGAACCGTCCTGAACCGATTCGTTCGAAAGGAGTTCCTTGTTAAACATCTGCTTGCCCGACGGGACTTCGATCCACACGACAAAGAGCCGCCCGCTATAGGCAAACCAGTGCGGCTGGCCGGGCTCGGAAAGCGACTTGTTCCACCGTTCGATCTTTACCGGCGTAGAACTTGCGGAAAGTTCCTGGACGTAGGCTTCCCACGTGCTCGAATTCTCGGTCAAATTATAGACGACAAACTTGCCATCGGGCGAAATCATGGGAGCGTCGACTCCCCAGCCCTTCTTGCCCGAAGGCCTCTGGAGCGTAACGGACTTCTTCAGCCCGCCGTTCGCGAAATCGACAAACACAATCTTGTCATCATCGTTCACGTAGACAAGGCGCACATCGCTCGTGCCGAAGAATCCTTCCACGGTCTCGGCATCATCATCCACGTCGGCAGAAGCGTCCGGCGCGACCCACAGGTGCGGAGAAGCATCTTCGCGGATTTCCTTGTCGTAGAACCAGAACTTCTTCTTGTCCGAGAAGCGAACCGCAAACATCCCGTAATCGAGATTCTCGGGCAGGCACAGGTTCTTCTTCTTTTTGTCGTAGGCACGGAGCGCAACGGCAAAATCAGGGTGCGTACTCCATTCCGGATCCTGGAACTGGCATTCGCCTTCGGAGGTATCGCGCATCACGTACCAGAGCACCTTGCCCGCCGTATCGGAAATGGTCAAGCGGTCATGTTCCTCGGCTTCGGTCGGGAATCCCGAATCGGAAGGCGTCACATAGAGCGTGCCGCCGAAGTTGAGCCAGAGCATCGATGCCGGATAGTTCACCGTATCCTGCGTGACGGACGGGTTGCAAATCTGCATCTCGTTGTTGACGACGTACAGGGTCCCGATCTTGGACTGCGTGCTAGATGCCGAATTCACCGTTTCGGCCTCGAAAGGCTCCGGCGTGTAGCACGCGGCAAGCAGCGCGGGCAGGAGTAATCCAAATATTCTTTTCATCAAAACTCTTTTCCAACCCCAAAAATTACAGCGAGACCTTGACCTTCTCGCGCATGGCCATGACCTGCGCCTTGGCCTCTTCCACGGTGTCGCGGCGGGCAAGCAGCACGCCGAGGCGGCGGTGGCCCTTGAGTTCGGGCTTGCCGAACAGGCGGAGCGCCGTATCCGGTTCGGCGAGCACCTCTTCGAGGCCGCCAAACTTCATGTGGTCGGAGTTGCCGTCCACGACGATGGCCTTCGAGGCGCTCGGGCCGTGGAATGCGATGTTCGGGATAGGCAGGCCAAGAATGGCGCGTGCATGCAGCGCAAATTCGGAAAGGTCCTGGCTGATGAGCGTCACCATGCCGGTATCGTGCGGACGCGGGGAAACTTCGCTGAACAGCACCTCATCCTTGCACACGAAGAGCTCCACGCCGAAGATGCCGCGGCCGCCGAGAGCGTCCGTCACCTTCTTCGCGATTACCTTCGCCTGTTCCAGGAGTTCGGGCTTCATCGGCTGGGGCTGCCAGGATTCCTGGTAGTCGCCGCCCACCTGGTGGTGACCCACCGGTTCAAGGAAGCTGGTTCCGCCCACATGGCGAACCGTAAGCAATGTAATCTCGTAATCGAACGGCACGAAACCTTCCACAATCACGCGGCTGGCATGGCCGGTGCGGCCCTCGTGCTGGGAAATGTCCCACGACTTCTGGATGTCGGCCTCCGTCTTGATGACGCTCTGACCGTGGCCCGAAGAACTCATCACCGGCTTCACCACGCAGGGGATGCCGATTTCCTTGACGGCCTTCTGGAAATCCTCGAAATTGTCGGCAAAGCGGTACGGGCTCGTCTTGAGGCCCAGTTCCTCGGCGGCAAGGCGGCGGATGCCCTCGCGGTTCATCGTGAGCTTGGTGGCTTTCGCGGTCGGGATGACGTTGAAGCCTTCCTTCTCGAGTTCCACGAGCGTGTCGGTCGCAATCGCCTCGACCTCGGGAACGATGTAGTCGGGCTTCTCCAGTTCGATCACGCGGCGGAGTTCAGCACCGTCGAGCATGTTAATGACGTGGCTGCGGTGAGCCACCTGCATGCCGGGCGCATTGGCATAACGGTCCACGGCGATAACCTCGACGCCGAGACGCATCATCTCGATGATGACTTCCTTGCCGAGTTCGCCAGCTCCGCAAAACAGCACCTTCGTGGCGCTAGAACTTAGAGGGGTACCGATTTCTGCCATATTAAACTCCTTGGTTTACAGGAATAATATAGTTATAAGTCCGTCAGAATTACGGCCTGCTGCAGGCTTTTGGGCTCTGATTTGCCATATACACAGAACGCCTACATGCATAAAAAGGCGGGGCTACTTAATCATCTCCAAAAGTTGCTGCTTGGTCAAAAGGCTAAGCACTGAAAACGCAGTGAGTTTATTGCCCAAATCCTTGATCGAGGCTCCGATGTGGTAAACAGTCTCGTCAACGACAATGAACCGGTCGTGGACTTCACGCATCGTCCGCAATTCCACAGGCGGGCACTGCCGATTCAGCCGTTCGCATTCAGTTTTCATCGTCTGATTGATGCGGGCGGAATAGATTATCGCGTTCACTCTGGGATTTCGCTTGGGCATAAGCGACAAGGCCGTGTCGTCCGCAAACGGGTCGATAATGACAATCTCTTGTTTCGCCGAACGGACGAGCTGAGCCGCAAACTCGTAACCGCTCCAAAACGCTTTCGCCTGCAGAACGCCCTCCTTAGGCGGCAAGTTCGCCTTCACGAAGAAATCCACCTGCTTTTCGAGCGTTCCAACGCGGCTTTCAATCAAATTTAAGTGAGATTCTTGTTCCTGAAATCTTTTTTCATGACCAACAAGTTGTTGGTCAATACGCTCCTCAGCAAGCATAAATCGCTGGTTTACACTAAAACCTCTCAATAGATAATCTTTAAGAACCTGATTCGCCCAACGACGAAACAAGGTTCCCTGAATGGACTTAACACGGTAACCTACTGAGATAATGACATCAAGATTATAGAAATTTGTCGGTTTGGTAGAAAAATCGGTTTTTCCGATTTTTCTTATCGTCGTATTTTTATCAACCTCCCCTTCGGAGATCGCATTCAATATATGTTCATTGATTGTTGAGCGAGATTTCCCGAACAACAGCACCATTTGGTCTATTGTAAGCCAAACTGTATCATTTTCAATTCGAACAGGCAACTGTATAGAGCCTTCGGCCTGATACATCACAACTTCGCCAACAGCGACCTCTTCGAGCGTAACATTCAGGGCGGTTTTGCCTTTCTTCTTCATCATTCCTCCCTCCGCCTACATGCTTAAAAAGGCGGAGCATTGATTGTTTTGCTTCGTGCGCGAAAAGCAATTTTCTACACACTTGTGCACTAAATATAAATTACCGAAAGGCGATTGTCAAGAGGGTTTATTGATTTTTTTCACGCCCAAAAACTCACTCCAAATCGAATCCGCCTTCGAGGATGAATTTTCGGAGATAATCGTCGAGTTTGATTTTAACTTTGGGCGTTGATAATTTTCGGCCGCTGGTAATTTCAAAATAGCGGGCTGCCGCACTGGTATCCTTGACAGAATTTTTCAATGCGTCTAATCGACCGTATTCGTTGATGTTTGCCGCGTTAACATCCTGGGACATCAAGACACGGAGCATTTCTTCATCAAATCCAAATGTTTTAGCAAAACGATGGATTTTATCGTCGTGAGCCTTGCCCATGTAATCCGTGATGTAATCCCGTAGCGTTTTACCTTTTTCCGGTTTCACATCGCCACTTTGGATGTCGTGCAAGAACATGTCCGCATATTTCTGTTCTTCTTGTGTGAGCGTGGCGAAAGTCTTATGCAATTCGGCTTCGGCTTTTTCCAAATCATCCGCATCGACACCTTTAGTTTGCAGCAACTTGAAAAATTTTTCAAAGCGGGAATTCATATAATCAGAATCGATTTTGCCGGTATCGATCGTAGTTAAATAGCCGTCGATATCATAAGGAACATCGTCGCCACCAGAGCCACTTTTTCCGCTAAACAATTCCTTGTAACGCATAGCAAGAATCAAATATGTCGTCTCGTTTAACGCAAGCGTTATTTCCTGCTTTTTGCCAGAATTGTCTACTTCAACCTTATATGTCAATTTGTCCCAAGTAAAACCTTGAATTCTTGCGGCAGCCAAGTAGTCGTTAAATTCCCTGAAAAGGCTTGCGAACTTCTTCCTTTCGGCAGGTTCTTCAGGAAGTTTTTCAAAATTCGGTATTCTCGCTAATTCAAACAGGTCCTTGATTTGCGCAAAGAATGAGTTCATCAGCAATAGATTTTTGCCCAATCTTTGGGCAAAAAGGCCCAGGGGTTTGTTACCGGAATACAATTTCACCGCAGCCTCGATATTCTTTTCCATGGTATGCGGTTTTCTGTAATACTTGATTGTTCCGAACGGTTTTTCGTCTTTTCCGAACAACCTGTTCGTGCGGGAGAACGCCTGAATCACATTGGCATACTCAAGAATTTTATCCAAGTACAAAGTGTTTATCCATTTGGAATCAAATCCTGTCAGCATTTGGTTGACGACAATCAGCAAATCTATTTGTTTTTCAGGCTCACGTTCAATCCTTTCGTAAGGTTTCTTGTGCGCAAGTCTTGCGGCAATATCCTTTTTCATTTTCGCCCAAGTAGGAATCGTGAAATTCTGATTATAACGCTCATTATAATCTTCAATCAATTCCTTCAGGCCGTTTTCCTTGATTGTGGCTCCATCCACATTATCAATACTTGGGTCAAAAAGGGCGATCACCTTCAAATCAGGCTTTGACGCTTTAATTCGTCTGTAGTATTCCAAGGCTTCGGGAATACTGCTGGTTGCAAAAATGGCGTGGAATTTGCCGTTTTGCGAAAGGACAAACCAATTTTTCAGAATGTCTTCGACAACTTTAGATTGGTGAACTTCAGTCCTGTATTGAACGAGCGGAACATAATCTTCGATACCCTTTGTATAGGAACCGTCACTTTCATAATGCCCGGCCATTGGAACTTTATTCTTGAATTCCAAGAATTTCTTTTTCTTTGCAGGGTTTGCAAAGGCCTCTTCTACCGTTTTTGCCTTCGCCTGTTCCAAAGCCACTTGAGTTCGTAAATCATCGTCAGCAAAGGTCAATACCTTATAAGGGTCAAAGCCGAGAACGTTTCCATCGCGGATGCCATCTGCAATGCTGTAGCGATGGAGTTCATTGCCAAATACGGTTGCCGTCGTATTCTTTTGAACCTGGTTTTCGTCTTGAATGGGCGTTCCTGTAAATCCGAAGAATATCGCTTTCGGGAAAGTGTGCTTGATGGTCAACAGCATATCTCCGAAAACAGAGCGGTGACATTCGTCAACGATAAAGACAATCCGCTTTGAAGTGATAACCGCCAAGTCGGTCGCTTTCAGTTTTTTGAAATCTTCGCTGACATTGCTCATTTTTTGAATGGAGGTCACTATTAGCGTATCAGCGGGATTATCGCTCTTGAGTTTTCCGATAAGCACCACCGTATCTTCGGTTTCTTGGACAGTATTTGCCTTTTGCTGTTCCGAAAGCCCTGCCCCTGCAAAGTTGCGATATTCCTTGAGCGATTGCGTTCCGAGTTCTATTCGGTCCATCAAGAAAACAACCTTGTCAGCATCTTTCGAAGTTGCGATGAGCTGTGCCGACTTGAACGATGTCATTGTTTTGCCGGAACCGGTCGTATGCCAAATGTAGCCGCCAAGCTGGTCGTCGCCTTCCCACTTGATACTTTTTACCTTGGTAGAAATTTCTCTTGCGGCATAATATTGATAACTGCGCATGACTTTCAATATGCCATCGGAGCCGTCAGCAACGGTGTAAAAGCCGACCATCCAATGAACCATCGGAATTGAAAGCAGCGAAGATGCGATATTTTTCCAGTCATTGATGGGCTCATTGTTGAAATCAGCCCAATGAAAATAGAAGTCGGGATTGAATTTTCCTTCGGGTCCGGGGTTTGCGAAATACAAAGTTTCGTCAGGATTCATGGCGACAAAGATTTGCACCAGCGCAAACAGCCCTGAAAAAATTCCCTCGTCCGCATATTTTTCGATTTGATAGGCAGCCTGGCTTACGGGAACACCGCTCTTTTTGAGTTCTATATGGACGACAGGCATTCCGTTGACAAGGAGCATCAGGTCGCCGCGACGGTCATTGAGAATTTTTGATTTTGTCGGGAACTTGGGTTGTTCCGCAATTTGGTAGCGGCTCTGACCGCCTTGAATTTCGAGACGGTCATAGATTTTCAAAGAAACTTCTTTGCCAAAATGGGCGGCATCATCGGGATTGTCTCGCGTAATGGCGACACTGCCCCCGTTGATAAAGCCGTTTAAAAGCAAGGGCGTTTTCAAGTTATTGATTTGTTCGATAATCTGCTGCATCTCGCCGTCTGTGAGGGGATAATCGTTAAGGCGGTCTATGCCGCGATTATTTTCGAACAGAATGTTTGCCCAATTTTGGAGCAGGTCTTTCTCGGTCGGATTCTTGATAATCTCCGATTTCCAGCCGTAATGCGTCAGCAATTCAATGAGCGCATGTTCAAAGTCAATTTCTTTGTTGAAAACCATATTGACCCCTACACAAACATTTTCTCTAGCAGAGATTTCTTGATGTTCTTGAGTTTTTCCAGTTTGCGTTGCTGGAGGGAAACGAGGGAATCAAGATTTTTAAAATAATTTCCTAACATTTCTTGTTCTTTCATAACCGAAGGAACACAAAGTTCTATATCTTTTATGTCAGAATTATGGATATGTCTTACTGTAGTACCCTTGATTAGTTTAATCAATTCATTTCGATTAACATTTATCGCCAAAGACAAAAAATTTCCATTTATATTTTCATGGGGTCTTATAACATTAATGTCCCCACCAAGCAAAACATCATCTTTTTCAATGCTGGTAGCTCTTGCTAATCCTGTTGGCGTAGTGTCTGATCCAGGAATCAAAACATCTCCAAACCTACTATAAACCGCATTCAATGGAATAGTATTAGTTTTGTATTTGATTGAATCTGCGATTATTCCATAATCCGTATACAAGTGTCCGTAAAGAATACACTCATATTTTCCATTATTAACAATATCTTTCCAAGAAAGTCCATTTCCTCTTGTAAATGACGCAATCGTTTCTATTTTTACTTTTCTCCATTTACCCGTAAAGCCGGCGAAGCGGATTTCAGGAACGGTCGCACCTTCTTTGGGGAACATTTTCTCGAGCATTGATTTTTTGACTTGCGTCAACTTGTCGTATTTCTTTTGTTCTAACGAAATAAGAGAATCTATATTCGAAAAGAATGAGCCTATTTTTTGTTGTTCTTCTTTTTTGGGAGAAACAACAGGAAAATCCACTAATATGTTTTGATTAAGGTGTTTAATTGTGCCACCTGTAGCTTTATTTCCAACATAATCCATTAAAAAGGGAGCTTTCAAATATTGAAATACATATTTTTCATCAGTCTCTTTTTTATTTTTCAATTCCACATTAAAAACGCCTGCGTTTAATGTTGCCGGTTTTGTCAAATTTTGAACAAAAGCAACCTTTCCCAGAGTTCCATCTTTTGTTATAAGAATGCTTCCATTGCGTATTTGAATATTTTTATCTTGATCATAACGTTCTTTAGCAACATAATGGCAAGTTGAAAAACTAATTTTCCCATCTTCAAAATCTGTTCCGGTAACAAGCATATAATCTCCAGCATCTAGAAATTCAGATGTCCGAAGATTTTGCCATCCAATTCGTGCATGCATAGTTGCAAGTTCTGACAGTTTCTTCTCCACCCATGCGTCATCAAAACCAGCGAAACGTATTGCCGGAACTTTCTTTGCTTTTTGTTCTGCCGATTTCATATTTACAACTCCAACAGTTTCTTGAATTCGGCAATGCCTTTCTTGTCAAATTTATCGCCGGTCAATTCATCCAACATCGAAGAAAGTTCCGTTTCCGTCTGTACAATCTGTTCTTCAACTTCTGCAAATGTGGTGCTGTATTTTTCCGCCAGCTTTTCAAGTTTTGAAGCGAATGCATCAACCACATTTTCAGGCAATTTCGCCACACCATTTACCAGTGGCACCACCCACTTTTCGTACAGCAATTTATTTGCTTGTTCATCCGTCAATTCTTCAATCGCCTTCTTGGTCGCAAGAATCAACTGCTCGCTTTTTTCCTTAATCTGCTTTTTCAGTTTCTTTTCTTCGCCGTTATCGTCTTGCACCTTCTTGAGAATTTGCAATATTTCAGGCTCCAGGTCTCCCGACTTAATGGCCTTTTTCACCTCGGCCCAGACAAAGGCATCCTTGTCGTCATTCACAAAAGGCTTTTCCTTTTCGTCTTCAGGCAGCAAGTCCAGTGATTCTTCGTAACCCGAAACAATTTCGGCAAGGCGTTCTTCATCAGCCTTCAGCGAAGCAAGTTCTGCCGACAACAATTTGGACTGCACCAAATCAAAAGGCAGCACATGGCCAACCCAACCATCTTGAACTTCATATTCCTTGTTGTCTTTTTTCTTGACAACCATATTCGGATCTATCTGCTTAACCGCCGCAAAGCCTTCCGTCTGGATGATTTCAAGGTCAACGGCTATTTTAAGCCATTCATTGTCCAAAATCTGATAAGCTTCGTATGCATTTACCAAAGGAATATTTTTCAGTCGCCCGAAAATATTCTCGCTCAGGACAGATTCTTCCTTGGAAATGTTCGTCGAGCCGTTTAATTCGCCATTCAAGTACTTGTCAAAACCCTTGAAAGCTGTTGCATACTTTTTTGTAAATGCCAGCACATCAGCAGAATTCTTTACAGCAACCTTGACATCGCTCGCCTTGATTTTCCAATAACCGCTATTGATTGGCGCTAAAATTTCGCTTTTCAAATTCGGGAACGCATCCCAGTATTCCGCAAGGTCGGCAATTTCTTTATCGGGAATACCGCCGAACATCGATGCGTAGATATCCCAGCTTTCCGGCTTTTCAGACGAATCCACATAGCGCGGGATATTCAAGTTGTAGTCGTTCTCGCGGATTTCGTCACGCGATACCACTCTAGAAAACTTGGGGACATCCAGACGCTTCGTCACAGAATCCACAATCTTCTTAATGTCAGAAGCACGCAACTTGTTGTTCTTGCCAACCTTTTCGAAGCCTTTAGACGCATCAACAATCAAGACATCCGTGCGTTCCCGCTTTTGTTTCAGGACCATGATAATCGTGGGAATGCCCGTTCCAAAGAAGATGTTTGCGGGGAGCCCGATAATCGCATCGACATGGTTACTTTCAATCA
>JAEEGG010022097.1_pt1 | contig 12564 bp, 9 predicted proteins | sample 9134161 | NCBI WGS metagenome assembly JAEEGG01 (sample SAMN16246543, study PRJNA631951) | gut metagenome | biome: gut microbiome; feature: rumen; material: CR-attached | host: Bos | place: Iran: Karaj | collected 2018-10
GCAGATATAGCGGAAGTTGATTTCGTGTTTCAGCTCCACCTCGCGCACCTTGGCCGTGGCCACAGGGCACTGCAGTGCCAGGGTGTCGAAATACACCTTGTTGTGCTGCTTGTAGCCGTACTGCTCCAGCTCCTTCGCCAGTCTATGGGCGCGGGCGCAGATGCGCACGGCGATTTCCTTGATGCCCTCCGGACCATGCCAGATGGCATAGAAGGCACTCATATTCGCCACCAATGCTGCCGAGGTGCAGATGTTCGAGGTAGCTTTGTCGCGTTTGATGTGCTGCTCGCGCATGCCCAGGGCCATTCTCAGGGCGGGGTTCCCCTTAGCGTCGACGCTCCAGCCGATGATACGGCCGGGGAAGGCACGCTTGAAGGTGTCGGTAAAGGCAAAGAAGCCGGCATGAGGACCACCGAAGCCCATGGGGAGGCCGAAGCGCTGGGCGTTGCCCACGGCACAGTCAGCACCCATCTCACCGGGAGTCTTCATCAGGGCCAGCGCCATCAGGTCGGTAGCCATGCAGACGAAGATGCCCTTCTCGTGGCACTTGGCGATGAAGCCCGTCCAATCCTGAGCCTCACCAAACTGGTTGGGATACTGCACGAAAGCGGCGAAGTAGCTGCCGTCGAGCTCCGTCTGCGCCGCCTTGCCGGTGACAATCTCGATGCCGCGCGGTGCAGCGTTCGTCTGCATCACGGCCAACGTCTGCGGCAGGATGCCCTCGTCGACGAAGACCTTGCAGACACCGTCCTTCTGAGCCTGACGCGAGCGGCTGTTGAAGAACATAATCATTGCCTCGCCAGCGGCGGTAGCCTCGTCCAGCAGACAGGCGTTGCTCAGGGGCATGCCCGTCATACTGGCAATCATAGTCTGGTAGTTCATCAGGGCTTCCAGTCGTCCCTGCGAAATCTCCGTCTGGTACGGCGTGTAGCTCGTGTACCAGCCAGGGTTCTCAAACACATTGCGCATAATCACCGCAGGAGTCACCGTACCGTAGTAGCCCATGCCGATATAGCTCTTGTAGAGTTTGTTCTTCTGAGCCAACGAACGCACGTGGTTCAGGAACTGGTACTCGCTCATGCCTTCCGGCAGAGGCATCTGCTCTTTCAGACGGATGCCCGCAGGCACCGCCTTCTCGATGAGCTCCTCCATCGTTTTCACTCCGATAACGTCGAGCATCTTCTGCTCTTCCTCAGGATTCGACACCCCATTGTGTCGTGTAACAAAATCGTTTTTATTCATCATATAATAGATAATTATTTCTATATTCGCTTTGTGGGTAGTGGGTATGGGTAACGGTTAACGGTTAACGGTTAACGGTTAAAGAGGGCTGCCGCGGTCATTGTTGCGCAAGCGTCAATAACCTATAACCAATAACCTATAACCATTCACTACTCCTCATTATTCATAAAAAACCTATAATTCAATGTCCTCCTTACCGTCTCTATCCTCACGAAATACGAGCCCGTGGGGAAGCGTTTCATCTTAAATTTCCCTTTAGCGTTGTCCGTGCGGTAGATGCACTCCCCGTTGTCGTTATAGACCATCAGAGCCAGCAACCGCTCGCCCTCCGGGAAGTCCCATTCCACACGCTTCTTTGCGGCATCATAGGAAATTGTCGCTGGTAGCTGCTCCCAGCTCCCTGCCACCTGCTCCCTGCTACCTGCTAACTTGCAGCCCTCATTGTAGACCGTGTCCACCTTGTAGACCGTCTCCCTTTCCGCGACAGACTTCGAACCGCGTGTCAGCGCACGAACCTTCATATTCTCGCGGGCAATGAAAGTGCGCGGGTTCTCACGGTTCCCGTCGCTCCATCCCTCAAAAGCGTACCCTGCGGCACACGCCACCACCAGCGTCACACTGTCACCGTACTTGTAGTTGCCAGCTCCAAAGACCATAGCCTCTCCCAGATGGGTTGCCTCGGCCTGTACCGTGAACGTGCAATTTCCATGTGTCTTAAAAGGAGCCAATCCTTTCCATACATCATCATTCTCGTAGAGCTGCTTGCTGACGCAAGGAATGCTTAAAGAAAACGACTTGTGGAGGTCGGAGAAAGAAGAGGACTCCATTCTGGGAGGAGCGGCAGTCCTTACCATCAGCGAGCGGAGATTGATGCACTTATAAAAAGCACGGCCGCCGATGGTGTCGACAGCAGCACCAAGAATCAGGGCTGTAACAGCATGACATTGATTAAAGGCACATTCTCCAATGGCCGTCACATGGTCGGGGATGACGATTTCGCCAGAAAGTTTGCTACAGAAGGAGAAGGCGTAATCGCCAATGTACTCTAATGATTCCGGGAAAGAGACATTGGACGAGAGGGCATCCACCCCGCAGAAGGCATAGTCGGGGATGCGAGTCACCTCTTCGGCAATGGTTACCTTTTTCAGCCGACCACAATTGCCGACCACCGAGGTAGCCAGAGAGCCTCCCATGCACTCACACCGGCGTGCCTTGAAGACCACTGCCGGAAGTTGCGTGCATCCGTAGAAGGCCGAGAGTCCCACCCGCGTCACATTCTCTCCAATGACCACTGGGTCGTTGATACCCGTGCAGCCATAAAAAGCGTATGAGCCAATGGTGGTGACTGTAGATGGAATGGATACCATACGTATATCGGTACATCCCGAAAAGGCGCGTTCTCCAATGGTGGTAACGGTGTAGCTCTGTCCTTCGAAGGTCACCTCTGAAGGGATGACGAGCACGCCGGAGATTTTCCCGTGACCTTTGTAGTAGTCGGGGCCATCGTCGCTGGGGGGTACCACCGTCGCCAGATGACGAACAGCGTCAGTCACTTCGAAATAAAGAGTGTCGCCACTGTTCAAGCGTATGGCAAAATCGAATGCCCTTGCCGGGAAGGCAAGCAGAGCCATGAAGGCCAGAACAATGGCGACTTTCCTTTTCATCATGTTTTTTCGTTATTACGCAATCTCGTTATAACGTTATTGACGCTTAGAGTTTCGGGCCTGCTGCCACCAACGCCTTGCCGGCCTCATTATAGGTGAACTTGACGAAGTTCTTCACGAAGCGGTCGGCCAGGTCGCGGGCCTTGTCGTCCCACTGTTTGACGTCGGCGTAGGTGTCACGTGGGTCGAGAATCTTCGGGTCGACGCCGGGCAGCGACGTGGGCACTTCGAAGTCGAAGTAAGGAATCTTCTTCGTCTCGGCCTTCAGGATACTGCCGTCCAGGATAGCGTCGATGATGCCGCGCGTATCCTTGATAGAGATGCGCTTGCCCGTGCCGTTCCAGCCGGTATTCACCAGATAGGCCTTGGCACCGCTCTTCTCCATGCGCTTCACCAGCTCCTCAGCATACTTTGTGGGATGCAGCTCGAGGAAGGCCTGGCCGAAGCAGGCGCTGAAGGTGGGAGTAGGCTCAGTGATGCCGCGCTCCGTACCAGCCAGCTTGGCTGTGAAACCAGAGAGGAAGTAGTACTTCGTCTGCTCCGGGGTGAGAATGCTCACGGGAGGCAGCACACCAAAGGCATCGGCGCTGAGGAAGATGACGTTCTTGGCCTCGGGGCCGGCGCTCTTCTGGTTCACCTTCTGTGCAATCTTCTCAATGTGGTTGATGGGATAGCTCACGCGAGTGTTCTCGGTCACGCTCTTGTCGGCGAAGTCAATCTTTCCGTTCTCGTCAACGGTGACGTTCTCCAACAGGGCATCACGGCGGATGGCGTTGTAGATGTCGGGCTCGCTCTCCTTGTCGAGGTTAATAACCTTGGCATAGCAGCCGCCCTCGAAGTTGAACACGCCCTCGTCGTCCCAACCGTGCTCGTCGTCGCCAATGAGCAGACGCTTCGGGTCGGTGCTGAGCGTGGTCTTGCCAGTGCCGGAAAGGCCGAAGAAGATAGCGGTGTTCTTGCCCTCCATGTCGGTGTTGGCCGAGCAGTGCATCGAAGCGATGCCCTGCAGGGGCAGGTAGTAGTTCATCATTGAGAACATGCCCTTCTTCATCTCACCACCATACCAGGTGTTGATGATGCACTGCTCGCGGGTGCTGGTGTTGAAGGCCACGCAAGTCTCTGAGTTCAGACCCAGCTCCTTGTAGTTCTCCACCTTTGCCTTCGAAGCATTGTAGATGACGAAGTTAGGCTCGAAGCTCTCCAGCTCCTCAGCTGTGGGCTGGATAAACATGTTCTTCACGAAGTGAGCCTGCCAGGCAACCTCCACGATGAAGCGGACGCGCAGACGGGTAGCCTCGTTGGCACCGCAGAAAGCGTCCATCACATACAGCTCCTTGTTGCAAAGCTCCTTGATGGCTATCTCCTTCACCTTGGCCCATACCTCCTCGGTCATGGGGTGGTTGTCGTTCTTGTATTCATCGGTAGTCCACCACACCTTGTCCTCGCTCTGTGCATCGCGAACGATGTACTTGTCCTTAGGCGAGCGGCCGGTGTAGATACCAGTCATCACGTTAACAGCGTCCAGCTCAGTGTTTACGCCCTTGTCGAAACCCTCGAGCCCGGCTTTTGTCTCCTCTTCAAAGAGGTACTCATACGACGGATTGTGAGCAATCACGGTACTACCCGTAATGCCATACTGTGTCAAATCTAACTTTGCCATTGCTTTTTTAGTATTTAAATATGTTTGATGTTTCGTTTTCGGGTGCAAAGGTACTAATAATTTACGATTTACATTTACGTTTTATGATTTTTTTGTGCGCACACAACGCTTTTTTGGTTAAAGTATCAAAAAACCGCAAAACCACATTATCTTTTGCCAACTACGGGTGGCAAAGTAGGAGTTTTTATTTAGTAGTTAGCAGCATCATTCGTGTCCGAGAGCCAGAAACATCATCCGTATGATTCGTGAGATTCGTGTTCGTGAGCCAGAAACACCATCCGTATGAATCGTGAGATTCGTGTTCGAGAGTTCGTGAGTCAGTGGTGACTCTTGCGGAACTCATCCAACTGGCGGAAGCAGTGGCGGTCGATGATTTGTTGCAGTTCGCGGTCGGGGTTGTTGCGAATGTAGCATTGGTGGTCAAACACCATCAACTCGCCGTTATCGGGATGATAGGGATGCCAGGCAGGCAGCCCTTCTATATTAGGATTGCCAGTGTGTGCGAACTGTGCCCACGCACTACTCATCAGGTCGGCCAGGTGCAGGTCGTAGGGCGAAGGCTGCGGCACAATATTGCGAGCTTGGTGCAGACGGTCGAAGCAGAAGCAAAGCTCGTTGCCATGTACGGAGCCAAGGCTTGCTGGCGAGCGCCACGTAAACATGTACATATAAAGATTGTCCTTCTTGTCTCCAGACGAAGAAACGTAGTCGGCGGTGATGAGTGTCTTCGGGCGGAAGAGCCAGTCTATGCTGAGCAGATCCTGGGGTGTATAGCTTGGATGAGCCTTAGCGAAGGCGCTGATGTAGGAATCGGTCTCGTCGCCAAAGGTGCGCTGCAACTCGGTGCGGGCCTCGTCAAGAGTGATTTGGCGCTTGTAGTGCAGTCGCTGCAGCTCGTTGAATGTGGTGCCTATCATCAGTGGCTTGCCTTCACTCAGGGCAAATCCCGGCTGGAAAGGCTGCTGAAGCAGCGTCTCGCCGTCAGGCGTAGGCCCGAAGCCCCACATCATTGGCGTGCCGGGGCGTCGTGTGCCAATACTGGCAGCCATGGCACGCTGTCCGGCAGCATAGAGTGTGTCGTAGGGCACATCCTTTATGCGGTCAACGTCCTGCTCGCTGATGCCCAGCTCTCTCAGCACGGCGCGGCCCAGCTGCTGTGTCATCTCATGAGTGTTCACATTCAGTATGGTGCCGCTCATGATGATGGCCTTGTGGAAAAGTCCCTTAGCCTGGGGCATACATAGCAGTGTACCCACCTTGCCTCCCCCACCCGACTCGCCGAAGACGGTCACGTTGTCAGGGTCACCGCCAAACTGCGCAATGTTGTCGTGCACCCACTGCAAGGCCTGCACCACATCGAGCATGCCCACATTGCCAGAGTATTTATACTTGCTGGAAACGGCCGAGAGGTCGAGGAAACCGAGTATGTTCAAGCGATGGTTCACGCCCACCACCACCACATCTTTCTTAGCCAGCTGGTCGCCAGGATCCCATGCTGACGTGCCAGAGTCGAATCCGCCGCCGTGGAGCCACACCATGACAGGGAGCTTCTGCGTCATCTGAGGCTGATGCGAAGGCTGGGGCAGATGGGCTGTCCACACATTCAGCACGCAGCACTGCTCCGACATTTCTGCCTCGCTCATCGGGCGGTTAGTGGGCTGCATGGCTTGCGGCCCCCAGTGGTTGCACTCGCGCACCCCCTGCCACGGCTCTACGGGCAGCGGTGGCATGCAACGCTCCACACGGGCGTAGGGAATGCCCAAGAAGGCATGCACAGGCACACCTGTGCTGCGCTCTCCCGCCACGCTCTTCTGCAGTGTGCCCGCCACCAAGCCGGTGGTGGTGCTTACAATGGCTTTATCAACTAATGGTGCCGTCTGCTGGGCCATGCACATCATACCGATGGCAGTGCACAGCAGGGCGATGGTGAAGTGTTTCATACGTTCTGTTTTTTGGAATTCTACTTAACTACAAACTGCTGTTCACTGAGCATAGGCGAGCCACTGCCATAGACTCCATCCACGCGAAGCCCGCAGGAGGTGCGGACAGTGCGAAGCAAATCGCTGACAACAGTGCGGCGCACACCGCCATTATCAATAATGCTAAACTCGCCGTCGGGACAGCAGTCCAAGTGCGTCATCACCACATAAGCTCTGAAGCCCGTGTGGTGCTGAGCGTTGTCAAGACAGTGGCGGTCGATGGCACGACGCAGCAGGTCAACGCTGAACAGACCACGTTTGAATCGTCCCTGCGTACCGTCGTCGCCGTTGGCAGCCTCGTCCAGGTGATGGTATTCGCGCAGCAGCGTGTCGGCACCGGCAGGCTCGTAGCCCGCACCATGGCGAGTGAGATAAGAGCGCATGACCAAGTAGACTTCAGCTCCACCGCCTGCGCCTCCATGTTGCTGGAAGTAGGGCATCAGGTTCGTCAGACCGGTATGCGACGGCGTGCACCAAGGCATGAAGCCACAGTCCTCGTCGAGCAGTAGCCCCTGCGAGCCTTCAAAAATCGCCACGTCATAGTCCGTAAGCTGAACGTTTTTCTCCTTTTCCTTAGCGCCAAAGTCAGGGTGAAGGCTAGCGTTGAGGTTAACGTGTTCGTTTACCCACTGGCAGGCCTCGTAAAACATGTCTTCATACTCCTCCAACCGTTCAAAGTCGTCGCCCCACTGCTCCCGATAGTAGTCGGCTGCCTGCTGTAGCATCGCGCTGCTGTCGGCCAAGCTGCCCGCCCGCAGCAGCGGCCTGCCCGTTCCCGCTTTAGCTTCCGCGTCATACCGTTTCACGGTGGTGAAGATTCCCTTGCCACAAGAGCCATGGCCCAGGATGGTGTCAGAGTTCAGATTGGCCCACACATCGTAGGGAGTGATGACTCGGCACAGCTGACTGATGAACAGTGGCGGCACGCTGATGCCCTTGCACTGCAAGTCGTCGTACTCTAACTTCAGCGATATGGGGTCTACTAGCACATGGCTGTCGAGGAAGGTGGGCACGCCCACCAGCACGCCGCTGCCAAACGAGCTGCACACATGAGCCACAGCCGCTCCCTTCGGGGAGAGTGGAGAAGGAGCCACCACGCGATGCCCCGCCTGCGGCCCTCCAGAGAAACGAACCACCAGCGGGCGCTCTCCTTTCGAGAGGGCCCGCTGGCATAGCCACTGCACGGTGCTCCCCTTGCCTTCGTCGCCAAAGAGTGCACCCAGCACTACTTGTATCTTCATTACAGCATGATCTTCGGGTCGTCGGCAGCTGTGGTGGCAACTGTGTCAGCAGGTTTGCCGTATGCCTTCAGCACCAGTCCGGTGATGGTAGCCACAACGGGATAGTTCTCGCGTGGCAACACCTCCAGGCAATCCTCTCCGATAAGATCCTTCCATTTCATGATGGCCGTATCATAGTAGGAGGTGCCAGTGCCAATGTGTATGTGGTATGGCTCCCAGCATTCCTTCACCTCGGCGAGCAGTTCCCTTGACGTTGCTCCGCTCTGTGCGGGGTCGCCGAAGAGATTCTTGATATTAGAGGCAGGTATCTCTGCCAGACAAGCCTCGTCGCCGATAGTGATGACTACGCCCTTCTTCTTGCGTTTCTCCCATGCGTCGGTCGAGGTGTGGCGTGCTGCAAAATACCAGGTGAGGTTGTAGCTCTCGCCAGGGTTGCTGCCTCCGCCGCCCTCCAAGTACACCTTCTGAAACCATTTCTCCATCAGCTCGTCGCTCGATTCAAACTGCCCGCACTGTATGGGGGCATTGTCGCAGTAGCAGTCGCCCACGCCTATGAAGCACACCTGCGGGTCGGCCACGCCAGCCTCGAGAATGTTCTTCATAATCTCTGGGAAGGCGCCCGTAATGAGGTTCTGCGGTATGTGGCCCATGGAGCCAGTGGTGTCGAGGGCTATGATGATGGGGAATGACTCTGGATGCTCGTCTGAGTCGCGGCTCTCGCGCACCTTACCCTTTATCACCATGTCGGGGTCTATCTGACGCTGCTTGAACGTCTCCTCGCGAAAGGCGGAAGCGCCCATGCTGCGAGCCATGTCCTTGCGCTCAACACTACGGCCGCGAGCAGCCATATAGCTATAGCTTCCACTTCCCATAAGTTATTCCTCCTCCAAGTTTGATGTCCATTCCTTCAGCAGATAGGGGCGCACCTTGGCCATATCGGGGTAGCGCCCGAAGAGTGTCTCATAGTCGTTGACGAGGATGCCGAGCTTGATGGCGTTCTCGCGGCGGATGATAAGGGTGTTCACGCGGGTGTCCTTCAGCTTCACTGCGTCGAAGGCGCTGGGGTTGATGCCCTGCCCGGCGTTGGTGGGCAGCATGTCGAGAATGGCGTCCTCCATGTCACGGTCGCACTGGCGCACCTTGGCGCACACATCTTCTATGTCGCGGCGATACTTCAACTCTGCGTCTTCAAGCATAGCCTCAATGCGCGACTCTTTAATTTGCTTGTACGTTTGCTTCAGGGTAGGTCCCAGAATGCCTGATGTCATTTTCTCTTCCATAGTTTTTTACGTTTTAAGTATTGAGACCGCAAAGATAAGAAAAAAAAACGAACCCTACAAGCATTCTACGAAAAAAAAATGTGGGCAGATTCTTTTTTTCCACAGTTTTTTTGTACTTTTGCAACTGTTATGATTAGCGTACTGAACATCATAGAGGACACCATGGTAGACGGGCCGGGCTTCCGCACCTCCGTCTACTGCGCTGGCTGCCGCCACCAGTGCCCTGGTTGCCATAACCCGCAGTCGTGGGACTTCAGCGACGGGCAGCCTATGACCACCGACGACATCATGCGCGTTGTGGAGGCCGACCCCTACACCCGCGGCGTCACCTTCAGCGGCGGCGACCCCATGTACCAGCCGGAGGGCTTTGCCGAGCTGGCGCGCGCCATACGCAGCCGCACGCCGCAGAAGGACATCTGGTGCTATACGGGTTTCACCTACGAGCAGCTGCTCACCAACCCCCGCCAGCTGGCGCTACTGCAACTGGTGGACGTGCTGGTGGACGGTCCGTTCCTGAAGGCGCAACGCGACGAGACGCTGGTGTTCCGCGGCTCGCGCAACCAGCGCATCATCGACGTGCAGGCATCACTCCTTCAGCAGCACGTCGTAACCCTCAACTACACAACACTATAAGTGGACGTCACCTAATGGTGAGCGGGCGTCCCTGCTTGTCAATGAAGCCCCACTTGCCGTTCAGCTGCACGGCGGCCATGCCCTCGGAGAAGGTGTCGGCATCGTCGTAGCGGCAGGGAATGACCAGCTGGCCTGTAGCATCTACAAAGCCATGCTTGCCGTTCTGCATCACGTGTGCCATCCCCTCTGCAAAGTTTCCACCAACAAAGGGTTCGTAGTTGAAGGCCACCACCACCTTTCCCGTCTTGTCTATGTAGCCTCGCTTCTCACCTTTCCGCACGCGTGCCAACCCCTCGGTAAACACCCACGCATCGTCATAGGCAGGAGCTATCACCAGCTTGCCCTTCGTGTCTATAAATCCCCATTTGCCGCCCAACTTCACGCCGGCCAGTCCCTCATAGAAAGGCTGGGCATTTTCATACACAGGAAGAACTACCACCTTCCCCTCTTTGTCGGCAAAGCCGTACTTCCCGTCCAGGCAGATGCAGACAAATCCTTCGTGGTAGTCGCCCGACGTCCAGTTCTTTTCATATATTACGGGCACCACCACCCTGCCAGTTTTGTCGATGTAGCCCCATTTGTCGTTCTTCTCTACATAAGCCAATCCCTCGGAGAAACTACCCACATCATCGTAGGCGTTAGGAATGACGGTCTTTCCCTGCTTGTCTATGAATCCCCACTTTCCGCCTACGCTGACGGCAGCTAGCCCTTCGCTGAAATTACGGGTGTCGGAGCTGAACTGTGCGCCCTCCACGGTGATGGCAATGGCTCCCTGCTTGTTGATATAGTACGACTTGTCGCCCAGCCTCACATCGGCCAGTTCCTCAGAGAAGGCATTGGCCACATCGTAGATGATAGGTATGACCACCTCGCCCTTGGGGTTGATGTATCCGCATTTGCCGTCTAGCTTCACAGATATCAGTCCTTCGTAGCAGTCGCCAGCGAAATAGTTCTTTTCGTAGATGCAGGGCACCACCATCTTTCCCTCACGGTTAATGTATCCGGTGTTTCCACCCCTCTCCACCTGCGCCATCCCCTCGCAGAAGTCGTGACAGTTGTCGAACACAAAGCACTGCGCCTCATCTGTATTCTGAGCCAGTGCTGACAGGCTGCCCGCAAGCAGCAATACAAACAAGAGAACATTTGTTTTCATCATCTTCTTCATTTATCATTGAATTAAAGTCTACTGCCCTCCCAAGCGCTCGAAGTAGGCCATGATGTCGTCCCACGTCTTGAAGGTGTCGCTGCCAAAGACGATGCTTGTGGCCATGGCGCCGGGCGTCTCGCTGGCTTCTATCAGGTAGTCGCCATAGAGTAGGTGACGCTGATTAGTGAACAGGGTGTGCCCCCATGCCGGCACGTTGATGTACTGCTCCAGCCATGCCGAGGTGGCGGCATAGGCCGGCGTGTTGGCACTGTCGGCGGGAGCCACGAAGTACACCTGATAACGCTCTATGAGCATGCGCACTGCTTTCTGCGCCGACGGTGCAGGGACACCTGCCGTCGCCCCATGCGAGCGGGTCTGCAGTGTCTCTACGCCTATATACACAATAGGGCGCTCGCGCTGCTCCTGGCGGTCGTCTATCCAGCGTATCACTGGCAATACGCTGTGCATGAACGAGCGGTCGTCCATGCGGTGCTCACCGTGAAAGTGTATGGCCTGCGGATAGTGCTCATGAAACAGGTCGTAGGTATGTACCAGCGTATCCTCGTCGCCAAAGAGACCGTACACCCGCTGGCGGTCGTCGTCATCTAGGCCTTCAAAGCGTCGCTCCGACACGGTGCGGTATTCCTTCACCAGGGCTTTGTCCACATAGAACTGCTGTACGCCGTCCTGCCGCGGGTTCTGAAACGTCTGCGTGCCGGTGAGGCCATGCTCGTGCATGGTGTCGGCGATACACAGGGCCGGGTTGATGCAGATGCGGTCAAAACCGCGCAGCTGCTCGGTGTACATACCGCCCATCGACGTGCCCAGGATAAGGTCGGGCTGCTCGTCGGCACACAGCTGCCGCAACAGTGCTATAGCCTCTTCAGGGTGTATGGGCAGGTCGGGGGCTATGACGGTGGCGCCGGGAAACACCACTCGCAGCCGCTTTACGGTGCCCGACTGCCCGCTGCTGGCAAAGCCATGCACATACATTATCTTCTTTCCCTTCATCAGGTCATACGCGGTGATAAAGGCCGCCTGTTCCTGTTGTGCCATTTCTGGGTAACTCATACGCTTAGCTATTATTTATTGAAAATGTATTCTTCGGTGCAAAGGTACGAATAAGCGAGTGAATATCAAAAGAAAAAGACACTTTTCTTTTGATATTCCGAGCGAAAGTACCTTCGGCGACAGCCAAAGGTACGAATAAGCGAGTGAATATCAAAAGAAAAAGACATTTTTATTTTGCTATTCCGAGCGAAAGTACATTCGGCGATAGTCAAAGGTACAAATAAGCGAGTGAATAGCAAAAGAAAAAGACATTTTTATTTTGCTATTCCGAGTAATGAATTAGGAAATACCTAAAATGGAGCCCCGAATAACAGATAGGGTATTTTTGTTATAGAGGAAGCGCAGGGAGCGCAGGGAGCGCAGTCTGGATCGCAAGGAGCCCGTAGGCACTCCCCGCCCCTGTAGGGGAGGGGTAGGGGTGGGGTCAGTATCTTTATAAGGGCTTGAAGAAGCGCAGGTTAGACAATACATTGAGGGCAGTCGTCACTCCAAGCCGAAGGGGTGAGAGGTGCCCTTGAGTAAGCGGATTGGGATAATACTGACCCCACCCCTGCCCCTCCCCTACATGGGAGGGGAGTGCCTATTCGGCGCACCCGGATTTTTCCGTGGCTGCCCCCCACCGAGCGGCGCATGGCAAAGGTTCATAA
>JAEEGG010022103.1_pt1 | contig 12562 bp, 7 predicted proteins | sample 9134161 | NCBI WGS metagenome assembly JAEEGG01 (sample SAMN16246543, study PRJNA631951) | gut metagenome | biome: gut microbiome; feature: rumen; material: CR-attached | host: Bos | place: Iran: Karaj | collected 2018-10
CTTATTAACAACGACCGCGTGGAGATACGCGAGCAGAGTCGTCTGAAGTCGGGCGAGTGGGGGGCAGGCAAGCGCATCTCTGTCGACGCCTTCCGCAGGGGCTCTGATATCATGGACGATGCCGACATGAAGATTGCGGCTTCCATCCGCAACTGGTATTCCTACGATCTCGATGTCAGCCTTGTACTGCCGCATCTCATCGGCACTGATCGCGCCTTTACTGGTGGCAGAGGACAGTACGAGCCGGTCTCCATCACAAGGGAGAAACCCTATCTCATCATACAGCGCACCAAGACTGCCTTTGCCGTCAAGTCGAATATCGGCAGCGACAATCTCGACAAGGCTGTCGTCTATCGCAAGGAGAGCTACAATCACTATATTGTCATTGACATCAACGCACAGCAGCGCCTCTACTACAAGCGCCTGCTTCAGGTGGGGGCCTTCCCGCTGGAGGCAGAGGCACAGCTGAGGCAGTTCTTGCCCAAGGTGAGCGGCGTCGTCGAGGTGCACAGCGACCTCGTCGAGGGAGGCACCACCCTTCAGCAGCGCGATGGTTCACCGCAGCTGCGTCTGCAGGTGACGCCCACCAATGGCGCACGCAACTACTTCACCGTCTTCTGCATGGCACGTCCCTTGCCTGACGGCATTACCCTCTTCGACCCTGGTACGGGCCTCAACCCCTGTGTGGCCGAGGAGGACGGTACACGTTATCAGGTCACACGTGACATGCGTGGCGAAAGGGAGAATCTCCAGCTGCTGCGCACATTCATCGACGACAATGGACTCCTCGACGCCAACACCATCGTCGACGAGCCTTTCGCCGACCGGCATCCTGTCATCCTCTCGGCTGAATGCCTTCTCCAGCTGATGGTCTTCGTGCAGGAGCAGTCAGAGCACTACGCCATCGAATGGCCTGAGGGCGGACAGCTGCACCTGAAGAATGCCAATCCTGCCTCCTGGAACATTGGCCTGAAGTCCAACAATGGCTGGTTTGAGGTCGAGGGCGACATTCCCATCGACGAAGATACCGTCCTCACCGCTGCCCAGCTTCTCCAGCTCGTCGGGCAGAGCACCTCAAAGGGGTTCATCAAGCTGGGCGAGGGAGAGTTCCTTGCGCTCACCAATCGGCTTCGCAAGCAGCTGTCGCGCCTTGAGAGCCTCACCACCAGTCACCGCGGCCATCTGCAGATCAGCGAGCTTCATGCCACCCTTCTGGGGTCGGCCATCGACGGCGATGTGGCTATCCGTCACGATGATAGCATCAATCAGTTGCAGGAAAAGATTAACCATAGCATGGAGCTCACGCCCGCAATACCTCGTACGCTGAAAGCCCAGCTGCGCGACTACCAGCTCGACGGTTTCACCTGGCTCACCCGCATGACCAGCTGGGGCGCCGGTGTCTGTCTTGCCGACGATATGGGACTGGGTAAGACCATCCAGACCATCACCTTCCTTCTCAGCACACAGGAAGGAGGACCGGCACTCGTCGCAGCACCCGCATCGGTCGTGCTCAACTGGCGACGCGAGCTGGAGCGTTTTGCTCCCTCCCTGCGTGTCATCGTCCTCAACAGCGCCTCCGACCGTCACCAGGCTATTGCCGAAGCTCGTCAGGGCGACGTCGTCCTCACCACCTATGGTCTTTTTGTCACCGAGTCCGAGCATCTCATCGACAAGCAGTGGCATACCATATGTCTCGATGAGGCGCACATCATCAAGAACCGTGAGACGAAAACCTCGCAGGCCGTCATGCAGCTCAAGGCTGCCAACCGTATTATCCTGACTGGTACGCCTGTGCAGAATCACCTCGGTGAGCTCTGGAACCTCTGCCAGTTCATCAATCCGGGCCTCCTGGGCAGCTACGACAACTTCTCTGAGAAATACATCATCCCCATCGAGCAGCAAGAAAACAAGGAACGCTCCAAGCAGCTGCGGCGCATCATCCAGCCCTTCATCCTCCGCCGTACCAAGCAGGAGGTCATTGAGGAGCTGCCTGAGAAGACCGAAATCACGATGCCCGTCGAACTCTCCGTCGACGAGATGGCCACCTACGAGGTCATACGCCGTCGGGCGAAGATGCTGCTCGAGGAGGAGGCTGGCAGCAGCAGCCCCAGCGTCAATACCCTGTCGGAGATTACTCACCTGCGTATGGCAGCCTGCTCAGCGCAGCTCGTCGAGAAGTCGTGGAGTGGCGAGTGCTCGAAGATCAGTGTGCTCACGCAGCTTGTTACCGAGATTGTAGGCGGAGGCAACAGCGTCCTCGTCTTCAGCCAGTTCACCTCGTTCCTTGCCCTTGTGCGCAAGGCGCTCGACAAGCTGGGCATCGCCTATGCCTACCTCGACGGCTCCGTGCCCATCAAGCAGCGCGAGCAGCTAGTCCTTGATTTTCAGGCAGGTCGCCAGCAAGTGTTCATCATTAGCTTGAAGGCCGGTGGGCTGGGTCTTAACCTTACAGGCGCCAACTACGTCATCCACCTCGACCCTTGGTGGAATCCGGCCATCGAGCAGCAGGCCACCGACCGTGCCTACCGCATCGGACAGCGTCAGAATGTCACCGTCTATCACCTCATCGCCCAGCACACCATCGAGGAGAAGATCCTGCGCCTGCACGAATCCAAGCGCAATCTCGCCGATGCCATGCTCGAGGGCACCAGCCAGAGTCATAAGCTCACCAGCCGCGACTTGCTCGAGATGATCAGCGTCTGACGGCCCTTCCCCTGACGTTCTTTCTCCATGAAATGAAAATAAATCATAATTTATTTTGCATTTTGCCCACTTATTCGTACCTTTGCCAACGGAAACTTTAAAAACATAAAGAAAATATGGCTACAACACCCGCATTCAAGTACGCCCCCATGTTCCAGTTGGGCGAAGACAACACTGAGTACAGATTACTGAGCAAGGAAGGTATCAGCCTTGCCTCGTTCGAGGGGCACGACATCATCAAGGTGTCGCCCGAGGCCCTCACGCTCCTGGCACAGCAGGCTTTCCACGATGTAGAGTTCATGCTGCGTCGCGAGCACAACCTCCAGGTGGCAAAGATTCTCACCGATCCCGATGCCTCTGAGAACGACAAGTACGTCGCACTGACCTTCCTCCGCAATGCCGAGGTCGCCGCTCGCGGCATACTGCCCTTCTGTCAGGACACAGGCACCGCCATCATCCACGGCGAGAAGGGACAGCAGGTGTGGACGGGCTTTGAGGACGAGGAAGCCCTCTCGCTCGGCGTTTACAACACCTACACCCAGGACAACCTGCGCTACTCGCAGAATGCACCACTGACGATGTACGACGAGGTGAACACTCGCTGCAACCTCCCCGCCCAGATCGACATCGAGGCCACCGAGGGCGATGAGTATCGCTTCGTGTTCGTCGCTAAGGGCGGCGGTTCGGCCAACAAGACCTACTTCTATCCCATGACGAAGGCCACCATCCAGAACGAGGGCACGCTCATCCCCTTCCTCGTCGAGAAGATGAAGAGCCTGGGCACCGCAGCCTGTCCGCCTTATCACATTGCCTTCGTCATCGGTGGCACCTCTGCCGAGAAGAACCTCCTCACCGTGAAGCTCGCCTCCATCAAGTACTACGACTCGCTGCCTACGACGGGCGACGAGACCGGACGTGCCTTCCGCGATGTCGACCTCGAGCAGAAGCTGCTCCTCGAGGCACAGAAGATCGGACTGGGAGCACAGTTCGGAGGCAAGTACCTGGCCCACGACATCCGTGTCGTTCGCCTGCCTCGCCACGGAGCTTCCTGCCCCATCGGCATGGGCGTCAGCTGCTCTGCCGACCGCAACATCAAGGCCAAGATCAACCGCGACGGCATCTGGCTGGAGAAGATGGACTCCAACCCCGCCGAGCTCATACCCGCCGAGTTTGCCAAGGCTGGTGAGGGTGCCAACACCATCGAGATCGACCTCAACCAGGGTATCGACAATGTGCGCCGTGAGCTCAGCAAGTATCCTGTCTCCACACGTGTCAACCTCAAGGGCACCATCATCGTTGCCCGCGACATCGCTCATGCCAAGCTGAAGGCACGCATCGATGCCGGCGAGCCTATGCCCGAGTACTTCAAGAAATATCCCGTCCTTTATGCCGGACCCGCCAAGACGCCCGAGGGCTATCCCTGCGGCTCGATGGGCCCGACGACGGCCAACCGCATGGACCCCTACGTCGACGAGTTCCAGTCGCTGGGTGCCTCGCTTGTGATGATTGCCAAGGGCAACCGCTCGCAGCAGGTCACTGATGCCTGCCAGCGCCACGGTGGCTTCTACCTGGGCAGCATCGGCGGCGCAGCAGCCGTGCTCTCGCAGTCGAGTATCAAGAGCATCGAGTGCGTCGAGTATCCTGAGCTGGGCATGGAGGCCATCTGGAAGATCGACGTCGAAGACTTCCCCGCCTTCATCCTTGTCGACGACAAGGGCAATGACTTCTTCAAGACCCTCAAACCGTGGGCCCCATGCGCAAAATAGCATTGCTTCTCACTCTATTCACATTCACAGCCGCTGCCGTCATCGCACAGCAGCGGCAATTCCTGCATTACGACTGCATGGCCGCCGCCGCTACTGACGACGGCCATCGCAGTCCATCGCTGCGCCATCTGCCCACGCCGCCTACGAAGTGGGATTCCACGCGCACCTATCCCGTAGCTGTCGTCCTTGTCGCCTTTGCCGATAAGAGTTTCTCGTCCGAAGATCCTGCCGACCGCTATCATCGCATGTTCAATGAGGAGGAATACAACGAGGGACGCGGTCCCGGCTGTGTCGCCGATTATTTCCGCGACCAGTCGTCGGGTCTCTTCCGGCCTTCGTTCGACATCTACGGCCCCGTCACCCTGGGTATCGACTGCACTGGCGGCGGACGTATGGGTGGGGATGCCTTCAAGAATGCGGTCACCCTTCTCGACGACTCTCTGCATGTGGATTTCGAGCCCTACGACTGGAACGGTGACAAGAGCGCCGAGTCCGTCATCTTTATTTTTGCAGGCTATGGTGGCAACGAGTCGTCCACTCAGAACAAAGGGTATATATGGCCCAACACAGGCTCTTTCTCCGCTGTTACTACTGCTGGAGGCATACGCGTGTCGGGTTATTCGGCCAGCGCCGAACTGTGGAGCAATAACCGCAGCTGCGGCATAGGCACCATCTGCCACGAATATTCCCACACGCTGGGATTGCCCGACATCTATCCCACCAACAGTGGCTCGGACGAGTATTCCGTCTGCGACGAGTGGGACCTCATGGATGGAGGCAACTTCGTCAACAGCGGCTGGTGTCCGCCTGCTTATACGGCTCATGAGAAGATGCAGCTCGGATGGCTGACGCCCGTGGAGCTCAGCGAGCCCACCTTCGTCACCGACATGCGCACGGCACAGGAGGGAGGCCCCGCCTATATCATCCGCACAGCCGACGCCAGCGAGTTCTTCCTCCTCGAGAATCGCCAGTGGAGCCGCTGGGATCTGCGTACGCCCGGCCACGGACTGCTCGTCTCGCATGTCCACTACGATTCATCTGCTTGGCGGAACAACAGAGTCAATAATATCCCTGACCATCACCGCTTCGACTTCGTGCATGCCGATGGTCTCAGCTACTCGGACTGGGCCGACATCATAGGCGACAATAATCCCTACGTCGGAGGACACAGCCAGCTGCTCAGCGGCACGCCCTATCCGCTGGCCACCGACTCTACTCGCAACGACATGCTCACCGACGACAGCCAGCCTGCCGCTACCATCTTCACAGGTGCAGGCCTCCTTTCGAAGCCCATCACCGAGATCACTGAGCACGACGACGGCACCATCAGCTTCCATTTCATGAAGCCCGTCGACGAGGCCATTGCCTCGCCCTCTGACCGCCAGCAGCCGTCCGTCGCCACCTACGATCTGCAAGGTCGTCGCCTCCTGGGACAACCCCGTCGCGGCATCTATATCGACAGCCGTCGCCGCCTTGTGACGGTGCCCTGACTTCTTGTCTCCTCAATGGGAAATAACTATTAATTAACTTATTATAAACCAGTACAAACAAACACAATTATGAGAGTAATTATTGAACCCAACTACGACTTGATGTCCCAGTGGGCAGCTCGTCACGTCATCGAGAGAATCAACGCCGCCAAGCCCACCGCCGATAAGCCCTTTGTCCTCGGTCTGCCCACCGGCTCGTCGCCCATCGGCATGTATCGCGCCCTCGTCAAAGCCTGTCAGCAGGGTGAGGTGTCGTTCAAGAATGTCGTCACCTTCAACATGGACGAATATGTAGGCCTGCCCGAGGATCATCCCGAGAGCTACCACTCCTTCATGTTCAGCAACCTCTTCAATCATATCGACTGTCCGCGCCAGAACATACATATCCTCAACGGCAACGCCCCCGACCTCGCCGCCGAGTGTGAGGCCTACGAGCGTGAGATCGAGAAGTTCGGAGGCATCGACCTCTTCCTCGGAGGCATCGGCCCCGACGGACATATCGCCTTCAACGAGCCGGGCTCCTCACTCAGCAGCCGCACCCGTCAGAAGACCCTCACCACCGACACCATCATCGCCAACAGCCGTTTCTTCGAGGGCGACATCAACAAGGTTCCCAAGACTGCTCTCACCGTCGGCGTGGGCACCGTGATGGATGCCCGCGAGGTGATGATCCTCGTCAATGGCCATGCCAAGTGCCGTGCCCTGCAGGCAGCCATCGAAGGCAGCGTCAACCACATGTGGACCATCTCTGCCCTCCAGACCCATCGCCACGGAATCATCGTCTGCGACGAGGCCGCCTGCGACGAGCTCAAGGTAGGCACCTACCGCTACTTCAAGGACATCGAGCGCGACAACCTGCTCTAGTCCTCCCGCTATGAGACACTGGCTGACCATCATCCTGCTCGCTGCAAGCATCCCGCTTGCAGCGCAGCATCATCGCAGCGACGCCCTCGACGATGTGCTGCAGCATGCACCGATGGCAGCCGTGTTCACGCTGAAAGCCTGCGACTTCGACAACAGCACGCCCTGGGCGGAGCTCGCGCTGACGGCTGTGGCCTCCTATACCGCAGGCGCCGTGACGGCCTATTCGCTCAAGCAGCTCGTGGCCGAGAAGCGTCCTGACGGCAGCGACCGCCGCTCCTTTCCCTCTGGGCACGCCATGTTCGCCTTTGCCGGAGCCACCATGCTCTGCCATGAGTTCGGACAGCTGTCGCCCTGGGTGCCCATAGGCGGCTTCGGAGTGGCTACGCTCACTGCCGTCGACCGGCTGGTGCGCGACCGCCACTATCTGCACGACATCTGTGCGGGTGCCGCCATCGGTTTTGCCGCCACCGAGCTGACCTACTGGCTGAAGCAGCGGCTCATCAAGTCCAAGAACGTCGACCTCAGCTTCACAGGCTGCACCCTCGACCTGGCTGTCAGATGGTAGAATAAAAACATAAGAACATATACTATGAAGAGAATGCAAATGCTGATGCCAGCGCTGATCGTGAGTGCCACGATGCTGGCTGCCGATGTGAAGACCAATGGCAACATAGTGACCATCCGTCCTGACGGCGGACAGGCCAAGGTGATTCAGTTGGAAGTGATCAACGACAACATCATCCGGGTCAGGGCAACGTCGAAGGACGAGCTGCCCGTGAAGCAGCAGAGCCTGATGATAGTGCCGCAGGCCACATACAAAGGAGAGGTGAAAGTGACTGAGGTGCCGGCCAAGGAGAGCGGCGACCTCGTGACCCCTGCTCATGTCAGTGTGAAGGCCAAGAACGTGCATGCAACAGTATATACGGAGAGCGGCTTCATACGTTTCTTCGATGGCAACAGCCGTCCGCTCTTACAGGAGACCCACATGGGGCCGGGCAAGCAGTTTTGGGACTTCACCGTGCCCGAGCGCGAGCTGGGCGAGAAAGGCGGCAAGGCCGTGACCGACGAGATGAAGCACGGCCTGCAGTGGCAGATGACCTTCGACAGCCCGTCCGACGAAGCCTTCTACGGCCTGGGTCAGCACCAGAGCGAGGAGTTCAACATGAAGGGCAAGAACGAGGATCTCTTCCAGTATAACACGAAGGTGAGCGTACCCTTCGTGCTCTCCAACAAGGGCTACGGCCTGCTGTGGGATGCCTATTCCTACTGCCGTTTCGGCAATCCCGACGACTATCTCCAGCTCAACCGTGCCTTCCGTCTCTACGACAAGCAGGGTAGGGAAGGCCACCTCACCGGCACCTATGTCGACCGCAACGGCCGTCGCCTGGTGCGCGATGAGGACAGCATCTACTACGAGTATGCCTATCCCGCCAAGTCGGCGATCGCCAACCGCACCGACAACGGCGGCCTGAAGAATCTGCCCAAGGGCTTCAACCTGCAAGGGGCCACCGTGACTTATGAGGGGTATATTGAAGCCCCCTCCAACCTCCCCCAACTGGGGGAGGCTTCTCTCTACCAGTTTATCCTTTATTATGCAGGATATATCAAGGTGTATATCGATGGGCGCGAGGTGGTGCCTGAGCGTTGGCGCACAGCCTGGAACCCCAATGCCTATAAGTTTGAGGTCGCGCTCGAGCAGAACCGACGTGTGCAGCTGCGCATCGAGTGGCAGCCCGACGGCGGCGAGTCCTACTGCGGACTGCGAGTGGCCAAGCCGCGCAGCCGGCAGGAGCGCGAGCAGCTCAGCATCTGGTGCGAGATGGCCCGCGACATGGACTATTACTTCATCGCCGGAGAGAACCTCGACGAGGTCATCTCGGGCTATCGCACCCTCACCGGCCGTGCCGCGCTCTATCCCAAGTGGGCCCTGGGCTTCTGGCAGAGTCGCGAGCGCTATAAGTCGAGTGCCGAGATCGAGGAGACCCTCGGCGAGTTCCGTCGCCGCCATATCCCCATCGACAATATCGTGCAGGACTGGAACTACTGGAAGCTCGACTCCTGGGGCGACCACACCTTCGAGGCCTCACGCTTCCCCAACCCCCAGGCTATGATCGACAGCGTCCACCAGATGCACGGCCGCTTCATGATCTCCGTATGGCCTAAGTTCTACGACACCGTCGACAACTACAAGGAGCTCGACAACATGGGTGCCATGTATCGTCAGGCCATCACCGACGACATCCACGACTGGCTCGGCTTCCGTGGATCCTTCTACGATGCCTACGACCCCGAGGCTCGCAAAGTCTTCTGGCGCCAGATGAAAGAAAAACTCTACCCGTTAGCCCCCCATTCGGCCCCCGAGGGGGCTACAATACCTGGCAAGTCCAAGAGCATAGGTAAAGAAGCCCCCTCGGGGGCAGTAGGGGGGGCTTATATCGACGCCTGGTGGATGGATGCCTCCGAGCCCAACGTGCGCGACTGCACGCCCATGTGGTATCGCAAGGCCCTCTGCGGCCCCACCTTCCTGGGCACCTCCACCGAGTACTTCAATGCCTACTCACTGGTCAATGCGATGGCCATCTATGAGGGCCAGCGCTCAGTATTCAAGAAGGCGAAGGGTGATGCCCCCCGCGTCTTCCTGCTCACCCGTAGCGGCTTTGCCGGCGAACAGCGCTACTCTACGGCCACCTGGAGCGGCGACATAGGCACCCGCTGGGAGGATATGCGCGCACAGATGACCGCCGGACTCAACTTCTCGCTCTCAGGCATACCCTTCTGGGGCATGGACCAGGGCGGCTTCTGCGTCGAAAACCGCTATGTGGCTGCACAGCAGCTCTTCGACCGCACAGGCCAGGAGAACGAAGACCTCAAGGAGTGGCGCGAGCTGCAGACCCGCTGGAACCAGTTCGGAGCCTTCATCCCGCTGTTCCGTGCTCACGGCCAGTGGCCCCTGCGCGAGATATGGAACATCGCTCCCGACAATCATCCCGCCTACCAGTCGTTCGTCTACTACGACCGCCTGCGCTATCACCTGATGCCCTATCTCTATTCGCTCGCCGGCTGGGCGCACTTCCGCGACTACACCCTCATGCGAGCCCTCGTGATGGACTTCGCCAGCGACAGCAATGTTAATGACATCGGCAACCAGTGGATGCTCGGCCCGGCGCTCATGGCCTGCCCCGTGGGCTACTACAAGGCCCGCAACCGCTCGGTCTACTTCCCCAGTCAGTGTGGCTGGTACGACCTCTACACAGGCGAGAAAGTCATCGGGCGCGCTGCCTCTCACTCCGTCAGCCGCAGGCTGGTGGTCGATGCCCCCTACGAGCGCATCCCCGTCTATGTGCGCGAGGGAGCCATCATTCCCTTCGGCCCTGCTATGGAGTGGAGCGACGAGAAGGCTGCCGAGCTCATCCAGCTCTATGTCTATGCCGGTCAGGATGGCGAGTTCCAGCTCTACGAGGATGAGGGCACCAACTACAACTACGAGCGCGGCCAGTATGCCACCATCGACATCCGCTACGACGATGTCCACAAAACTGTAACCTTCGGTCAGCGGCGTGGCTCGTTCAACGGCATGCTCAGGCAGCGCCGATTCAATATCGTGTACATCGACGGCGAGCATCCGCGTCCGCTGAATCTGGATGATCCCGAAGGAGTCATGGTGATATATGGCGGAGGTCAGAAAAGTGTTTCTGTTATGTAATCCTATCTCACGTTTACTTTCTTCCCGCCAATGATATAAAGTCCGTGCTGCAATGGTGCGGTAATGCTGCGACCCTGTAGGTCGTACACCTTATTATATTTATATAAATGAGAATCATTGTTTGGCACACTGATGCCTGACGAGAAGTCCTGCTGGTCGTTCAACACGAAGCCGCCCACGTTCTGGGCTGCGGTGATGTCGGCCACAAGCGAATTGATGTAGTTCTCCACATTCGAGTAGCCGTTGTCAGCAATCTTCTTGCCGTCGGCCTTGTCGTTGGGGTTCAGTCCGTTGGCTGTCTCCCATTCGTCGGGCATGCCGTCCTGGTCGGTGTCAACAGGCACCACGCCCTGTTTTAGTTCTGGCCAGGCACTCCAGTCAGCCGGTGTGCCGGCAGGCTTCAGGTCGTCCTGAGAGTTGATGAGCCCCTTGGCAAGTCCGCTGCCGGTATAGGTGCCCTCGCCGTTGCGGGTGTCGCTGACCATCAGTTCGTCGATGGCATCGCGGTGGAGCGACGCGCCGGCGTATGCCAGCACCTGCTCGTAGGCCTGGTCGGCGGTATGGGTGGTGGTGTAGACAAAGGCAATGGGTTGCTCAATGCGGATGGTGTCACGGGTCTTCTTCGTATAGGTACCGTCGTTGTCGCCTATCTGGTTGTACATGCCGTAGGTCCAGTTGTCGTTGGTCACCTTGTCGTGCTTGGTGTTCACATTGCCGTCAACGTAGTATTTTCCCCACACATGCCACATCACATCCCACTGGTTGGCCGAACTGGTGCCGTGATGAGTATAGTCGGAGGTGCGTATGCCTACGGAGGCGATGCGCTGCTGTATGGTCTCGCTGCGAGTAAGCGTGGCTGGGCCAGGCTTGTAGTAATTGTTTACAATATTGACATTCATGCCCTCGCCGCCATAGCAGCCATTGCCAGCCCAGTTGTAGATAACGTTGTTGCGCATGTCCATGCGCTCGTCGGTCTGCGTGCCGGGACGCGGGCCGAGGCGTGGCGTGCGCGAAGAGTGGTGGGCCAGTAGGTTGTGATGATAGGAGGCTCCGCTGCCACCCCAGTTGCCACCGTAACCATGAGCACCTTTCGAGTGCCCGGCATTGCAGAGGCTCTGCGACACGATGAACCACTGCACGGTGAGGTTCTTCGAGCCGTATACTGACAGGCACTCGTCGATACTCCACGATACGGAGCAGTGGTCGATGATAATGTTTTCCTGGTCCATGCCGCCCAGACCGTCGCCCTCATGGGCATCAGGATTTTTTTTCAGGGCTTCGTTGCCCAGACGGAAGCGCAGGTAGCGTATGATAACGTTCTTGCAGGCAATGACAAAGGGATAGTCGGCCACGCAGATGCCGTCGCCGGGTGCTGTCTGTCCGGCAATGGTGACGTTGGCGTTCTTCAGGCGCAGTTCCGACTTCAAGTGAATAGTGCCCGACACATCGAACACGATGATGCGGCGCCCGGTCTGGCTCAGTGCCCATCGCAACGAGCCTTCGCCCGAATCGTTCAGGTTAGTCACATGATATACAACCCCCTTACGGCCGCCCGTGGTGTACATGCCGTAGCCCTCGGCACCAGGAAATGCGGGAACATCGCCGTCGGCAGCCTGCATGATGGCAGAACATACGCCGACCAGCAACATCAGAAAAATTCGCTTCATAGATATAGTTTTTAAATAATTTGGTGCAAAGATACTAAGAAAAACGTTAATAATGATACATAATGAAAAAAAAATGAGTAAAATCCTTAAATTATTTACGTATTATCGTTTTTTTTATTACCTTTGAAACGAAATTTCAAATTCCACTTTTAATTAACAACTAAAACAAACATCAAGTATGAAAAAATTATTTACGCTAATGACGTTGTTCATGCTGACCATCACTACGTGGGCTGCCGTGGGCGACAAGTATGAAATCATCTTCAACGGCTCGAACGTGGTGAAGTTGAACGGTGCAGATATTCCTGTAGAAGATTTCCTGACATGGAATTCGGCCAAGCACAACTTCAACAACAAGTTCAACGGCTG
>JAEEGG010022105.1_pt1 | contig 12561 bp, 13 predicted proteins | sample 9134161 | NCBI WGS metagenome assembly JAEEGG01 (sample SAMN16246543, study PRJNA631951) | gut metagenome | biome: gut microbiome; feature: rumen; material: CR-attached | host: Bos | place: Iran: Karaj | collected 2018-10
CTTGCCTTCGACGTCCCACACTTTGGCGCCCTTACCCTTGGCGAGGACGACCGGCAGCGGGTGATAGTTATGGGCACCGTACTTGGCTTCCAGGTCCATAGCTTGTTGCGATGATGTGATTTTTTCGATCATGTTTTGGTATTTAAGGATTTAAAATTTAAAGATTTAAGATTTCTTACAATGTAAGGGCGGGCACTTCGACAGGCTCAGTGACCGCTACGGCGTGCAAAGGTAGGGTTTTATTTTCAAGATTTTACACTTTTGCCCGATTTTTCCGAACAATTTTGTAGGCTATCAGCACAACCAAGGCAAAAATTGCGATGGCGAGAAGGCCAAAGAATGCCATGCGGTATTGGTCACGCTGTGATTGCAGCACTTTTATTTGCTCGTTTTGGGACTCGTATTGCTCCAAAAGACCTTGGGCTTCATCTTGGAGGACGCTCAACTGATCGTATAAATCGCTGTTTTCACGTTGTATCGCTTGTTTTTGTTCGTCGAAAGCATCAAGTTCCGTAGCCATCTCGTCGAAACGCCCCAGTCGGGCATAATCAAGAATCAACGGTTTCTTCACTGCGGACTCCATCATGGTAATGCCCGATTGCTTCGCTTCCTCAGCGTAGATTTCAAGGTAATGCAATGAAGTTGAGGCTTTTCCTTGCGAAGCATACAACTGGCCAAGGCTTAATGCCGAATGCATCATGCCAAAATGGTACTTGTTTTCCTCCGCCAATGAGAAAGCTCGTTCAAAATGGTTTTTCGCCGTCAATTCATCGTGACAATTGAGTGCCACATTGCCCATCTCTATCAGCAAATCAACTTCCGAATAGGCCATGGTTTGCCGGTCGGCACGCGACAATGATTCCGATTCAAGACAAGCCAACGCCTTTTCAAAATAATAGGTTGCCGAATCATAGTTGACCAAATCGCGGGCGAAGAGCATACCATAATTCTTATAAGCAGTCAAAAGCATGTCAATCTCCTGATAATACTCAAGTTGCGGAATGACTTGAGCAAACAGTTTCCGCGCTTCCCTCGTCCTTTTGCGCTCATTCAAAATGATGGCCAGATTCAGGTTGGTATGTGTAACAGCAAGGCTGTCATTGAGCAAAGCATAAATTTTCCTGCTCGCCTCGTAAGCTTTAATTGCTCCGTCAAAATCATTCCTTTGGTATTGGACGTAAGCCAAATTGTCGCTCGCTTGGGCATAAGCCAAACTGTCGTGACGCTCTTCGGCCGCCGCAAGCACTTTTTGAAAAGCCACACAAGCTGTATCCACGTTGCCCAAAATCAGCTCAAAATAGGCCATGTTCCATAAGGCTTCAAAAGCATCGTCCTCATTTCCGGATTGCCGATAAAGGTCGAAGGATTGTTTCAGATAGATTTGGGCAAGGTCAAGGTCGAAATGATAGCCATAATGAATGCCAAGGGAATAATTGGCATCGGCTTCGAGTTCAACATCACCGATTTCACGAGCGCGTTGAATGGCCACTTCGCTCCAATGGACGCAATCATCAAACGAGAAGTCGAAAAAAGCATTGGAAAGTTCCATCATTGCCAACACCTTCTCGCGTCCTTCCTGCTTTGCGACAACGCTTTCAAGGCTGTCGATAACCCGTGTTTCCTCCTGCGCAAAGGAAAAGGAAAAAGAAGACAAAAACAAAAGAATCAATATGTTATGCAGCCTTTTCATCAAAGGAACATGTTGTACCTTTTCTCGTCGAAAATCGTGGTGCTTTCGCCGTGACCGGAAAAGACGGTGGTGTCGTCGGGCAAACAGAAGAGGCGCGTCTTGATGCTCTCACGGAGCGTTGCATAGCTGCCTCCTGGGAAGTCGGTGCGCCCAATGCTACGGCTGAAAAGCGCATCGCCAGTGAACACCCAGCCCTCCATTTCGGCATAGAGGCTAATGCTACCCTCGGCATGACCCGGTGTGCAGATGACTTCCAAGGTGCTCTCCCCTATCTTGATGATTTCGCCGTCTTTCAAGTTGCGGTCAGGCAGCCCGCACTCGCTACGAAACGGCATCCCAAAAAAGACCGATTGTTGCTTTGAACGATCGAAATCGGCGGCGACATCGGGATGAGCCGCTACCGGGATGCCATAGCGTTGCTTCACGGTGCCGTTGCCAAGAATATGGTCGAGGTGGCCGTGCGTATTGATGATTAAAAGCGGTTTCAACCGATGACTGTCGATGAAACCGAAAAGCTGGTTTTCCTCGGCGGAATTACCGCAACCCGGGTCGATGATGACACATTCCTTGGAATTTTCGTCGTAAACAACATAAGTGTTTTCTGAGAAAGGATTGAAGATAAAAGATTCAAGTTGAAGCATGATTTCAGGATTTTGGGGCAAAGGTAGGGATTTTTCCGCTGCAATCTAAAGAATTTGCCTATCTTTGTCCGCCAAATTGCATTTTGATGCTGCCGAAAAGAAAATACGCGATCTTGTTTTTGCTGCTCATGGCTGCAGTTTTGCCCGTTCGTGCGCAGTTCTACAACGGCATGAACATGCCTTTCGGGAAAAACCGTGTGCAGTGGAGCGACTTCCATTGGTCGTACTACATGAACGACAACTTCGACGTGTATTTCTACCAAGGCGGCAATGACCTCGCCCGCTATGCCCAAGCCTACGCCAAAGACCAAATTCCGAGGCTTGAAACAAGACTCAACAGCCGCTTCAGCAAGAAGATACAATTCATCGTGTTCAACAGCATGGGCGACTTCAAGCAAAGCAACATCGACTTAGAGGAGGAAGAAAGCGGCAACACGGGCGGCATCACCAAAATCATCGGGTCGAAAGTCATCCTTTACTTCGACGGCGACTACACCCACTTCGAGGCGCAAATCCGCGAGGGCATCACAAGGCTGCTGTTCAGCCAAGTGATGAACGGCACCAGCATCGGGTCGCAAATTCGCAACTCCTACCGTTACGACATCCCGCAATGGTTTCGCGACGGACTGATTGCTTATATCGCTGGCAACTGGGACAGCCACAAGGAAGCCCGACTACAACGCGGCATTATCTCAGGCAATTACAAGAAAATCAACCACCTGCGCGATGACGAAGCGCAAGTTGCAGGCTATTCGTTTTGGAACTTCATCGACGAGAAATACGGCGGGAAATCGTTCAATGACATCCTGACCTTGGCTCAGAACACAAGCAACATCCGCAGGGCACTTCTCTATGTGACCGGCAAGGAATACAAGGAACTCATCAATGAATGGTATGCTTTCTACAAAGACCGCTACAAAACCCTATTGACGCAACAGCCGAGCGACTTGATGCGCCTGAAATACAAAAAGTATCGCACCTTCACGCAACCCAGCATCAGCCCGAACGGAAGATACATCGCCTATGTCAGCAATGACGAAGGAAAAATCAGGCTTTGGTTGGAGGACTTGCAAACGGGCAATCGGCAGCAGCTTTTCAAGGCCGGCTACCATTCCGACGAGAACATCGATACTTCGTTTCCGCTGTTAGCATGGCATCCTAATAGTGAAATCTTGTCATTCATCCTTGAAGAAGAAGGCAAAATCCAGCTCTACAATCTGGACATCAATTCGGGCAAGAAAGCCAATTTGTACCTTTTCGATTTCCAAAAGGTCAGCTCGTTCTCGTATGCTCACAAGAGCCGCAAGATTGTGTTGGCTGCCACCCGCATGGGCAAGCCCGATATTTATGTTTACAACTTGTTTTCCAACACTTTGGAACAAATCACAAATGACTGGCACACCGACCTGAACCCAGTTTTCACGTTCGATGACCGACAAATCGTGTTCAGCTCGAACCGCGACAACGACACGCTGAAGGTTGACGACAAAATCGAGTTCCAGAACAAACAGTTTGACCTGTTTGCTTACAACTATATAAATAAAGGTGCGGTGCTCCAAAACTTGACACGCCAACGCATCAGCAACAGCATCTTGCCCGAGCCGTTGAAAGACGGTAGCCTGCTCTACCTGAACGACACAAGCGGCTATTTCAACCTGTACCAAATCCGCTTCGACAGCACTATCAGCCACATCGACACCATCGTACACTATCGATATTTCGCCAAGAAAGAGCAACTTACGGACTATACAGCCAACATCATCGATTACAGCTACCAGCCCCGCGACCACAAAGCCGCCCTGCTCATGGCCGACCAAAACGGCGAAAAATTCTTTATGTCGCCCATCCTTCGCGGAAAAGAGGAAAACATCAGCCAGATAAGCCCTTACGCCCAAAAAAGACTCTATAACGAACTGATACAAAAAGAAAAAGACACCATTCTCGAACCTGTTTCGAAGCACCGTTTTGCATCCAGCTACCGCTATCCAAGGCGCAAGAAACAAGTCGTTGGGCCTTTGGAAACCGACTCGACAACGGTCGTGCAGCAGAATGCCGCGCCACCCGTGCCACCGAAAAAGGATACCCTGCAACGACCCAACAACTACTACGTGGAGCTCTTCGCCGACCAGCTGATGAGCCAAATCGACTTCACCAGCATGAACTACAGCTACCAACCATTCAGTGGCGGTACATCGCCTATCTACCTCAACTCCGGCTTCAACGTCCTCCTCGGCACCAAAATGAAAGACCTGATGGAAGACTACAAAATTGAACTCGGCGTGAAGCTCAACACCACCCTCGTCAACAATGAATACATGCTACGTTTCAGCGACTACAGCAAACGCTTGGACAAGAGCATCACCCTACACCGTTACGTCACCGATGACTATTCGAGCTACTACTACCGCATCTTCACCAACGAAGGTTTTTACACCTTGAGCTATCCGTTCAGTGAAATACTGAGCCTCAGAGGCACAATTATTTACCGCAACGACCATCGGGTCAACTTGGCCATTGATGACACCAGCCTTGCCGACAAAGACACCTATGAAAACTGGGGTGGACTGCGGGCCGAACTCGTCTACGACAATTCAAAAAAGATTGGCACCAACCTTCTGGTCGGGGCAAGAGGCAAGATTTTCGCCGAATACTACCAACGCATTTCCTTGAACACCAAAAACATGGTCGTTGTCGGCTTCGACTATCGCCATTACACCCGCATCAGCCGCAACTTCATCTGGGCCAACCGCATCGCGGGCAGCAGCTCGTTCGGGCAGCAAAAGCTCATCTATTACATGGGCGGTGTCGACAACTGGGTTTTCGCCTCCTTCGACCAAGGCACACCCGTCGACTACTCCCAAAACTATGCCTATCAGACCTTGGCCACCAACATGCGCGGCTTCAACCAAAACATCCGCAACGGCAACAATTTCGTCGTTATCAACAGCGAGCTGCGCTTCCCCTTGTTCAGCTTCTTCACCAACCGTCCCATCAACATGAGATTCATCCGCGACTTCCAAATTGTGGCCTTCGGCGACATCGGCACCGCTTGGACGGGCTGGAACCCATACGACCCCACCAACTCACTCTACAACAACCACATCACCGACGGCAATCTGGACATCACCGTCACAGAGATGAAGGAACCCTTGGTGGGCGGCATCGGATTCGGACTACGCACCACCATCTTGGGCTATTTCATCCGAGGCGACATGGCTTGGGGCATACAAGACGGACAAATCGCCAAGAAACCACGATTCTATCTGTCGTTCAATTTGGATTTCTGATTCAAGGATTTCCGCAGCGCGTGGCGCACGGTGAGGAACGCCGAAGTGCAACCCACCACCAAAATCGTGGCGAAAATCAGCAGCACATCCTTCATTTTGAGCAAGACGGGATAGGCTTCCACAACGTAGTTGCCACCTGTGCCGAACTTCACGAAACCGAACTTTTGCTGCAACAGCACCAAAATGATGCCGAGCAAAAGGCCGATGAGGCCACCTGCTACGGAAATCAGCAGACCTTCATTCATGAAAATGCGCTGAATCAGACGGTTGTCGGCACCCATTGACTTCAGGATTTCGGTGTCCTTGCGCTTGTCAATCATCAGCATGGAGAGTGACCCGACCACGTTGAAAGTAGCCAAAATCAGGATGAACGTAAGGATGACATAGACCGCCCATTTTTCTGAGCGCATGATTCTGTAAAGCGTTTCCTGCTGTTCCTGTTGGTTCTTCACCGAGAAATCCTCCCTTATCGTGGCCTCCACCGACTTCTTTACCTTATTAATATCTGCATTAGGTGCGAGGAAAAGCTCCACATGGGTGGCTTTCTGCTCATATTCAAGCAGTTCCGATAGCCAATCGAAAGGCACTAAAACCAGTTTTTCGTCCTGTTCCTGTTCGGTGGAAAAGACGCTTTGCACTGTCAGCACTTCGGAGTTGAAACTGTTTTCGAGGCTCATCAAAGAGGCGTTGCCACGTTTGGGCACATAGACGCGCACCATCGCGTAAGGGTTGTACGGACTGATGCCAAGATACCATGCCACACCTGCGCCAGGAATGGCAAAGTTGTGTTCCCCGTCGGAAAGGGTCAAGTGGTCTTGTTGAAACAAGACCTCGCTGAAACGTCTTATCTGCTCATAATCAAGACCCACGCCCTTCACTTGCCCTATATGCTGCTTGTCGTTGGCACGAAAAAGCGCGTCTTCGGTAATCGTCGGAACCACATAATCAACGCCTTGTATGTTTTTAAGCTGGTCTAATGGAAAAGCTGTTAAATCAATTGTTTTACCTTTTACAGCGGAGATTTGCAAATCGGGTGTAAGGCGATTGTTCATCGACGAAATCACCTGTTCCAAGCCATTGAAGGCCGACAATACCACGATGAGCGCAAACGAACCCACGCTGATGCCCAAAATGGAAATCCACGTGATGATGTTGATCAAGTTGTGGCTCTTCTTGGCAAGAAGGTAACGGTTTGCTATGAATAGCGGTAGTCTCACTTGTCGGGATGTAGCAAGTTGTCAATGTTTTCGATATAATCTAACGAGTCATCCTCGTAGAAGCGCAGCTCAGGGATGATGCGCATCTGATGACGGATACGGTTACCGAGCAAGCCACGGATGGCGCGGGCGTTTTGACTCACTTCCTCCACGACCTTTTTCTTGTCCTCAACGCCGAAAACACTCAGATACACGCGGGCGTATGAAAGGTCGGAAGTCACATTGACGTGCGTCACGGTAATCATCAAATTCGGCACTTTTGGCCTCAGTTCTTTCTGGAAAATATCGCTTAATTCCTTTTGTATCAATCTGTTTACTTTTTCTAATCTTTTGCCGTCCATGATTTCAGATTCAAAAATTTAAGATTTAAAATTTAAAGATTTATTTATTAGATTGCAAAAATAGGCAAATCTTTGCTATTCGCGATGCTTCGAGTCCATCAAAATGGTCACCGGCCCATCATTAAGCAATTCCACAGCCATCATGGCACCGAACTCGCCGCTTTGTACTTCGCGTCCTGAGATTTCGGCAAGGCGTTTCAGGAACAATTCATACAGTGGAATGGCCACCTCGGGGCGGGCGGCGCGAATGAAACTCGGGCGATTGCCTTTCTTGGTCAAGGCGTGAAGGGTGAACTGGCTCACCACGAGAAACGAGCCTTCTACTTGGTTGATGTCGAGGTTCATGGCATCGTTTTCATCGCTGAAAATACGGAGTTTAGTGAGTTTTTGGCACAGCCAATCCACATCCTCTTGTGTGTCGGCTTCTTCAATGCCAAGCAGAGTCAACATTCCCAAGCCGATTTCCGACTTTATCTTACCGCCAATCGTGACGGATGCGTGCGTTACCCGTTGTGCTACAATACGCATAGTCTTAATGCATTAGTTTGAAAATCATCTCTCTATACAAATCCTTCTCACTAACTTCGCCGCTTTCGTAGCCCTTCGATTTGAGGTCGAACTCGCGAAGTATGGAGATGCAACGAATACAAGCACCAAGAGGATAGTTGCGGGCTGCGGCTTGATAGTCACGGACGAAAAACGGACTCACGCCCAACACACTTGCCAACGCACCCTGCGACTGGTCCTTGGCGCAATGCAGTTTAATGAGTTTGGTGAAATAACCATATAGCGTTGCTGTGGTAACCAACAGCGGGTTATCCTTGCTCTCGCCGAAATGGTTCACTATCCGATTGGCCTTCAGCACATCGCGGATTCCGATGGCGTTTTGCAACTCGAAGACGTTGAAGTCCTTGGAGATGCCGATGTTGCGCTCCACATCTGCATCGTCGATGCTCTTGTTTTTGGGCAGGGCGATGGTCAGTTTCTTCAGTTCGTTGGCGATTTTGTGGAGGTCGGTGCCGAGGAAATCGGCCAACATTTGGGTTGCTTTGGGCGTGATGCTATAGCCTTCGCCCTTCAGGTAGTTCTGGATCCAGCCCGGTATGTTGCTGTCGTACAATTTCTTTGACTCAAACCAAACGCCTTTCTTGTCGATCTTCTTGGCCAAAGTCTTGCGCTTGTCGAACTTCTTGTATTTGTAGACAAAGACAAGCAACGTGGTCTCAGGAATCGTATCAAGATAAGCCTCAAATTTCTCCAACTCCTTCACATCCTGCGCCTCCTTGACGATGACCACCATGCGTTCGCCCATCATTGGGAAGCTGCGGGCGTGGTTGGCGATGGTTTCCACATCCACGTCGCGGCCATAGAGCACAATTTGGTTGAAGGCGCGGTCGGCCTCGTCAAGAGCTTCGTTTTCGATGGTGTCCGAAATCATGTCGATAAAATACGGCTCCTCGCCCGTCAAGAAATAGATGGGCGCGAAGTTCTTCTTGTGGATTTCGGAAAGTATCTGTTCGTAGGTCATCAGAACTTCAAGTGCTTGACAGTGATACCATTATTGATGAGTTGCCGCAAGGAATCAATGCCGATGCGAAGGTGTTCGCCAACATAGCTTTGACTCACTTTTTTGTCGCTTTCCTCCGTTTTGACGCCTTCAGGCACCATGGGGTTGTCGGACACCAAAAGCAGCGCGCCCGTCGGGATTTCGTTGTGGAAACCAACCGAGAAGATGGTAGCCGTTTCCATATCGACACCCATACAGCGGATTTTGCGGAGGTAATCCTTGAATTCCTCATCATGTTCCCACACACGGCGGTTGGTAGTGTAAACCGTGCCCGTCCAATAGTCGCGGCCATAGTCGCGGATGGTGGTGGAGATGGCTTTTTCGAGGCTAAAGGCCGGCAACGCGGGCACTTCGGGCGGGAAATAATCGTTCGAGGTACCCTCGCCACGGATGGCTGCAATAGGCAGAATCAAGTCACCCACCTTATTCTTCCTTTTAATACCCCCGCACTTGCCGAGAAACAGCACCGCTTTAGGCTTAACGGCAACTAATAAATCCATGATGGTGGCGGCATTGGCGCTGCCCATGCTAAAGTTAATGATGGTGATTTCACCGTCGGTGGCACAGGGCATCGATTTGTCGCGCCCAACCACCTCCACGCCTTGCCATTCGGCGAAACGGTCAACATAATTCTGGAAATTGGTCAGCAGAATGTACTTCCCGAACTTCTCTATCGGCAGCCCTGTATATCGAGGCAGCCAGTTTTCAACTATTTCTTGTTTGGTTTTCATATTTCTTAAATTATTTGATTCCAGCCTCTCCCAACAAATATTTGATTCTCTTTTCTGAAATAGTTTCCTGTTCGCCCTTGTCATACAAAGCCAAAAAGCAAATCGTGCCTTCTTTCATCTCAAGCATGACATCAGCGTGGGTAATGACCCTCGCACCTCCTTTTTTACCTTTGCTTTTTGAGGTCAAAGACAAACGAATCTTATGAACTCCGTGACCAAGACTTGTTCCCATACGCGGATTCTCTTGAAGTTGCTCCATGAGATGGAACATATCTTCCTTTAATGATGGGTAGCGTTTGACTAGACGTTTAAGGTCGCGTTCAAAAGATGGAATGGTTCTAAATTTATAACTCATTGAGTACTTCCTCCAAAGATCTTGTTTCCAACTTCCCCTCCTGAACCAGTTTCAATTCACGGAACGATTGTCGAAGATTTTCCTCCACCGTTTCAGGTGTATCAAACTCCGATTCGTTCTGAATCTCTTTTTCTGCCTTCCGTTCCCGACGAATCTTTCGAAGGGACTTTAAGGCCCGCTCCATCATAGTCTCGTCTGTCACGATGTAACTCATCTCACGCTGCAAAGCCGATGTCAATTGTACTGTTGTCATTGTTTTTGCCTTTTATAACTTTGCAAAAATACATATTTTTCTGAAAACACATACATATAGGTATTTGTTTTGAAATAACATAACACTTATGGACATATCATGAAAACATCCCATCAGGTGGGGGACAAATTGTCCCCCTACTAACTCTTTAAATCAGCCCATAATTTGTGGCAAATGCCAAGGCTTCGGTGATGTTTCCGACTTCCAATTTCTCAAACACTTGCTTGCGATAAAACTTCACCGTATCAATGGACTTGCAGACCTTGTCGGCGATTTCCTTCATTGTGTAGCCTCGCGCCGAAAGCACTAAAACCTCCTTTTCCTCGGGCTTCAACTTGATTTCTTCTTGTGGAATCCATTGGTGCTCGGTCAAAGAATAAACTTGATGCTGACTCGTTCCCATCTGACGGAATTCAATATGTCCAGCCTCCTTGTGAGAGGAAAGAGATACAGTACAAAGCGCCAGCCATACCTGCCCCAATTTGTTTAGCAAAAGTGGCGTAATCTTGTGATTTACAAGTAATTTCTTTTTGTTGGAAAGGATATGGAAATCATACGACATCAGGCATTTCATTTTGTCCTCCAGAGGTGTGGCATTGAAGGCTGAAAAACCAGCGCGGTTCAATTCTGTCAGCATGGGCAGTTCCGCTTGGGGCACATTGCTCATATAAAAACCATAGCCCATCGCCTTCACTTCTTCAGCAGTGTGACCACACAGAAAAATCGGATTGTCAGACACATACAGAAAACTCTTCTTGAAATAATCAATGATGTAGATGCTTTGGTACGTGGTCTGTGCGAAGGCCTGTGCTGTCTCGATATAAGGCTTCGCCCGCAAGTAATCTTCCTCGGTGATGCCTTCCACACGGTTTGCCTCGATGAAAAAATCCTCTTTTTGAATCATTCTCTGCTTTGTTTTGCATGCAAAAGTACAAAATTAACCTTACCCCAATGGGTAATTCTTCGCTTTGGCAAACTCTTTCACCCATTTGGGTAGCGATGCTGTCGTAGCGATTCTCTTCTTTTGCAGCAAAAATAAAACCGAAGCTGTAACTTTCTCGAAGCACATCCGTATCACTCATGTTCAACAATCAAGTTTCTGACGCAATGAAAAAACACAAGACAGCAATAATCCATTGTTCGGCTCTCTCGTTGCTATTGTTTACATCCTGCTCGATTGTACGGGGCTATTTGGCTGATGGGGCCTATGGACCGACGAGTTTCAGCTATGAGAAGCAACTGAAGGATACCATCGTCAATCGTTCTGATGTATTTACTTTTTGCCGCGCAACCAAACAGGCTGATTGGATTGACACCTTGCATTTCTTTAATCAGGGCCGGATGTATTCAAACTGTACGATGTGGGAAGCCATCGGACCCAAGACGGAGACGCAGGGCGTACTCATCATCCATAATGACAGCATCGTTTATGAGAAATGTACGGGAGACATCACCCCCGACAAGATTGCAGGCGTTTTCTCTGTGACCAAGTCGGTCACCTCACTTCTTTGTGGGATTGCAGTGGACGAAGGTTATATCAAAAGTGTTGACGATGCCGTAACTGATTACCTTCCCGAACTGAAGAAGGAAGACCCGATGTGGCAAAAACTGACCATCCGCCATCTGCTGGATATGCGGAGCGGTCTGGACTTCGACGACACCTATTCGCTGAGCCTAAAAACAAAAGACATCAAGCGCCTGAACGCAATGTCCAAGTTGAACTATGGCCGCAATATCATGGCACAGATTAGGAAGCTGAAATTCAGATGCGAACCCGGCACGGAATATAACTACGACAGCATGACAAGCGAAGTGCTGGGGATCATTATTGAAAGAGCGGTTGGGAGGAGTTATGCCGAGTACCTTTGCGAAAAGATTTGGACGCCACTCAGGATGGAGTCGCCGGCCTACATAAATTATGACAGCAAAAAGCACCACACGGCACACGCTTTCGGCGGGCTTGCCTTGACGATGCGCGACCTTGCCAAAATCGGCCGCTTGTATTTGAATCGTGGCGTATATGACGAGAAGAGAATTGTGAGCGATTCGTGGATTGAACAATCGACAGCATATTCGCAGGACAATGAGGGTTACCATTTCTGTTGGTACAACACCAGTTGCATCGGAGCCGATGAGCCAGAGTTCCCTGGCTATTATGCTATGGGCATCCGCGGACAGGTACTCTATGTGAATCCTTACAAGAATCTGATTATGGTGCGGCTGGGGCTTAAGGATGACACCTATGCCCACATCCCTTATCTGTTTGAGCAACTGAGCATTTCGTGGATTGAAGATTAATTTAAGCGCGATAGGCCTCACCGTGCGCTACAAGTTCAACACCACGCGCAGCAAGTACAAAGGCACTGGGGCGGGAAATGAAGAGAAGAATAGACTGTAAAAGAAAAATACTTGCGACCAATAACAAAAATATCTATTTTTGCAATGCAAAACACATCAATCGTATGCAAACCACAACGAC
>JAEEGG010022111.1_pt1 | contig 12558 bp, 9 predicted proteins | sample 9134161 | NCBI WGS metagenome assembly JAEEGG01 (sample SAMN16246543, study PRJNA631951) | gut metagenome | biome: gut microbiome; feature: rumen; material: CR-attached | host: Bos | place: Iran: Karaj | collected 2018-10
ATCCAAATATTGTTCATGATGTTGCTTTCGTTCTTGATAATAATATAACTAATGAAACAGTAATGAAAGAAATAAAGAAAAGTTGTGGTAAATACTTAGTAGATATCAATTTATTTGATGTATATAACTTTGATAATGGTACTAAGTCTCTAGCTTATAACTTAGTATTTAATGATCCAAATACAACATTAACTGATGAAGTAGTTATGCCAATATTTGAAAAGATGATAAGTGATGTTACAACAAAACTTAATTGTAAATTAAGAGATAATTAATATTATCTCTTTTTTTTATGATATACTTGTTATGATAGGTGAGATATGAAGAAAAATAATAGTACTAGTTTAAATATTATTATGTATGTTATTATTGGTCTAATTATTGTAATTGCTATTATTATGTATAGTGACTATCGTAAAGATCAAAGAACAATGAAAACTTATAACTTATCTCTAAAAGGCAGTACAAATATGACTATCTATGAAGGTGGTACTTATATTGAACCTGGTTTTGTAGCTTATAACTATGAAAATATAGATCATCCGGAAGTAGTTAAAATAGATGGAACTGTTAATACAAATGTTGTTGGTACTTATACTATTAAATACTATATTGAAGATGCTTATGGTAATACAAAAGCCGAAAGAACAGTTAATGTTTTAGAAGATCCAATAAAACATATTACTTTTGAACTTGTTGGTGATGAAAAAGTAAATGTAGACTTAAATAAAAGTTATGAAGATCAAGGATATAAATTAGTAAGTGATGATGGAAAAGATTATAGTGCAAATGTAACTACTAAAGGAACTGTTAATACTGCGAGAATAGGAACTTATACTTTAACTTATACTTTAAATGTTAATAATAAAGTTAAAACCCTTACAAGGACAATTGAAGTAGTAGGGGAACGTTATACTGTAACAATTGATAATGAAAAAGTAACTAATCAGTCTGTTAATATTAGAGTAATGGCTAATATTAGTAACTTTGACCATTTTATTGTTGATGGTAAAGAATATAAAGATCTAGGTTTTAATTACAAAGCTGTTAAAAATGGAACATATACTTATGAAATGTATACTAAAGATGGTAATAAAGAAACTATTACTGTTGAAATAAAAAACATTGATAAAGAAAAGCCTACCGGAACGTGTACTTTAAATTTAAATAATAATAAAACCAAGTTCACCGTTAATGCTAAAGATAATGTAGAGGTTGATAAGATAACATATAATGGAAAAGACTATAAAGATTCATTTGAAGTAAGTGGTGCTTTAATGAATGCAACCATAACTATTTATGATACTGCAGGTAATAAAGTATCTGTTAAATGTAAAAGTCCTACTTATCCACAAAAGACTCCTAATGCAACGGGTACACTAAGAAAAGAGTTTTCAAGTAATACTTTGAAATACAAGATATATCAAACAAGTAATTATTTTATAACTTATGTATGGGCTGTAAACCCTTATAATCAAATGCGAACAGGTTTAGTAAAACCATTCCCACAACTAGCTACTGTTAAGAACATGATTCCTTATGAATCACAAAGATTAAATCTTACAAATAAAGGTATGATTGCTGTCAATGCAAGTGGTTTTGTAAGTGACCAATTTAGTAGAGAATTTATATCTGCTAATAGTGGATGGCGTAATTCAAGTGAAACAGCTATTGTCGTTCATGAAGGAAAAGTATTACGTAACTTTACAAATCAAGTTTATCCTACAAAAGAAGTGTATACATATGGTTTAAAGAAAGATGGTTATATGGCTGTATATAAGATAAGTCCTGGAACCCAAGATAATATGGCTAATAATAAAAAACTAGCTAGTCAGTTAATAGCAGATGGTGTTAAGTATACATATGGTTTCCATCCAATACTTACACTTAATGGACAAAAGAAAACCAATGATAATGCTCCAAATATTCGTCAAGGATTATGTCAATTAGATAAGAATAACTTTGTCTTATTAACGAATATAAGTAGTAATCGTGGTATTGGACTTAGTTTCTCAAAGATGGCGGATATCTTTAATGCAATGGGTTGTATATATGGAGTTAACTTAGATGGTGGCGGTAGTACAAGTCTTTATTATAAAGATCGTGGTACAAATACGGCTACTGAAGTAAGAGGTAGTTCAAGACCTGTAGCTGATATGTTATATTTTGTAGAAGAATAAAAAGAAAGCAAATAAAGCTTTCTTTTTTTGTAAAGTTAATAAATATTAATAATTATGTTAATAATAAAATTGAAAATAAATATTTAATATGTTAGAATTTATTTAGAATAGAGAGGTGCATAAAAGTGAATTTAAATGTTATTACTTATGCATATAGAGGGTTAGTGTCTACTATTCTTTTCCTTATTGGTAAAAAGAAAAAGATAAGAGAGGTTTTTGCGTGGGATGAAGAAGATCGTTCTGTAAACCTTGATATGGCAAATCTTACAAGTGGTAGTGCAAATAGTGAAGAGTTTGTTGATGCTAATGCTGTTACACAAGCTAAACTTGAAGAGCACCTACAAGTAGAAAAGAAAAAGTTTAGATATGTTGCAACAGATCTTAAAGGTAAAAAAATAAAAGGTACTTTTGATGCCTATAATATAGATCAAGCTAAAAAGTTTTTAACTGATGAAGGATTAAATATTATTACAATTAATCTACGTAATAAACTAGATGTTGATTTAACTATTGGTAATCCATTATCAGTTGCTGAACTAGCTTTTGCTCTAACGCAATTATCAACTTATATTAAAGCAGGTATTACTTTAATAGATTCTGTAAGAATTTTAGCTAAACAAGCAGAAAAGCCAGCAAAGAAGAAAATATATCAATTAGTAATATATGACTTATTATCAGGTGATAGTTTTTCTAATGCTTTAGCAAAACAACCTAAAGTATTCCCTAAACTATTAGTAAACATGGTTAAGTCTGCAGAACTTACTGGTGATTTACCTAATATCTTAGATGATATGGCAAACTATTATGAATCTATTGATAAGAGTAGAAAAGAAGTAAAAAGTGCGATGACATATCCAACAGTTGTTGCAATACTAGCTGTAGTTGTTGTAACATTCGTATTCGTATGGGTAGTTCCACAGTATGAACAAATGTTTAAGAGTTTCCATCAAGATTTACCTAGTATTACTAAAATGACCATCGCGGTAAGTAACTTTATTAATACAAACTTAACGGATATCTTAATTGTAATTATTTTAATACTTGCCTTATATTTATATTTATTTAAGAATGTTCGTAGTTTTAGATTAATTATGCAATCATTCTATTTAAAATTACCTGTTATTAAGAATTTAATAATGTATAAAGAAATATCAATGTTCTCAAGAACATTTGCATCACTAATTAACCATGGTGTATATATTAGTGCAAGTATGGATGTCTTACTTAAAGTATCCGAAAATGAAGTTTATCGACGTATTATTAAAAGAACTGTAGATAATTTAAATGCCGGTGGTAAAATATCAGAAACATTTAAAGATAATCCAGTTATTCCAGTTGTTGCTTATGAAATGATTGTTACTGGTGAATCTACAGGTAACTTAGGTGAAATGCTAGAAAAAGTAAGTGATTACTATGATGGACTTAATAAAAATGCTGCTCAGGCTATTAAGAGTTTAATTGAACCAGCTTTAATTATCTTCTTAGCAGCTATTGTTGGTGTAATTATTCTATCAGTAATACTTCCAATGTTTAGTATGTATAACAGTTTATCAAGCTAGGGGTGGTTGATATCAAAGTTGTTTATATAATAATGTTTTTCATAGTAGGAACCTGTTTAGGTTCCTTCTATAATGTATTAGGATTACGTGTTCCAAACAAAGAATCTATTATTAAACCAAGAAGTCATTGTCCTAATTGTGGTCATACTTTATCATTTTTAGAAATGATACCAATTATTTCTTATTTGTTCTTAAGAGGTAAATGTAAGAGTTGTAAGGAAAGTATTTCCCCATTATATCCATTTAATGAACTATTTTGTGGAATATTATTTGCTGTATCATTCTATTCTTGGGGATTCTCTCTTGAATTAATTGTTGCTCTTGCTATCTCAAGTTTCTTGTGTATGGTTATTGCAAGTGATTTAACTTATTTAGTTATCCCAGATGGTTTTATTATCGTCATAGGTTTAATTATTTCGATAGTAAGATTTATCCAATATGGACTTGTTGATGGTTTAGTATGTTTAGGTTTTGGAATATTTAGTTTTGGTCTAATGTATTTAATAATGATCTTTGGTAGTAAAGTATTTCATAAAGAAGCAATGGGTGGAGCTGATGTTAAACTAATGTTTATTGTTGGTTTAGTAACGGCACCAATTCTTTCTCAAGTAACAACAGGAGAACTATTCTTAAATATTTTAATGCCTTTATTAGTAATTGTTATTGCAAGTGTACTAGCACTTCCTAGTTCATTATATTTATATGCAAAACAACAAGAGAATGTAATACCATTTGGACCCTTCTTAGTAGTTGGTCTATTAATTGTATATTTTACAAAAGTAAATATAACAGATGTATTTAATTTTCTATTAGGTAAAAAATAAAAAGATAATTTTTCAATTATCTTTTTTTCTTTTGTCTATCATAATGTAATTCATTTAAATACTGTTTAACAGCATCCATATCAATATTCTTAAGAAGAGTAGGTAAGTCATTTTTACAATTGTTTTCGATATAGAACTTCTCTATATCATTAAAATCAACACCATACTTTAATTGATAATAGAAGTTAATAGCAATTAAATAATCAATAGTATAGATTTGTGAATAAAGTTCATCTCGATGAAATTTATATTTAACCTTACATAGTTTATCTAATTCTTTTTCATATTTAGGATTTAACTTAAATGTTTCAAAAGCATCAGGATATTTCTTCATTAATCTAATTTGACCTAAAGATTGGTATACTAATAAAGCTAAAATACAAATGACATTTATATTATCTTGATTAGTTAATTCAGAATTTTCATAGTTGACATAAGATAATTCTATTAAGAAAGACATAAACTCTGTCATAAAATTAAAATCATCAACTTTATCATCATAAGTTATATTAAAGGCATGTACATGACCCATTTCATGAGCAATACTACGGGCTGCATAGCCAAAATTATTTGATGGTATAAAGATGTATTGTTTATCGAGCATTTTAAAGTTAATAGTACATCCTCCTTTATTGCCATCAATAATAAATAATCGTTCATTATTAAGAATTTTTCTAAACTCATCAGCCATATTACCAAATTGATTAAAGAATTCATAATAATGATCTAGTCCAATATCTTTATCTGATTTTGTATCTATATATGTAAAATCATATTTTCTAAATTCTCTAATAAAAGTAAGATATAGATTTTCTAGTTCATCTAAATGATCATATATTTGTTTAGTAAAATTATCTCTTTCTTCTTTTAATACGTCTTCTAGTTTACTAAGCGAAATTGCAAATTCAGTAGGAACGGCAGTTTCAAAATTAATATCACAATCAAAGATACCAGCTGCATCTAGGATATTTGAAAGGTCACTAGCACAAAGAATTTTTTCTTTATCATTTTTAGCTCTTTTGAAACGTCTTATTAATTCTAAAATATCATCTTTAATAATTTTGTTCATGTGTACACCCCTGCCTTTTTGATACGGGCTTTATTATAACACAAAACTATAAAAAAAATAAATAAAATTAAAAAACAATATTATTATTAATATATTAATATTATGAAAAAGAAAGATATAGATGAAGTTAATGGATATAAACTTGATAATTATCAAAAAGATATTATTTTAGATGATAGTCAGAATTTACTTGTAGTAGCAGGAGCAGGATCTGGGAAGACTTTAACAATTATTGGTAAGATAAAGTATTTAATAGAAGTTAAAAAGATTAAACCAAATAATATTCTTTGCATATCATTTACTAATGAAACAGTTAATAACTTAATTAATAAAGTAGGTTATGATATCGATTGTTATACTTTTCATAAACTAGCTTTAGAAATAATTAAAAGTTATAAACTAGAATATAATGTAGCTCCAGATGATTTACTAGAATATTTAACTGGTGAATACTTTAGTACCTTAATATATATTTATAATTATCAAAAGTATGTTGTTGACTATTTATCTAGTAATTTTAAAAAGAAGTATACTTACGACGAAATAAAACTATTATTCCCAGAGATACTAGATAATTATATAAATTCTGTTATGTCTTTTATAAGAAGGATTAAAGGTAATAATCATAATATAAATGATTTTCATAAATATTTATCTAAAACAAGATTTAGTGGTAAGAGTAAAAGTTTTTTATTAATTGTCTTTCATATTTATAAACTTTATTTAGAAGAACTATATAGTACTCATTCTCTTGATTTTGATGATATGATTACAGTTGCTACAGAATATGTTCAAAAATGGGGCATAAAGAGGAAATACAAGTATATTATTATTGATGAGTACCAAGATACTTCACTAGTTAGATTTAAGCTTATAAAGGCTATTATTGAGGCTACAAATGCTAAACTAATGTGTGTGGGTGATGATTATCAATCAATATATGGTTTTTCAGGTACTACTTTAGATTTATTTGTTAATTTTAATAAATATTTTGATGAATCAAGAATATTAAAGATTATTAATAATTATCGTAATCCATATCAGTTATTAAAAATAAGCACAAAGTTTATAAATAAAAATCATTATCAAATAAAAAAGTATTTAAGAGCAACTAGGTTACAATCTTATCCTATTAAACTGATTTATTATTCAGAAGCTAGTTATAAATATAAATTTTATTTGTTATTAGATTATCTTTATAAAAACAATATGAAGAATGTTTTAATACTAGGTAGATATAATAAAGATATTAATGAACTAATGGATAAAGTAGAATATAAAGATATGAATCTTCGATATCTAACTATTCATAAAGCTAAAGGTTTAGAAGAAGATAATGTTATCTTAATTAATATGACTAACAGAATAAATGGTTTTCCATCCAAAATTGAAGAAGAGAAAATAACTAGAAAAATATTTAAATCAAAAGAGAAATATCCTTATAGTGAAGAGAGAAGATTATTCTATGTAGCATTAACTAGAAGTAAAAATAATATCTTTATAATGAGTAATAAGAATTATGAATCTATTTTTATTACAGAAATAAAAAGTAAAACAATTGAATTAAATCTCTAAAAAAAGTATAATTAATGTATAGGAGGTCTTATGAATATTGTTGATATAATTAACAAAAAAAGAGTTAATAAAAAATTAACTCATGAAGAACTTGATTATGCTTTTAATGGTTATCTAAATGGTACAGTTAAAGACTACCAAATGAGTAGTTTACTTATGGCAATCTGTATTAATGGAATGACTGATGAAGAAACTTTTGATTTAACGGATATTTTTATTAAGAGTGGGGATGTACTTGATTTATCTAGTATACCTGGTGTTAAGGTTGATAAACATTCAACTGGTGGTGTAGGAGATAAAGTAACTTTAATTATTGGACCAATTGTATCTAGTTGTGGAGTACCAGTACCTAAGATGAGTGGAAGAGGCTTAGGTCATACTGGTGGAACAATTGATAAACTTGAAGCAATTAAAGGATTCTCAACTGAACTTACTTCTGAACAGTTTGTAAAAGCAGTAAATAAAGTTGGTCTTGCTATCGTTGGACAGACTGGTAATCTTGTTCCAGCAGATAAAAAGATGTATGCTTTGCGTGATGTTACAGCAACTGTAGATTCTATTCCTTTGATTGCTGCTTCAATTATGTCTAAGAAGCTTGCTGTATGCAATAAAGGTTTGGTTCTTGACGTTAAAGTCGGTTCTGGCGCATTCATGAAGACTGTTGAAGATGCAAGAAAGCTTGCTTCTCTTATGGTTAAGATTGGTGCTCAGGCTGGCCGTAAGGTTGCTGCTGTTCTTACCAATATGGATGAACCTTTGGGTGAAATGGTTGGAAATGCCTGCGAAATTATCGAAGCTATCGATACTTTGCATTACAAAGGTCCTGAAAGCTTTACTAATCTTATTAAAGAACTTTGTTCTGAAGCTTTGATGCTAGAAAATCCAAAGTTAACAAAAGAAGAAGCTGTTAATAAGGTTATTGAAGTTCTCAAGAATGGTAAAGCCTTCGAAAAACTTATTGAAATGGTTGAATCTCAGGGCGGCGATTCTTCTATGATTAAGGATTATAGCAAATTACCACATTCTGCTAAGACCGTAGAATTGAAAGCCGATAAAGCTGGTTATATCAGCCAGATTCAGTGCGAAGAAGTTGGCCTTTCTGCAATGATGCTTGGTGCTGGTCGTGAAACCAAAGAAGACAAGATTGATATGGGCGTTGGCTTGAAGCTCGTTAAACATGTTGGCGACCAGGTTAAAGTTGGCGATGTAATTGCAGAACTTTATATTAATCCAGAAAGGAAAGATAACGAAAAGGCAATGGAACGCTTGAGAGCTGCTATTAATATTGTTCCAGAAAAAGTAGAAGCTCGTAAGCTCATTCTTGACATCGTTCGTTCTTGATAAAAATAGATGGATGGAATAACCAGTAACGCATCTTTGCGGCTGGCATTCGAAGAAAATGAAGCCGCGACCCTTTCTAAATATGCTTGTTTGTCTAAAAACAGCAGGGGTCGCGAGTTTCCTGAAAAAGATTGTTTCATTCGAACTTGCTTTCAGCGTGATGTAGATAGAATCGTTCATTGTGAATCATTCAGGCGTCTTAAACATAAGACACAGGTTTTTTTATCCCCAACTGATGACCACTTTAGAACAAGATTGACTCATACTCTAGAAGTTGTCTGCACTGCACGCTGTATCTCAAGATGTCTTGGTTTGAATGAAGATCTTACAGAAGCTATAGCTTTGGGGCATGACTTAGGTCATACCCCATTTGGCCATAGTGGAGAAGCTGTATTGAATGAAATCAGTGAAACAGGTTTTCATCATGCTTCACACTCTGTAAGAGTAGTTACTCGATTAGAAAAAGATGGTCAGGGGTTAAATCTTACAAAAGAAGTTATTGACGGAATTTTAAAGCACAGCAAAGGCAAACATGGGTCTGCTACTTTTTCTGAAGACTCAAAACCTATGACGGTTGAAGCTCAGGTAGTTCGTATTGCTGATTTAGTTGCTTATTTAAATCACGATATTGATGATGCTATCAGAGCTAAGGTTATAACCCAGGAAGAATTGCCTCAAGAACCTTTGAAATTACTTGGAAATCGCCATTCCGTACGTATTCATACGATGGTTAGAGATATTATTTCTAACAGTTATGGCTGTGATATGATTAAAATGAGTTCTGAAATCAGTCAAGCAACAGAAGAATTAAAACAATTTTTATATAAGGATGTTTATACAAGACCAGAGATTAATATAGCTGTTCAAAAAGCTAAAAATCTCTTAATGGAAATAGCTGAATGGTATAATAAACATCCAGACGAATTATTAAATAATATTAAACATAAATTACCAGAAAATCAGTCTTTCAATAGAACATTAATTGATTATTTGGCAGGAATGACAGATGATTTCGCTTTAAGACGTTTTCAAGAGATCTTTATGCCGCATTATTTTTCATTGCCTAGTCTATCAGGAAAGAAAACGGGGTCGCAGAAATAATGAATATGATTTCTATTGGTAAAAAGCTGACATTTAGCTTTTTATTTATCCTTGTTTTAAGTGCAGTTTCTATAAGTTTAATTGTTTATAATATGGGTAAACTTAGGAACAGGATTGGTTTGCTTACTGGTAATCAGACAGAAATTATGATGGCTTCACAAGACCTTGTTGCAGCTATTCACAGATCTGCTTTTTGTTTGATTGAGTATGTAAAGGCTAAAAAAGAAAATGCTGAATTAGAGGATATAAAAAATAACTATATTGGCTCAAAAAACGATGCTACTTCTGAGCATTTTATAAAGTTAGAAAAAAATATGAAAGAAAATAAGAGGTTCCAAAGTGATTTGGCATTAAAAGATAAAATTTATTCAGAAATGTATGTCTTTTATGATTTTGGAGATCTAATTATAGCTGCAGATTCGGATAAACTGAAAAAAGATAAACTCAAAGCCACAAAAGTAGATAACGATGACGATGAAGAAGAAGATGATGAAGAAGATGATGATGCAGATAAAGGAAAAGGGAAGAAAAAAGGAAAAGATAAGGATGCAGAAGCAGAAGCAGAGGTAGAAGATAGACCACTGACAGAATATGAATTAATAAAGAAAATTAATTTGTTATCTTCTAACGTTATAAATAAGTGCCAGAGTATGGTAAGTTCTATGGCACAAACATCAGGAAAATCAATTCAGGTTGAAGTAAAAAGCATTTTCTCTTTTGTAGTTAGTTTTTCTTATATTGCATTAGCTGTTTTTATAATATCTTGTATTGTTTTTATTATCTTTTTATCTTCAGGTATATCTGGACCCCTTTTCAAATTGGTAACAGCTATGGCAGAAGCTGAAAAAGGGGTATTGAACGTTCGTTTAAATGTCGTTGGTAGAAAGGACGAATTTAGAAACGTTGGTGAAAGTTTCAATCAAATGTTGGAATGCATTTGTGAAATGATATCTAAAGTTCTGGAAACCAGTGATAATCTAGCTACAAATTCCCAGCAGTTGAGCTCTGCTTCTGTTGAATCTGCTGCAAACCTTTTGGATATTTCCAAAAATGTTAATGATATTAATAAATCTTCATTAGAAATATCTGATAATTTGGAAAAAACAACAAGCTCAGTTGAAAAATTCTCTGAGTCAGCTCAGAAAGTTGCTACACTTGCAGCTACTGCGGTTGAAGCAGCGTTAACAACTACTCAGGTTGCAGATAGTGGTGGAAAGACCGTTAAAAAATCTGTTGATATGATTGGCAAAATTAAAGAGTCTGTTGATATTGCTACTCAGGTTATTTTGGATCTTAACTCCGCTTCATTACAGATTAATGAAATAGTTAATACAATTACTGCAATCGCCAGCCAGACAAACCTTCTCGCTTTGAATGCGGCAATTGAAGCAGCTAGAGCAGGGGAACAAGGTAAAGGTTTTACTGTTGTTGCCGAAGAAGTTAGAAAACTAGCTGAAGAGTCTGCAGAAGCTGCAGATGCAATAGGAACAAGAATTGAAAATATTCTTACTAAAACCCAGAATGCAGCTGACTCAATGACATTAGGCCGCGGTCGTGTAGATGATGGTATTCGTATTATTAGAGAAGTTTCAACTAGTCTTGATAAGATTATTGAAAATGTTAATAATGTTAACAAGAAAATTACTGAAATCAGTGATATTTCTTCAGAACAGTCTGAAGGTTCTCTTGTTATGGCAAAGACCATCGAAGATATTACTAAGCTTACTAAGAATACAACTGAACGTCTTGGTATAGTTGCAACTTCTGTTGAACAGCAGACTACTACAGTTTCACAGATTTCTGGTTCTACAGAAGATTTGGCAACACTAGCAGACGAATTGCACTTACTTGTATCCAGATTTACTATTCACAAGAGAAATGAAATCCAAATGTAAGGCCAAGCAAAGCTTGGCGTGACTAAAAAATCTCCTTGGCTGCTAACGCAGCCGTTCCCCTTTGCGAAAGGGGATTATTAGAGGAAAGAGATAAATGAAGTCTACCCATTGTCATAAAAAGTATAGCGTATGGGCTTTAGCTCTGAAAGCTATACGTTTATGACAATGGGTAGGCTACACAGAGACCGCGGAGGAGAATAATGTTGAGCAAGCAACTGTCCGCTTTTTAAAGAAGTTGAGAATTGAGATATAAGTCTACACATTTGTTATAAAAAGTATAGCGTATGGGCTTTAGCCCTGAAAGCTATACGTTTATTGCAAATGTGTAAACTACTAATAACAATCTAAAAACCAAAAACCAATTACAGAGTTGCTTGTAAAACTGGTATTAAAATCGCCCAGACAATTACACTTGATACTGCTATAATAACGCGCTTTGTTATAATCGGATTCTTTTTGCTGTTGAGAGCAAAGAAATATACGAGTATTCCCAAGCTTAAACTTATAATAAACAAAACTATATCAAAAGTTTTTCTGTAAGCAAGTGACTGAAATAGACAATTTAAAGCAGAGGAGAACAATAATACATCACTAAGCATAATTGCCCATTCAGAGATAATAATGTTGTAAGATTTTTCTGTTTTATTTGTTTCCATAGAAATAGATTTTAACTTATATTGGTTTTTGATTCAATGTAAAAAAATAAAGCTTTTTTTCAATATTTAGGCTATAATTTATTTAACTAGGAAAATGTTATGGCTAATATTAAAGAAACATATGCTCAAAGACATTATGAATCTGCTTTAGACTATTTTGAACAGGGTAATTACGAAAAAGCTCTTCAGCAAATTGATAATGCTATTCAAAAATCACCTAAAAATCCTGATTATTATTCTACTAAGGGTGTCTTTTTGCATAGAATGAATGATATACCAAAAGCTGTTGAAGCTTATCAGAAAGCTATAGAAGTTTTCCCTGGTCATACTTTTTCTCATTATAATCTGGGAATCATAT
>JAEEGG010022112.1_pt1 | contig 12558 bp, 10 predicted proteins | sample 9134161 | NCBI WGS metagenome assembly JAEEGG01 (sample SAMN16246543, study PRJNA631951) | gut metagenome | biome: gut microbiome; feature: rumen; material: CR-attached | host: Bos | place: Iran: Karaj | collected 2018-10
TTTCATCGTTTGCAGGTCGATCTGAAATAACAACATGGGTATACAGAATAGCATACAACCTGTCAATAGCTTTTTTGAAAAAGCACGGAAAACGCGCAAAAATAACAAAGACCCTCGATGATCCCGATGATACGGAGCTTCTTGAATTATCAGACGATTCATTTTTGCCTGAGGACGCGTTTGAGAAAAAAGAGGTTAAAAAAGATATTTACGACGCATTGCAATCTCTGCCCGATGAACAGCGTGAACTTATTGAACTGAAAGACATTCACGGTTTTTCTTATGAAGAGATAGCCGAAATGCTTTCCATCAAGGAAGGAACACTGAAATCAAGGCTGAACAGAGGCAGACTGGCTCTGAAAAAAATACTCTTAAAAAAATGGAACATTGACGAATAAAAACAGTCTAATGTTTCAGAAGCATTAAAGAAGGAGTTTGCAGTGGGAAACAATAAAGATATTTTCTTTGACATAAACTTAATAAATGATGTAATCGACGGTCTTGTCGACGATGTGACCGCCGCAGAGTTCTTTGAGCATATAAAAACATGTGACAATTGCCGAAAGACTTATGAAGAAGCTCTTAAAATAAGAGAAATAATGAGTCAGGACGATTTTCTGCCCGAAGCCGAAAATATGCCTTCCGCAGATTTTGTCAATAAAACCATGAATAAAATACGGAATGCGAAAAAGCCGCTTATTCTGAGGATCATCAACCATCCGGCAGCAAAAGCATCAGTAGCGGCTGTTGCGGTACTCCTTGTAGCGGTATTCGTTTTCAGATCCGATCTCTTTGGCAGAATCGACGGCGCGAACGGTTTGGCAGGCGAAATGATTGAAAGCGGAAGACGCGCCGACATGCCCGAAGAAGCCTCTGAGACCTCTCAGGCAGATATAGAAGACAATAAAATAATGTCTTTCGGCCCCGATAACGAAAACAATCTGAACGAAATACTTGATGCGCTGAGCGAAAACGCCGCACCTGAGACTGCAATGGCACCGGGTATGCCGAGCGATGACGGATCTTTCCAAGACTACTCTGATACCGACTCGTCCGAAGCGGAAAGCGCCTCCAATATTGCCACAACCACTACGGAGGGTTATATGCCCGAGCTTCCGAGTTCTGCGGAAGAACAACCGGCTATGGAAGAAGGCTCATATCCGGCTGCATCTTCAGGATATTCCGTATCATATGAAGAACCGGAAATGCCTGAAGCGGAAGAAGAAATATTTGAAGAGGCTATGAACGAACCCGCATCCGATACGGCAAGATCTGAAACGGCTGATGAAGAGTGCGTGATTGCAGAATCCGCAACGGAAGAAGCAATTACAGAATCAACTTCCGAAGAAGCGCCCGGGGCAAATATGTCAACTTCGATGCCGGGTCTGAAATCAATGTCACCTTCTTCTGCGATCTACAAAATAACTGCAAGCGAAGAAGATATAAAAACCGCGATCGCTGTTGCTGAAGAGATAGCGAAAGAGCAGCTCGACGGCGGCAAATACACAAAAATAATACTCGTATTTTCCGATAAAGCCGAGGCTCAGGCTGTTGATAAAAACAACTATTCTTTTATTGGCACCTGTAAATATGACGGAAATGTTTATTACGGATATGAATGCGCCGTCTACGGCAATGACATCGTCGCCTCCGAATTCGGAGCTCACGCGGCAGAAGTGCTGCCTGATGTTGTTACAGAGTACGAAGAGAAAGAGCTTTTGCTCGTATTATTCAGAACGGAAGAATAAAAAACAAACACTCCGTGATCTCATATGTTTACGGGGTGTTTGATATTTAAAGATATGGAAGAAAACTTTTATATAGAGCCCATTGCTCATATCCGTACCGGTTTTTCCGAAAAATTCGGCATTCCGAGACAAAGCGGACTTGTAAATGAGCTTACGGGCAAAATAGTTTTTGAAAAAAAATACAGACGTTTCGAGGCTGTGCGAGGGCTTGAAGAGTTTTCGCACATATGGCTTTTATGGATTTTTTCAGACGTAGTTTCAGACGATTTTCATCCTACTGTGCGTCCTCCACGTCTTGGCGGAAACGACAGAATAGGTGTTTTTGCCACCCGATCGCCGTTTCGCCCGAACAAAATAGGTCTTTCGTGCGTAAAGCTTGAATATATTGATACAACGTCAGACGATTCGCCTGTAATATATGTTTCAGGCATAGATATGCTTGACAATACGCCTATAATTGATATAAAACCGTATATTCCGGTAGCAGATATGCATCCGGATGCCAAAGAAGGCTATACGGAAGAAACAAAAAAGCATACGCTTGATGTTATTTTTGAAAACGAAACCGATAAAGCTTTGCCTGACCCGGTGCTTACGGCAGTTAAAGGCATACTGCAAAACGACCCGAGACCGGGCTATGCCGCAGATCCGACAAGAGGATACGGTTTTGTTTATTCGGGCTATAACATCGTTTTTTGCTCGGACGGAAAAACCGTATTTGTAAAAAGAATAACTAAAAAATAATACCGTGTCTTTAAGGCACGGTATTATTGACATTAAAACAAAATGGTGGTATACTTAATCAGTTTCTGTAAGCGTACCCATAGCGAGATAACGATTCAGTACGCTGCCGACAGACCACATAAGCTCTTTGCCGTTTTCAGGCATATGTTCTGACGTGACACGTGTGTATGCCGCACCGTCCTTAAACTTCAATACATAATATGCGCCCGTAATTCCGTAATAATCGGGGTTATCGTTCCATTCGCGGAAATTGCATTTTTCTATTGCCTCATAGCATTCATCCACTACATCTAAAGGAACTTCGTATGTTTGTTTCGTTTCCCCGTTTTCATCGCCCGAATAAGAATCTATAAAAACCTGTGTCCGGCTTTCGTTCGCTCGTAAAACAAGTTCAAAATAACCGTCTCCGCCAACCGTGGCAACGGTAGCTTCATAGTAATCAACAAGCATTTCGGGTTCGTCGGGAACATATTCCATGGTATTTACCATATCGTAACTTACCGTTACATCGTGTTCAGGCATAACGAACGATATAATAAATCCTTTCTCATCACTGTAATCGGGATTGATTATTTCTCCGTCTATATAAAAAGAATAATCCGTATCGGTCGCGATATAAGGATAATATAAAGTCACCTGCTCCCCTGCCGCGTATTCTTCTTTTGCATTTTCAAACATATCGGCGCCTACAAGGGTATACTTCGTTTTATCACATCCGCCCAAAAGAGACATAGCAGCTACAAACAACATAACAACCACCAATATGTGCATAAGTGTTGTTTTCTTCATACGCACACTCCTCCGATTTTCCGATTTTTATTATTATACCATGCAAGTCAAAAAAAATCAAGATGCTGCTGAAACAATATCTATCTCCCATAATATATGAAAAGAGTCGAAAATGAAACACACAGTAATTACCGGTCACTACGGTTCCGGAAAAACAAATATTGCAGTAAACCTTGCACTTGAAGAGGCGAAAAAAACAGATAAAAAAGTATTTCTTATCGATGCTGATATAGTAAATCCGTATTTCCGGTCTGCAGATAATGAAGACATACTCACTGAAGCGGGAATAGAACTTATCGCGCCGATGAGCGCAAACACAAATCTTGATATTCCCGCAATGCCTGCAACAGTGATGAAAGTTTTTAATACGGACTGCAAAGTTTTCTGGGATGTCGGGGGAGACGACGCCGGCGCGGTCGTTTTGGGCAGATACGCCAAAGATATAATTAAACAGGGCTACGAAATGCTTTACATCGTAAATTTTTACAGACCCATGACATCAAACGAAGATGAAATGGTCTCGCTGCTTTACGATATCGAAGCAGCTTCTAACCTAAAAGCGACGGCTCTTGTAAACAATTCCAATCTCGGTGATGAAACAGTAAAAAATACAATTATTGAAACAGAAGAAAAGATGAAAAGGCTTTCGGAGCTCACAGCTCTTCCAATTAAATTCACCTCTGCAAACGAAAAAACGGCAAGCGATCTTCCGGAATGCAAACCGATAAAAATGGTGACGAAAAAACTTTGGTAAATGCATAATTACGAACAGAAAGAGGCTAACAATGAGAAGAACTTTCAGTTTAATTCTGGCATTTTGCATGGTATTTATAATGTGCTCCTGCGGCAGTCAGTCTGAAGCGGAAGTAATTCCGCAATATGATTCGGCAGATAGTGATTCAGACGCAGACCTTCTGGGATATGAATACAAGATCGCAGCAATAACACACGGCAGCGTATATCCTCTGAACCCTGTGTCGGGCGATACCGCGAGAGGTGACAAGCTGTTGCAGCGCTATAAGGAAACCGAGGAAAAATTCAACTGCAAAATCAATATTCTGGACGGCAGTGATATCGCAACTTTTCTTGCTTATTATGCGGCGAATATGAAGTATGCGGATCTGATGTTTAACGCAATTCATCAGGTGATTACAGGGAAATATCTGCAAAACGGTTATTTCGCTCCGTTTTCAGATATGGATTTAGACCTTCAGTCGGGACTGTTCGGTCCTCCCGCTGTTCTGGAAGCCGGAAATTTCAATGGGGACTATTATTCCATCATCGCATACTACTGGGGTTTTCCCGCAGCAGATACCGTGCCTGCAATGTGGTTCAACCCGAGAGTAATATCAAATTATCAGCAGGCATCTCCCCACGAGCTTGACGAACAGGGAGAGTGGACATGGGCAACGTTTGAAAAAATGTGTGAGGCGATACATGATGTATCAAGCCCCGACGAAAACATGAGAACATATGCTATGGCATACACCAACCTGCCGTATCTTGAACTCGGAGCGCTTTATTCAAACGGTGCAAGAGCAGTAACAAAAGATGAAAGCGGCAGACTTGTATATTCATTTAACGATCAGAAAACAATTGAAGCCCTTGAATTTACAAACGGTCTTGCGGAACGAGATCTGATATGCAACGGCGGCGACAGACAGAATATTGAACCTTTTGTTGAAAACAGACGTGCGTTTTATATGGAATATACACATATGGGCCTTTCAGATGAGGGAACTCAGAATCTTTCGTATAAAATGCAGGACGCATATGAATGGATATACTTTCCCGCCGGTCCAAGCTATGTACCCGGAACACCCAGAACGGCATACTCATTCAATTCACGGTTCTTTTACGCTCCGGCAAACTCGGATCAAGAAATTCACTCGATTCTCTTACCGTTTATGTTCCAGCCGCTTCCCGGGGAAACGGTTGATACATGGCAGGACGATTTCAGCCGAACAACGTTTTTCACCAATGAATCTTTTGAATATTTCAAAATCCTGAGAGACGACACTTTCTTTGATTATCTTGTTTACTCATCCTTTGCAGGCGATCTTGAAGCAAAGCTTGTCCGTATGACGGAGGGCACGCTGTCGATTGCCGAAACTCTGGATTCTATGGAATCAAAAATGCAAAGCACTCTTGACGATCTTTACAATGATTATCTTGATTAAATAAAACCGAACAACAGAAAAACCGACGCCTGATGGTGTCGGTTTTTTTGATATGTATTCATTTATGCGTTTTCAGGAGCCGGAGCCTGATCGAATATCGCATAGAATTCTTCGGATGACATTTTTTCTTTTTCCATAAGAATTTCAGCGATCTTATCGAGATAATGTCTGTTCTGTTCAAGAATCGACTGTGCAAGACTATATGCGCGGTTGATGATAGAGGAAACCTCTCTGTCGATCCTTGCCGCAGTCTCTTCGGAATAATTGAGCTGCGTACCGAAAGATCTGCCTATAAATACTTCGTCCTGTCCTGCGTAATCTATCGGACCGAGATCGGACATACCGTATTTGGTAACCATTTTCTTTGCGATAGAGGTCGCGCGCTGTATGTCGTTTGAAGCGCCTGTTGAGATATCATCGAGGCAAAGAGCTTCAGCAACACGTCCGCCAAGAAGCGAAACGATCTCTTCAAACATTTCGTTTTTGGACATATAGTTTTTATCTTCCTGCGGCAGCGAAAGAGTAAATCCGCCTGCAAGTCCTCTCGGAACAATGGATATCTGGTGAACAGGGCCCTGTGAAACAAGAACCTTATTTATAATTGCATGTCCGCCTTCATGATATGATGTAAGGCGTTTTTCCTTGTCAGTTATTTTCCTTGACTTCTTTTCGATACCGACGATAACTTTGAGTATAGCGTCTTCGACGTCGCTCATGTGTATCTTGTCATGTTTTCTTCTTGCGGCAAGAAGAGCGCCTTCGTTAAGGATATTCTGAAGGTCAGCCGGAGAGAAGCCGGCTGTTGTTTTTGCGATCACCGCAAGATCGACGTCTTCTCCGATAGGCTTGTTTTTAGCGTGTATCTTCAATACTTCCTCACGTGCTTTAACGTCCGGAAGATTTATAACTATCTGTCTGTCAAAACGTCCGGGACGCAGGAGCGCGTTATCGAGTATATCGGGACGGTTTGTTGCAGCCATAACTATAACGCCTTCGTTTTCGTCAAAACCGTCCATTTCAACGAGCAGCTGGTTAAGCGTCTGTTCGCGTTCGTCGTGTCCGCCTCCCAGACCTGCGCCTCTCTGACGGCCTACCGCGTCTATCTCATCGATAAATACTATGCACGGAGCGTTTTTCTTTGCCTGCTCGAAAGTGTCACGAACACGCGATGCGCCTACGCCTACGTAAAGCTCAACGAAGTCCGAACCCGAGATGGAAAAGAACGGAACTCCCGCTTCGCCCGAAGCGGCTTTGGCAAGGTATGTTTTACCTGTACCCGGAGGACCTACAAGAAGGACGCCTCTGGGGATATGTGCGCCCATATCGGTATATTTTTTTGGCTGCTTCAGAAAATCGACGATCTCCGTCAGTTCTTCCTTTTCCTCATCTGCGCCAGCAACATCCGCAAAAGTAATGCGTTTTTTCTGTCCTTCATTTGTTTTAAGGCGCGCTCTGCCGAACGACATCGCCTTTGCCCCGCCGTTCATCTGGTTCATCATAAAGAACCAAAGGAGCATAATGCCGATTCCGAAGATCAGATAAGGCAGAAATGCAAGCCAGAACGGTGTTTCAGCCGGCGGAGTAAGGTCGTAGCCGGTCATGGTTCCGTTTTCTCTTGCTGCGTCAATATCCTCTTTCACGTCTTCAAGGAATAAAAGCGGAGAATAGAGTGTAAACGAGTATTTTTCGCCCGAAACAAGCTGAACCTCAAGAAGGTCGTCGTTTATCTCAAAATAATAAACCTGTCTGTTTCTGAACTGGTCAATCACCTGCGAATACTTTATCTTTTTTTCGTTTCCTCCGCTGAAAAGCAGAGCAACTATCAAAACCAATACAAGTATCAACGCAGCGTAAAAGCCGATGCTTCTGATATTCTTCAATATATTGTCCTCCTGCTAAAGGGATTTACGGCTCAAGGATGCCGATATATGGGAGATTTCTGTATTTTTCGTCATAGTCAAGTCCGTAGCCGACGATGAATTCATCTGGAACGGTAAAACCGCAATAATCAAGATCCACATTAACTACCCTGCGGTCAGGTTTATCGAGAAGTGCGCATATTTTAAGAGATTTGGGATTGCGGACTTTAAGGATCTCGATGAGTTTCGAAAGAGTATAGCCGCTGTCAAGAATATCCTCAACGATGAGAAGATCATAACTGTGAATGTTTATATCAAGGTCTTTTATTATTTGTACATTACGCTTTGAAACGGTAGACCGTCCGTAGCTTGAGATTACCATAAAGTCGATCGCAAGATCAACGTCTATATTGCGTATAAGGTCGCTGAGAAAAATTACCGAGCCCTTGAGAACGGCGATGACAAGCAGATTTTTGTCGCTTCCGCGATAATCTTCTGATATCTTTCTGCCAAGTTCGGCAACCTTTTCTTTAATTTCCTTTTCGGAAAGATATACTTTAACGTCTTTCATTTTAATATTCCCCTTTATTCTCCCTTATTGCCGTTTCCGGTCTCTTTAATCGTTATTTCCCACGCGTTTTCCCCGATACCCGCGTATCCTTCGTTCGAAGCGCCGAAGCCGCGAAGCCACAGAGGCGTGTCTGTTAAGGTTGTTACTATCAGCATTGACGGACGTTTTTTCGCAGGGATCTTTTCATCTATAAACAGTTCTTTTACGGATTTTTCAGGTCTGCCGTAAAGACGTATGCGATCAGACGCTTTTCTTGATCTGATAACGAACGGCGGATCGCCCTGAAAGCATGCGCGTATGTTTTCTTTGCTGACCGCGGTTTTTTTCAGTGTTACATAAAAGCCGCCAAACGAATTATCACCTTCGGATATCTGCTCACAAACTGCTTGAGGCAGGCTGTCATCAGCACTTTCAAAACGCAGATATTCATAATCGAGAACGGCGAAATAACCGTTTGCAATAAGTACGCGGTCTGACGTATGACCCGATTCAAGCAGAAAAATTATATCATTTGTTTGCCTGAATGTCAAGACCGCGCCGGCGTCGACCGTTGAATAAACGCGTCTTAAAAGCCTTGAAATCACGGGCTTTTCCGCATTCCTTAAAAAATTCAGCGGGACTTCGTTTTTCTGCCGATTTTTTCCGAACGAATTTATCGCCTCATCGACACGTTTTTCGAAGTATTCTTCGTCCTCAGCCGCGATGGTAGTTATGCGAAAGACCGCATCGTCAAGCCTGGGATTTATTTCGCGAAGGCGCGGAAGGACGTCATTTCGTAAAACGTTGCGGGTGCAGATATTTTCAAAATTGGTAAGATCGGTAACGAACGGAATACCGTTTTTTTTGCAATGGTCGAGAACGTCCTTTTTTTCACAGAAAAGAAGCGGTCTGATAACACCGTCACTTCTTACGACCGGGATTCCTGCGGCTCCGTGGATTCCGGCGCCTCTGATTATATTCATAAAAAACGATTCCGTTGCATCGTTTCTGTTATGTGCGGTAGCTATATGCGAAAAGCCGTATTTTTTTCTGACGCTGTCAAAAAATGTGTATCTGACGTGGCGCGAATACTCCTCCATCGTTTCTCCCGCAGGCTTACTGTGCGGGATATCAGCCCTGAGAACCTCAAGTCTGACCGAATGATTGTCGCAATAGCTTTTCAGAAACTCTTCTTCGGCGTCTGATTCTTTGCGTATGCCGTGGTTCACATGAGCGACGGCAAAAGGAACGCTTTTTATTTCACGAATGAAATAGTCAAGAAGCGTCATCGAGTCTGCCCCGCCGGAAACGGCGAGAACTACCCCGCTGCATTCCGAAAGCAGGCTGTTTTTTTCGATATTTTCGCGGATAAGGCTGTCAATACTGTTCATTTACGTCACTTGATGAGATCGAATGGAACGAGGTGTGCGCGCCGTCCCAGAATATACTTACTTTACCCGTCTGACCGTGACGGTTTTTCTCAATGATGACCTCACAGATGTTTTTCTGCGCGGTTTCTTTGTCGTAGTAGTCCGGTCTGCTGAGGAAGATAACGATATCTGCGTCCTGCTCGATAGAACCTGAGTCTCTCAGGTCTGAAAGACGGGGCGTTTTATTATCGTCCTTTCGCTGCTCAATGCTTCTTGAAAGCTGTGAAAGCAGAATTACGGGAACGTTGAATTCTTTTGCAAGTATTTTAAGAGAACGCGTGATCTCGGAGATCTCAAGAACGCGGTTGTCGATTTTGCGTGAAGAGTTCATGAGCTGAAGGTAGTCTATAACTATAAGCCCGAGATTGGGGACTCTGCGAAGCTTTGCCTTCATTTCGATAACGGTTATTGACGGCGTATCGTCAAAAAACATCTGAACATTCTGTAAATCATCGTGCCAGAACCTGAAAAGGTCGGACCACTGATCGTCTGTAAGAGCCCCCGTTCTGAGCACGTAGCTGTCCATTCTGCGTTCCATTGATATGATCCTGTGCGCAAGCTGCTCTTTTGACATTTCAAGAGAGAAGAAAACGACGGATCGCTTCGGGTTATAGTTTGACGAATTGGCTATATTGTATGCTACGTTCAGGGCAAACGACGTTTTGCCAATACCGGGTCGTCCTGCTATGACAACGAGGTCGGAGTTGTTGAAACCGCCTATGAAATTATCCACTGCCGATATTTCGAGCTTCAGCGGGTCATATTTACCGGTAGTATCGTTTTTCTGTTCCGACCAGCGCTCAAGCTCATCCTTTACTACTGATTCGAGCTTATAAAGCGTTGTATTCTGACGACCGTTTGTTATTTCGTAAAAGCTTTTTTCGGCTATATCAAGAATATCCTTTACGTCATCGCCGCTGTAGCAAAGATTGCTCACGTCTCCGCAGACGTCGATTATCCTGCGCAGAGACGCCTTATCGGAAACAATATCGATATAATAATTGATATCGTTGATAAGAGAGGATGATTCGGCAAGTCCGAGGAGATATTCTTTATCCGCATCATCTTCAAAATATCCTTTTTCCCTGAGTTTTTCGAGCAAAAGAACACCTTCGATGGGGACGGTAAGGTTGAACATCTCCGTCATTGTTTCAAATATTTCCGAATGCTTTTTGAAATAAAAGCTTTCGGGCTTCAGCTTCTGGGCAGCTGCGGATATCTTTTCGGGATCAAGAAGTATCGCTCCGAGAACCGCCTGCTCCGCCTCGATGCTGTAAGGCATTTTACGGTCGTTATCTTTGATTTCCATTTTATTCTTCCGGCACTACGTGAACGGTGATTTTGGCAGCCGTTTCGGGGTAGAGTTTCACCTCGGCTGTATATTCGCCGTATGTTTTGATGTTTGCAACGCTGATCTTCTTTTTATCAATAGCAAGTCCGCTTTCTTTTTCGATCGCGTCGGCTATTTCTTTAGAGGTTATTGCGCCGAAAAGCTTGGTGCTGCTGCCTTTGGCCTTCACCGTGAAAACACGGTTTTCAAGAGACTTTTTATCTTCCTCAGCCCTTGCCTTTTCTGCCTTACGCTTATCTTCTTCGGCTTTATTGTGTATTTCCACTGCGTTTTTGTTTACGGCTGTGGCTTCTACGGCAAGCTTTTTCGGGAAAAGGAAATTTCTCGCATAGCCGTCGCTCACTTTAACTATCTGGTTTTTCTTACCGAGTGTTTTTACGTCCTGAAGCAAAATTACTTCCATGATTCTGTCCTCCTTTAAGAGTTATTTGATATCTATCCTGCCCTGTTCTTCAAGGAAAGCATCTATTGCATTCGTAAGCTTAATATATGCCTCTTTGGCGTTTACGCCTTTAAGCTGCGTACCCGCCATGCTCTGATGTCCTCCTCCGCCCAGCTTTTCCATAATAAGCTGAACGTTTATGTTGCCGAACGAGCGTGAAGATATATTTGAATAATCTTTTGTTTCAAATATGGTAAACGTAGCCTGAACTCCTTCAATATTCAGCATCTCGTCCGCAGCCTGCGAGGTTGCGATCTTGATGTTGCCTTCAGACTGAGCTTCGAATACCGAAATGGCAAATATAGATCTGTATATCTGAGTATTTTTAATGATCTCTGCACGGTCTCTATATGTTTCCATATCCGTCTGGAACATGAGCTTTACGTTAACGGTGTTAGCGCCCATCGTTTTGAGAAATGCTGCCGCTTCAAAGGTGCAGGTGCCTGTTCGAACGGCGAAGTTTTTGGTGTCAAGGTAAATACCTGCAAGCAAAGCCTCCGCTTCGATAGGCGACGGATTGCAGTCACCCAGATACTGTATAAGCTCGGTTATCATTTCGCAAGCCGACGACGCATAAGGCTCATGGAAGAAGAATACGGTGTCCTTTATAAAATCGGCAGCTTTTCTGTGGTGGTCAATAACCGCGACCTTGCCCGCGTATGAAAGAAGCTCCGGCATTTCGGTATACATTCCGCGGTGGGTATCAACAATGACGAGCAGCGTATTCAGTCCTACGTTCATCAGAGCCTGCTCTTTTGTGATAAAGAGGTTTTTATGACGTTCGGACATAACGAGTCTGTCATAAAGAGTATCCGCAAGATTTGTATTGTTGTCAAGAACGACGTAAACGTCTTTATGCTTAGACATGGCTATGCACGCAACGCCTATGCATGCGCCGAGGCTGTCCATATCCGCATATTTATGACCCATGACGATTACGTTGTCAACGCTCCTGATAACTTCCGCAAACGACGATGCGAGGACACGTGAACGTATTTTCGTGCGCGTATCGTTTATCCTTGCATATCCGCCGAAGAACTCAAAGCCGTTTGACGTTGAAATAACTGCCTGGTCGCCGCCTCTGCTCAGAGCCATGTCAAGAGCTTTTCTTGCGGCATCTTCGCTTTCCGACAGAGAACCGCCCGAAACGCCTACACCGATCGAAAGTGTTGGCGGGATAGAACTGATTATGGGCAGATCCCTGACCTTATCAAGGATATCAAAGCGATCGGAGGTGAACTGTTTTATAAATCTGTTTTCAAATATGAAAAAGTATCTGTTCTTTTCGGTTTTCTTGATTATACCCTCTGCCTGAGCCGCCCAGTGCATTACAGCATCGTCTATGGTGGCTACCGCAACGGAGCTGTCTCCCTCACGGATGTTTTTGAAGAGCTCGTCGTAATTATCTATTGTGAGATAAGCCGCCACGGGCTTCAGAAGCTGCTGTTCGCGTTTGAGGATGGCA
>JAEEGG010022113.1_pt1 | contig 12558 bp, 6 predicted proteins | sample 9134161 | NCBI WGS metagenome assembly JAEEGG01 (sample SAMN16246543, study PRJNA631951) | gut metagenome | biome: gut microbiome; feature: rumen; material: CR-attached | host: Bos | place: Iran: Karaj | collected 2018-10
GGTCACCAGGTACATGCAGTTGGTGGTGACCTTCGCGGGCGTGCTCGGCACGGAGACGATGAGGGTGTGGTCCGTGATGTAGCTGGTATTGAGAATGGCTTTCTGGTCGTTGAACAGCACGTCGTGCACGCTGCGGAGGTTGTCTCCTACGACGCAGAGGACTTCGTCCATGAACGCCTGGCTGATGAAGACGTCCTGGGCTGCATATCTCACGTAGTCCACCGAAGGAAGGCCTTCGGTTGCGGTGAAGCGGTCGGGGTAATCCATCTTCTGGCAGGAGGCCAGTCCTCCGAGGACGATGGCTGCGCTCAGGAAACCGCCAAGATATTTGATTGTAGATTTCATCTGGATTACGGATTAGAAGTTATAGGAATAGGTCTCGCGTACGTCCACGTGGATGGGCTCGGCGTCGGATGCCACCTTCGGGTTGAGGACGACGTCCTCGGTAGGGAACGGGAGGGTGAACATGCTTGGAGTCACGCTCTTGAGATCCTGGACGGGGTTGTAGACGATGTTGCTTCCGTCCCAGGTGTGTGCACCGGGGCCTACGTACTTGCCGTCGTCGTCCTGGACGAAGTCCTTGTATGCTGCTCCGAGGCCGTCCCAGTAGGACCTCCTCTGGTTGAGAAGCTCGTTGATGCAGGCGTCCATGTCGTAGTATGAACGGCGTACGTAGTCGTACCAGCGGTCGCCTTCAAGCGCAAGCTCGAGGCGGCGCTCCTTCCAGATGTCGTCGAATGTGACGGACTCGAGGGGAGCTGCGTTCGCACGCTCGCGGACTTTGTTGACATACTCGAGCGCCGTATCCTTGTCTCCGGTGAGGAAAGCCGCTTCGGCGTACACGAGATAGATGTCGCTGAGCCTGAGGATATGGGTGGGGAGCTGGTTAGTCATGTTATCTGCGCTGACGCCGAGTTCCTTGACGTGGTCGCTGCCGTTGCCGTAAAGATGCTTGGCGTAGTTGGCGCCGGAGGCGCACTGCCAGCCGCCGGAGGTGCCGGAGGCATAGTCGGAATCATAGAAGAAACGATAGAAATCGAAGCCGCCCTTGTCCTGCCAGAAGTACTCGTACTTGTCGCCGAACATCATCATGGTTGCCTGACGGCGGTCGTCGGTGTTTACCCTGTTCATGGGGTTGTCGGCCGCGGATACTCCGAAGTCGTCCTGGAGGTCCACCGAAGGGCCCTTCCAGTCGCCCCAGAGGTCGCCGAATTCATCGAAGCCGGTGCAGCCTACGTCGCTCTGGATGGAGTTCTGGCAGGTCCAGATTCCGGAGGTGGAGGTCCAGAGCCAGGAGATGAGCGCTTCGCCGGTCTGCTGGTACACGGAGGGTGAGAGGCGGAAAACGTCGGAATACTTCGGGGTGAGGGAACGTCCGGAGTTCTTGATCACGTCCTCGGCGTAGTTCTTCGCAGCGGCGAGGTCGCCGGAGGAGAGGGAGCCGCTGACTCCGGCTTTGGTGAGGTAAACCTTTGAAAGGAGAGCCTCGGCGGCATAGTAGTCTATGCGGTTGTACTGGCCGATGTAGGGATTCTTGGGAAGCAGTTCGAGGGCTTTCTCGAGGGTGAGGACGATGTAGTCGTAGACGTCGGCCTTCTGCACCTTGGAAACCTCGTTGTAGGCGGATTCCTTGATGATCTCGGTGTTGTCGTGGATGATGGGCACGTCACCGAAGGTCCTCACGAGAAGGAAATATGCCATCGCCTTCCAGGTGAGGCATTCACCTATGCACTGGTTCTTGACGCTCTGCGAAGGGCCTTCCGAACCGAGGATGTTGTTGATCACGGTGTTGCAGTGCGCATTCACCGCCCAGAGTGAATATGAGAGGTTCTTGAGGTCCGTGTCGGTTCCGTTCACCGTGAGGGTGGTGTATGCGTTCTGACCCTGGTAAACGTTGCCGCACATCGTCTCCGAACCGTAGATATAGAAACGGATGCAGTCGTACCAGGGGGAGCAATAGAGGTAGTTCACGCCCTGGATGCACTGCTCGTCGGTCTGATAGTAGTTGGCGAGGGTGTAGCTGTCTTCTGAAGGACGGTTGAGGAATTCAGCGCAGGAAACGGCACTGAGGACCATCGCACCGGCGACAAAGGCTTTGAGTATATTTTTCATAATCTTATCCTCCATTGTTAGAAAGTGATGTTCAGACCACAGGAGTATGTGGTAGGTGAAGGATAACGTCCGTTGTCCACACCGAAGGTAAGACCGCGGGAATCCTGGGTGCTGGCACCGACTTCAGGATCGAATCCGGAGTACTTGGTGAAGGTGTAGAGGTTCTGGATGTTCACATAGACACGCACGTTCTCTATCCTGGCCTTCTGGAGAAGAGTCTTGGGGAAGGTGTAGCCGAGCGTGATGTTCTTGAGGCGGATGTACGAGCCGTCCTCGATGTAGCGGGTGCTGAGGCGGTCGTTGTCGTTCGGATCCGCGATGGTGGGACGGGGAACCTTGGTTCCCTTGTTCTCCACCACTACGTTGGTGATGTCGTCGAACCAGCCGTCGGAATAGACTCCGTTGGCGGGAACGAGCCTTGCGCGGTCGAGGACCTGCGCCTGCTGGTTGATCCAGGTGCTGTTCATGTGGACGAGTCCGTTGTAGCCCTGGCCCATGAGGTTATAGTTGAGCACCTTGTTGCCATAGGTGCCGTTGAAGAACAGCGAGAGGTCGAAGTTCCTGTAATGGAAGGTGTTGGTCCATCCGAAGGTGAAGAGCGGGAGCGGGGAACCGATGAAGGTCTTGTCGTTCTCGTTGATCACGCCGTTCTTGTCCACATCCTTGAACTTCATGTCGCCGACCCATACGGTGGTGTTGCGGTTGAACACTCCGTCTTCCGGATACTTCTCGGCCTTGGGGCTGTTAAGGATGTCGTCGTATGACTCGTACACGCCTTCCGCGACGTAGCCGTAGAAGCCGTAGAGTGCCTGGCCGATCTCGGTGACGCTGACGATGTCGTCCCACTGGCCGTAGCCTACGAGCTGGGCGTTTGCGGAGCCGTCGAGGGCGATGAGCTTGTTCTTGTTGAACGAGATCTGGAAGTTGCTGTCCCAGCTGAAGTTACGGGTGGTGACAGGGTGGGTGTCAAGGGTGATTTCGAGACCCTTGTTGAGGATGGTTCCGAAGTTGCCCTTAGGCGCCTGGAGGGAGGATGATTCGTTGCCCTGGGTTCCCATGTATGAAGGGAGGGTCAGGGACATCAGCATGTCGGACGAGATCTTGCGGTATGCGTCGACGGTGATGTTGAACCTGTTGTCGAGGAAACCGAGGTCGAGACCGAGGTTGGTCTGCTGCTGCTTCTCCCAGTGGATACCGGTGTTGGAGATGTTGGCAGGGCGCTGGCTGTCGCCGAGTGCGGAGGACATCTTGGAAAGGCCTGATTCCCAGGCGCCGGAGCCTATGTTGGCGTTACCGGTCTGTCCCCAGCCGATACGGATCTTACCGTTGCTGATCACGCCGCGCAGGGGCTCGAAGAACTTCTCGTTGGAGAACTTCCAGCTGGCTGCGAAGGAGTGGAATCCCGCCCAGCGGTTGTCCGGACCGAAGTTGGACGAACCGTCGAAACGGTAGGTGTAGGTCGCAAGGTATCGGTCGTCGTAGTTGTAGGTCCAGCGGGTGAAGAAGGACGCCATTGACGAAGAACCGAATCCTGAACTCACGGAAGGATCGCCGGTGGCGAGCCTCAGGTTGTGGATGTCATCGGAGGGCAGGCCGGTGTTGCTTGCGCTCAGATACCTCCAGTGGGACTCCCAGCACTCCTGTCCGACCATTCCGGTGAAGCTGTGCTTGCCGATGGAGTTCATATAGGTGAGGTAGTTCTTGAACTGGAGGAAGTAGCTCATGTTGTTCTGCTCGCTCATCGAGTTGACCTTCCTTGCCTTGCTTCCGAAGTCATAGGTCGGGAGGAAGGTGGTGGCGGTGGAGTTGCTGGTGTCGAAACCGACCTCCGACCTGTAGGTGATGTGCTTGAACGGAGTGAGCTCGAGGTAGATGTTTCCGGTGAGCTTCTCGCGCTGGAGGATATATTCGTTCATCATCGCGAGGCCGATGGCGTTGGCGGAGGTGTAGCCCTCGCGCACCACGGTGGCGTAGTTGCCGTCGATGTCATATACGGGGATGTCGGGGAGGGTCGTGAGGGAGGAGAAGATGAGACCTTCGCCGCCGTCGGCGAGCTTGAGGTCATCCTTGGTCCTCGCGTAGGTCGCGTTGACTCCGAGCTTCATCCACTTCTTCAGCTGCGCGTCGATGTTGGTACGTACGCTGAAACGGTTGAACTTGGTCCCGATCACGGTACCGTCCTGGTCCATGTAGGATCCGGAAATGTAGTACTGCACCTTCTCGGTACCGCCCTGGGCGGAAAGCTGGTGCTGGTGCTGGAGCGCGGTGCGGAACACCTCGTCCTGCCAGTTCGTACCCCTTCCGAGGAGGGACGGGTCGGTGTAGTAGGGGCTGGCCTCCACTTCGCCTATCCTCGCCCAGTCGTTGTGGTATTCGGCATACTGGCGGAGGTCGAGCATCTTGATGCGGGTGGTCTGGCGGGAGACCGCGAACATTCCGTCATAGGTGAACTTCGCCTCGCCGGCCTTGCCGTGCTTGGTGGTGATGAGGATGACGCCGTTCGCACCCTGGGCACCGTAGATGGCCGTTGCGGACGCATCCTTGAGGATCTCCATGCTGACGATGTCGGCAGGGTTGATGGTGGCGAGAGGGGAGATGGTGGACACGCGGCCGTTGCCGAGTCCGGCGAGACCGTAGGAGCTGGCGCTGCTGCCGCTGCCCTGCACGATCACACCGTCGATGACGTAGAGCGGCTCGGCGTTGGCGTTGACGGTGGCCTGTCCGCGCACGCGGATGGAGGAAGACGATCCCGGAGCTCCGGAGGTCTGCACTGCGGCGACACCGGCGGCGCGGCCCTGGAGGGACTGGTCGAGAGAGGAGATGATGGACCCCTTGAGGTCATCCTCCTTCATGGATACCGAAGCGCCTGAGAGGTCGCTCTTCTTCATCGTACCGTAACCGACCACCACGACTTCGTCGAGAAGTTCCTGGTCGTCTTCGAGCTTGATGTTGTAGACATCCTGGGAGCCTACGACAATCTCGGCGGTCTTGTAACCGATCGAAGAAACCTCAAGGGTCGCTCCTGTCTGGACACTGATGGCGAAATTGCCATCTATGTCGGCGATGACACCGTTGTTGGTGCCCTTCTCAACGACGCTGGCTCCTATGACACCGAGTCCCATGTTGTCGGTCACGGTGCCCTTCACCGTCTTCAGCTGAGCGAAGGCGGTGACGCTGAGCAGCATCATTGCAAAACAAGATAAAAGCTTGCCTTTCATGTTACTGATTAATTATTTTAGGGTTGTTGAGTTTGTCCTGTGAAAGAGGCGAACCAGGCCTGCCTTTCGGCGAGCCACGGCTTCTGTTCCCACATTCCGTGTCCGCAGAGCGGAGCGCACCAGTACTTCTTTTCGCTGCGGACCTGGTTGTATCCGGCGAAGTTCGTATGGGGAGGACAGGTCGGGTCCTGGAGTCCGAAGGACATCAGGACGGGGCATTCGATCCTGTCCGTGAAATTCTTGACGTCGAAATAGCTGAGGGTGGCGAAGAGTTCCTCGCGGCTGATGCCCTCCGAATCGGCCTGCCCGAAGACCTCCCATACCGGCCACCAGACTATCTTTGCGTAGTCCGGGTAGTCGCCGAGGAAGGGGACCGCCGCGCTTATGGCGCGGAACCTGTGGTCCAGGGAAGCCGCCACGAGAGTGAGCGCGCCGCCCTGGCTTTCGCCGAGGCCGAAGATCATCGACGGGTCGGTCTTCTCCAGCCCGGCTACGAAATCCACGGCCCTGAGCGCGTCGCAGAATGCACCTCTATAATAGAAGGTGTCCTTGGAGCCGAGCCCCTTGTCTATCCAGCGGCCTTCCTTCACTTCGCGGAAGAGACCCTGCCCGCGCACGCTGACGAGGAATTGTATGGCATCCGGGTTGGAACCGCCCCAATAGGGATAAACGTCAGATCCGTAGCCCATGTATTCTATGTATGCGGGGAACCTGCCCTCCTTGTTGGGGATGGCGAGGATGCCGCCCACGGTGACGTTGCCGAGGGATTTGTAGAGCACGCGGTAGACGTTCCTCTCGGCGGTGCTGCGCTCGGGCATGAGGGTCATCACCGCATCCACGGGCACCTCGGCGAGCTTGGCGACGTTCTCCGCCCAGAATGCGTCGAAGTCCGCCGCCTTGTCCTGCGGGGACTGGATCATCTCCGGGTTCACGCCTATGTTGAAGAAGTCGAGATTCCTGCCGTCCACGCTGATGCGGACCTGGTAGAATCCCGGGGCGAGGTCGAAGTCCACGGGGACGGTCGCGCCCTTGCCGGCCTTGAGTTTCAGGGTGGTGCTGAAGGCGCAGGCGGTGTCCTGCTTCTCAGCCATCAGCGAAAGGTCGGTCACGAAGGCCACGTCTATCTGCGCAGTCGCGTCAACCGCGCTTCCGGCCCTGAGATTGAGGGTCTTCCTGCCGTCGCCGACATAGAGCCAGTCGTTCTCCAGGAGCGGATGGACCTTCACGGTGCCGGCGAGTCTGCGGGTGTTCTCCCTTATGATGCCGACGGTGGAGGGGTCGGAGAGATAGACGGAATTGAGACCCTGGGCCTCCTGGGCCGGGTCTCCGCAATAGTCGTCGCCTTCCTGCCAGAATTCGCGGCCGGGAACCTGCCTGGCAAGGCCGCCCCAGCCCCAGAAATTGAGACCGGCGAGCTGCCCGCCGGCTTCCGCCGATTCCGCTATCCTTGAGAACACGTGCGCATAGTACCTGTCCCTGCCGCTTACCGGAGTGCCTTTCTCGAAGGCGAAACCGTCGCGCGGGTAGCCGAATTCCTCTATCATGAGCGGCTTGCGCAGCCTGCGGGCGAGGGCGAGGTGCCGGTCGATGTATTCGTCGGTCTTTTCGATGGCGCCGTCCACGCCGCCGGCGATGTCGCCTTCCTCGATCCAGCGCCAGTTGTAGGGCCAGATGTGGATGGTCATATAGTCGATGTCGTCGCAGCTGTTGATCCTTTCCACGAGCTCCATGCTCTTCTCGCAACCCATGAGGCCTTCGTTGCCGGTGGAAACCATGTGCACCGGGTCGATGGACTTGATGAGCGCGGCGGTGCTGTGGATGAAGGTCACGAACGAATCCCTGACCGCCGGGTCGTCGCTGAAGCAGCGTGGCTCGTTGGCTATCTGCCAGGAGAAGATGGCGGGGGAGTCCTTGTATCTGGAAACAATGGTGCGGACGTGGTCGAAGAAGAGTTCCTGCGCCCTGGCATTGGTGATGAATTTGCCGACGAACTGCACGTATGGGCCGTAGCCTTCCGTCCTGGTGTCGGGAGTGGTGCCTTCGCCGACCCATTCGAGGTAGGTGCCGTAGCCGCCGGACCATTCCCAGGCGTTGTTGAGGTAGAGGACCGCGGTCATGTCGCGTTTCTCGAGCTCCTTGAGGAAGTATCCCAGTCCCTCGAGGCCTTCACTGTCGTATTCGCCGGGGGCCTTGTGCCAGGCCGGACGGATCTTGGCGTCCTGCCCGCCCTCCCCGTCGGCCATGGTGAGGACGCGGAGATTGGTCATTCCGAGTGCCTTCAGGGAGTCGAGCTCCGCAGAAAGCCTTGCGCGGCCCTCCTCCGTGGTTGCGAGGATGGGACCGTACCAGAAGTTGGTTCCGATGTAGTACTGGGGCTCTCCGTTGCGGACGAAACGGCCGTCGCTTACGCTGTAGGGCGTTTTCGTGGTGCAGCTGCCCAGCAGGAGCGCGAGGAAGAGACCGATGCAGGTTAAAGTTTTAACGGATGCTGTCACTGTGTGGTTACTTAGTAACCGCAAAGATAATTGGACACGCTACCTCAAACAAATACAATTTTTGCAAATGATGCAAAAAAATCACACAATCACCCGATTCTTGCGATATATTGCCCTGAACTCCTTGGGGGACATGCCCCTCTTCTCCCTGAACGCGCGGTTGAAATTGGAGAGGTTGTTGAAGCCGCTTCCGTAACAGATTTCTGAGATGTTCTGGGTGGAATCGACGAGTGCGCGGGCGGCCACGCCGAGGCGTATGTCGGTGATGTAGGACGAGAGCGTCTTGCCGGTGCGCTGCTTGAAGAAGCGGCTGAACGATGACGGGCTCATCCCGATCAGGCCGGACAGCTGGTCCAGCGAGAGATTGTCCGCATAGTGGTCGTTGATGTATTGCTTGACCGTCTTCACCCGCTTGCTCTCGCGGTCCCTCGCGGCCCTGGAGAACGAGCTGCTGGAAAGGACCTTGTAGTCGCCCTTCGAGAGTTCGTAGAAGATCTGGAGGATGTCCAGCAGCTGCATGAATCCGTCATTCTCACCGGTGAGCCTGTCCAGCGTGCTGTAGACCTTCATTATGGATTCCAGGGGGAAGGAGATGCCGTGCTGCGCCTTTTCGAACATGCGCTTGACGGTCCCGAACTGGTTCCTGGAGATGAACGATCCGGAGAGCAGGTCGGGGTGGAACTGGATGGTGATCTCGCGTATGTCCGAAGCCTTGCAGCTGCCCTGCTCCCATACGTGCTCCAGGTCTTCGCCGGCAATCAGCACGAGGTCGTAGTCGCCTATCTCCTCCACGCTGTCGCCGACGACCCTCCGCACGCCTTTCGCGTTCTGCACGAAATTCAGTTCGAACTCCTTGTGCCTGTGGATGGGGTAGGTGAATTCGCTTTTGTGCCTTTCGACTATGTAGAAGCAGTCTTTGTCGGAGAACTGCGGGATTTCGTAGAGTACTTCTGACATGGCTATCCGTCGTGTGTCGTTAAAATGTGCGGTTACAAATTTAAAAACTTTTCATAATTATGATACTTTTTTGACAAAAATGTGGCGAATTATACCACGTTTGTCGCCGGTAACGGGATAATGACTATATTTGTTTAAAACTGAAAAGGATATGCAGAAAGCGCTGGACAATATCATTCACGAAGTCAGGGAAGAACTCGAGGGTAACATACTCCCGTTCTGGACGGACCGCATGCAGGACCCCTCCGGCGGCTTCCTCGGCCGCATCGACGGCAGGGGGAACCCGGTGGCGGGAGCGCCGAAAGGCTGCATCCTGAACGCCAGGATACTATGGACCTTCGCTTCCGCATACCGGCTGCTCGGCAGGCCGGAGCATCTCGCCGTCGCCAGGCGGGCGGCCCGCGAGATCATGGACCGCTTCGTGGACGGGGAGTACGGCGGAACCTTCTGGAGCCTGGATGCCGAAGGCAGGCCGCTCGACCCCAAGAAGCAGATCTATGCCATCGCCTTCGCCATCTACGGCCTCAGCGAACTGCACCGCGCCTGCGGGGACGAAGAGGCCCTGGAATGCGCCGTATCCCTCTACCGCAGCATAGAGGAGCACTCCTTCGATCGTGAACGGAACGGCTATCTGGAGGCTCTTTCCCGGACCTGGGGGCCGCTCGGGGACATGCGCCTGAGCGATAAGGACCAGAACGACGCCAAGACCATGAACACCCATCTGCACATCCTGGAAGGCTACACCGCCCTCTACCGCGTCTGGAAGGACGAAGGGCTCGCCGACAGGCTGCGCAACCTCATACTGATATTCGTGGACAGGATACTCCTGCCCGACGGCCACCTCGCCCTCTTCTTCGACGAGGACTGGAACGTAACCTCCCACGTGACTTCCTACGGCCACGACATAGAATGCTCCTGGCTGCTTCAGGAGGCCGCCGACGTGCTCGGCGACGAGGAACGGTCCCGAGGCGTCTCTGCCGTGTGCGACAGGATCGCCGGGGCCTCCCTGGAAGGCTGGACGCCCGGAAAGGGGATGGTCTACGAGCGCGACCTCGACGACGGTTCCGTGGACGGCGACCGCCACTGGTGGGTGCAGGCCGAGACCGTCGTGGGCTGCTTCTATCAGTGGAAACGCAGCGGGGACCCTGCCTGGCTCGGGCGCCTGGCCGACGAATGGGAGTTCATCAAGGCGCACATCATAGCCCCGGACGGGGAGTGGTACTGGAGCCTCAGGGCCGATGGCAGCGTGAACCTGGACGACGACCGCGCGGGATTCTGGAAATGTCCCTACCACAACGGCCGCATGTGCATGGAACTCATAGAAGGAAAATGATTAACTTTGCAGGGAATGACCACGGCAGCACAATTCCTTGACCGCGAAATATTCCGCATCGTGAGCGAAGTCGCCGCATCCGAGGGGGTGCGGGCCTTCGTCATAGGCGGATATGTGCGCGACTGTTTCCTCGGCAGGCCCTGCGACGACATAGACATAGTCGTGGAAGGCAGCGGGATAGATTTCGCCCGCGCCGTAGGGGAGCGGACCGGCAAGTACGTCTCCTATTTCAAGAATTTCGGCACCGCCATGCTGCATTACAAGGGCGCCGAGATAGAATTCGTGGGGGCGCGCAAGGAATCCTACCGCCGCGAATCCCGCAAGCCGATAGTGGAGAACGGCAGCCTGGAGGACGACCAGCTGCGCAGGGACTTCACCATCAACGCGATGGCCTTCTCCCTCCAGAAAGACAGCTTCGGGGAGCTGGTGGACCCGTTCGGGGGCATACGTGACCTGGCCGCCGGCATCATCCGCACGCCGCTGGATCCCGACACCACCTATTCCGACGACCCCCTGCGCATGCTGCGCGCGGTCCGCTTCGCCACCAAGCTGAGCACTCCGGAAATGACCTTCACCATAGTCCCGGAGTCCATGGATTCTATGCGCCGCATGGCCGAAAGGCTCCGCATCCTCTCCGCCGAGCGCATTGCCGAGGAACTGAACAAGATGATGATGTGCCCGCGCCCGTCCATGGCTTTCCGCCTGCTGGACGAGGCCGGCCTCCTGCCTTACGTCCTGCCGGAGATTTCCGCGCTGAAGGGCGTGGAGACGGTGGACGGCAAAGGCCACAAGGACAATTTCGACCATACCCTTGCGGTCCTGGACAACGTGGTTGATTCGCAGTATGCCGGACAGGCGGACGGGAGCTATATGATGCATCCGGAAGACGGCAGCGCCCACGATGCGCTCTGGCTGCGCTGGGCCGCGCTCCTGCACGACATCGGCAAGCCCGCGAGCAAGCGCTATGACCCGGTCCTCGGATGGACTTTCCACGGACACGAGGTCATAGGCAGCCGCATGGTGCCGCCGATATTCAACCGCCTAAAGCTCCCGCTGGACGAGATGAAATACGTCCGCAAACTGGTCTGGCTGCATCTCCGCCCGATCGCCCTCGTGGACGACATCGTCACCGATTCCGCCGTGCGCCGGCTCCTATTCGACGCCGGCAACGACATCGACGACCTGATGATGCTCTGCAATGCGGACATAACCTCGAAGAACGAGGCCAAGGTCGCCCGCATCAGGTCCAACTTCGAACTCGTCCGCCGCAAGCTGGTGGAGGTGGAGGAGAAGGACGCCATACGCAATTTCAAGAATCCCATCACCGGCGAGCACGTGATGGAGGTTTACGGCGTGCCTCCCTGCAAGGAGATCGGATTCATCAAGGAGGCCGTGAAGGAAGCCATCCTGGACGGCCGCATCGGAAACAACTTCGAAGAGGCCGACGCCCTGATGCGCACCCTCGCCCCGGATTTCGGCCTGACGGAAAAATAAATACCCATGAAATCAAGGACCCTATTCCTGCCGCTTGCCGCCCTTATTGTGTTTGCGGGCGTTTTCGCGTGCACCCCTTCTTCCAGAACCCGCGTGCGCGCGGATGACATTGCCGCCGGATTCGCCGAACCGGATGACTGCTACCGGCCCTATGTGCGCTGGTGGTGGAACGGCGACCGCGTGCAGGCGGATGAACTCGTGCGGGAACTCCACGTAATGAAGGATGCCGGCATAGGCGGCGTGGAGATCAGCCCCATATCTTTCCCGTCCGGTGCCGACACCCTCGGCATTCCTGCCCTGACGTGGCTGAGCGACGAATGGATATCCTGCCTGCAGACCGTCTTCGACGAGACGAAGAAACTCGGGATGGGCTGCGACCTGCTAATCGGCTCGGGCTGGCCTTTCGGCGCGGAAAGCCTCAAGCCGGAGGAGAGGGCATCGGTGCTGATTGCCACCGCGCGCCCGCTGGAGGGCGGAAGCCGCTGCGAGATTTCGCTCGCGGAAATAATCAGGGAGGGCAATCCCGCCGTCACAATAGTCAACAAGGAGATGACTTCGGAACCGGTCAGCTTCCTGCTCGTACCGGATCCCATTGACCGGCTCGAAGATGCCGTGGACCTGATGCCCTGCCTGAAGGACAGCGTGCTTGCCTTCGACGTTCCGGAAGGGAAATACCAGCTCCACTCGCTGGTGCGCTACGATTCATTCGCCAGCGTGATCAACGGGGCCCCGGGTGCGGCCGGAAGCCAGATAGACTATATGAACGCCGGGGCCATCCGCCGTTATCTGGATCATATGGCCTCCACTATCGAGGCCGCCACTGGCCCCCTCAGCGGACATCTGCGCGCGTTTTTCGTCGACAATATGGAGCTCGAAGGATGCAACTGGACCGCGGATTTCGCCGAGGAGTTCCAGCACAGGCGCGGCTACGACATCATGCCCTGGTTCC
>JAEEGG010022114.1_pt1 | contig 12557 bp, 8 predicted proteins | sample 9134161 | NCBI WGS metagenome assembly JAEEGG01 (sample SAMN16246543, study PRJNA631951) | gut metagenome | biome: gut microbiome; feature: rumen; material: CR-attached | host: Bos | place: Iran: Karaj | collected 2018-10
ATAAATGCACTTTATTGGGTGCAAATATAACCATATTTATTCGAATATTCTCAAATAAAAGCTACTGAATAACAAATATTTATAGATATTTAACCATATTATCATGGTTATATTCGGGATTTAGGGTGTTTAAGTAAAAAGGTCTTGGCAGAGACCAGAGCCGTGACTCGAAACACTCCAAAGATGAATATGAAGAAAGTGTTGTTTTTGCTGGCAGTGGCACTTGTTTGCTTTACTGCCTGCGCCCAGAAGAAGGGCGGTGAACGTGGTCCTCGCCAAAGTGGCCACATGGTGATTAACAAAGATTCTGACAGTGTTTTCACGGCATTGAAGCAAGAGACACTAGGAAAGTTCAAGCAACTGACGTACAACGACAAACAGACAGGCAAGACGATGGAGTACAATCTGCTGATTCCCGAAGGTTCCGAGACAGGTCAGAAACTCCCCTTAGTGCTCTTCATGGCTGATGCCAGTACCGCAGGAAAGGAAGTGACAGCTCCGCTCACGCAAGGGTATGGCGCCTTGGAGTTCGCTTCAAATAGAGACCAGCAGAAACATCCTTCATTCGTGTTGGTGCCACAATACACCGACTGGGCTGTGCAGGATGACTGGAGCACCACCGACGAGGTAGAAATGACAATCCGACTGCTTCAGTCTGTTTGCAAAGAATACAATGTAGATACCAACCGCCTATACACCACGGGGCAGTCTATGGGTGGCATGATGTCGTTCTATTTCAACATCACACATCCCGACCTTTTTGCGGCCTCATTGTTTGTTAGCAGCCAGTGGGACACTTCGAAAATGAAGGACTTCGGCAAGAAACATTTCTTCTACATCGTGGCTGGAGGAGACCAGAAAGCATCGGGTGGCATGAAAGACCTGGCAAAAGTGCTGAAGGAGAACAATGCCCGTGTTGACTCTGCAAACTGGAGTGCGAAACTGCCTTCATCAGAGCAGGAGAAGTTGGCAGAAGAACTGATTGCACGTGGCGGCAACATCAACTTCATCAGATGGGAGGCAGGCAGTGTACTCCCCGAATCAGGCAAGTGTATGGAGCACATGGCTTCCTTCGACTATGGCTATAAGATTGCAGCAGTGCGCGACTGGCTGTTCAGGCAGAGCAAATAGGCTTTGACTAATCCAAACCGACAGATGAAAAGGCTATTCATTGAGCGTTTCTACTTGAATAGGGTCGATGACGAGTACCCTATGACAGTGCGCATCATCCTGCAGATGAAGGATGATGTGGACGGGCATCTGCTCGAAGAAGCAGTTGCAGCAGCACAGACGTGCAGCGTGGCCCAGTATGCAGGGCGTTTGCATCGCGACTATGAAGGAAAACAAGACGTACAAATCTATGATTACATCGACATCCGGGTTTCTGTCTGCGAATCTATGTACCGCAAGCGTTTGAAGGGCCAAGATTCGAAATGGATCCCCTCTTTGGGAACGGAATAAGCATGGTGAAGTCGTGCGAGCCAAATATGAACTGATATGTTCACATACGGCACGAAGGAGCGGAACCACCAACCTATATAAATTAGGTGTGCTGTCAGACCTGGAACTACGCAGCATAACAGGCCATGAGTCACAGAAGAACTTCGAGGGCTACATTCGTATCGGTATATCGGAGCAGGCCCAAAGAGTAGGTGACAAGATTAAGGCCGCAAGAGAAGCAATGAAAAAAACAGGTTGACAAGTAGAAAAATGTTAAGGCAATTTCAACTTTCACCCGGTTTGAGAATGAAAATATACCCGAAAACCAACTTTTTCTTGGCAGAAATATAACAAAAAAGTTGGATTTCGTGCTATTTTTAGAAAAAAGTTGTATCTTTGCACTCAGTTATAAAAGATGGTTATTTATGGAAAGTCGCAATATTATAGGTAGAGATAGTGAAATGGCTGAGTTACAACGATGCTTGGACTCCAATCGTTCAGAACTTGTCATAGTCTATGGACGAAGACGTGTTGGTAAAACTTACCTTATAGACCAATTCTTCAATGAAACGTATGACTTCACCTTTGTCGGTGGCCACAAACTATCACAGCGCATTCAGCTTCGAAATTTTGCCAAGGCCTTAAAAAAGGCGATGAAAGAGCGAACCATGCGAAAGTTTGCAGACTGGTTTGATGCATTTGACACGCTGGAGGAATATCTTGAATCTATACCATCAGTGAGGAAGAAGGTGGTGTTTATCGATGAAATGCCTTGGATAGACTCACTGCGTTCTAACTTTACAGAAGCATTTGAAAATTTCTGGAATGGATGGGCAGCACGTCGTAAAGATATTATGTTCATTGCTAGTGGCTCTGCTACATCATGGATGATTGACAATCTTGTAGAAAACCAAGGAGGCTTACATGCCCGCATAACTAGCCAGATATATCTTCGCCCATTTAGTCTGAATGAGACCGAGCAGTATCTACAGGGACATGGATGCTTGTGGGACAGATTCCAGATAGCACAATGTTATATGTTTTTTGGTGGAGTCCCGTTTTATTTGAGTCTTTTGGATACTAAAGAAAGTCTTGCACAGAATGTTGACAGGCTCTGCTTCGCACGTGGTGGAGCACTCAGACTGGAGTTTGATGAACTGTACAATGCCTTGTTTACCAATGCCGATAAGTACGTGGATATTGTACGCTTATTAGCGGAACGACGTAGTGGAATGACAAGTAGTGAGATAGCGAAAACGACTTCAATAGACGGGAAGCGACTTGCAAAGATGCTTAACAATCTTGAGCGTTGCGACTTCATCATGAAGTTCAGATACTATGGAAAGAATAACAACGATATCATTTATAAGTTGACGGATTTCTATACATTATTTTATATTAAGTACATAGAGATCTATAAGGATTCATACGATGAACAGTGGTGGCAGCATCATGCGGCCTCGCATAGTGTGGAGTCGTGGCAAGGTCTTACCTTTGAGTTACTATGTCTAATGCATATCCGTCAAATACGGCAGGCTTTAAACATTGGCGGTGTTGCAACAGAAGTTTCCGCATGGTTTGATCAGGCAGACAAAAAGAAAGCTGTTCGAGGCTCTCAAATAGACCTCATTATTGAACGAGCCGACAGAATTATCCATCTTTGTGAAATGAAATTCAGTCAAAGTGAATATAGGATTACTGCCGATTATGAGGAGAAGCTTCGTACCAGAATGGCACTATTCAAAGAAAAGACTAAGAATAAGCAGACGTTAGTACATACCTTCGTTACAACATTTGGCGTGGCTAATGGGAAGCATTCAAGTCTTGTCCATAGCGAGGTTACTTTGGATGGGTTATTTATCGCATAAAATGGACCTGCATAATTATCAAGAATGGATTGCAGAACGCCAACGGCTTATTGAGCGTATTAAGGAGTTGGAAGCCGAGAATGCCGAGCTTAAGAAACGGCTTGGCGAAGATGTTGTGCATGTTGTGCATGAACCAACAGCCATGCATAAACTGTCAGCCCAAGAAAAGGTTGAGCTGTTTCGGAGTGTGTTCAAGGGACGTGAGGACGTGTTTGCCAGGAGGTGGTACAGCAAGGCGAGCGGAAAGGGTGGCTATCAGCCAGTATGCCAAAATGAATGGAGTCGTCAACTATGTGATAAGCGAAAGTTCAAGTGCGCCGAATGCCCGAATCGTCTGTTTGCTCCATTGGCAGACAATGATATATACAGACACTTGGAGGGAAAAGACGCAGATGGCAGGGATGTGATTGGACTCTATGTACTCAATGAGGACAATACATGCAACTTATTGTGTACCGATTTCGATGACAAGAACTGCGAGCATGGTTATCAGGAAGACGTGGTAGCCTTTATTGATGTCTGCAAGAGTTGGGGTGTTCCTTGGTCTATAGAACGCTCGCGCTCAGGAAATGGTGCTCATGTGTGGATCTTCTTTGAGACTCCTGTCTTGGCAGTTAAGGCTCGCAGGTTGGGTAATGCTATCCTAACGGAGGCGATGAATAGAGATGGGCGTATATCGTTCAAGTCTTACGACCGATTCTTTCCCAATCAGGACACTTTGCCAGAAGGTGGGCTCGGGAATCTCGTTGCGTTACCTCTACAGGGTAATGCCCGGAAGAATGGCAATAGCGTTTTCGTAAATGAATACTTTGACCCTTTCCCGGATCAATGGGAATATCTGCTGAATGTAGGCAAGCTCCCGGCATCTGCCTTGGAAGAGATATTGAAACAAACAGCCAACATCATGCCACTTGGTGATTTGTCAAAGACCAGCGAGAGCAAGCCTTGGGAAGTGCCAACAACCGCTAAGATAGAGAAGTTCGACTTCCTCTCGGAAATTGTCATCACGCGGTCGAACATGCTTTACATCCCGTTGAGCCTGCTTTCCTCTAAGGTCCTCAACCACCTCAGACGTATGGCATCGTTCCGAAATCCTGAGTTCTATAGCAAACAGGCACTACGACTATCCACCTATCAGACACCCCGCATTATTTCCTGTGCAGGTCTGACAGATGAGTTTCTTGAACTTCCGCGAGGATGCGAAGATGTTGTCACAACACTGCTGAAAGAAAAGAATGTTGCCTATCGGTTTGAAGACAAGACGAATCATGGTAGGACTATATCCGTTCATTTCAATGGTGAACTACGCGAGAATCAGCAAGAAGCCGTCAACACCTTGGCTACGAATAACACGGGCGTACTCTCAGCTACGACAGCCTTTGGAAAGACGGTGGCTGCCATAGGTCTCATTGCAAAACATAGTGTTAATACACTGATACTTGTTCATACAAAGGCTTTGCTAGACCAATGGGTACAGAGACTCGAACAATTTCTTGTTATTGATGACGTGCCTGTAATTGAGAAAGGCAAACACAAGAAGAACCTTTCGCCTATTGGCACACTAACCTCAACAGGTAACAAACTTCATGGCATCATTGACATCGTCCTCATGCAGTCGTGTATTTCAGATGGCGAAGTAAGGCCCATTGTCAAAGACTATGGGCAGGTTATTGCCGATGAGTGTCACCACGTTTCTGCAGTCAACTTCGAGCAGATTCTGAAAACCGTCAACGCTCGATATGTTTATGGTCTGACAGCTACTCCTATCCGAAAAGACGGTCATCAGCCCATCATCTTTATGCAATGCGGACCAATTAGGTATAATGCCGATGCCAAGGCTCAGATGCGAGACCAGACATTCCAACGGTTGCTGGTTCCTCGCTTTACGCCATTCAGAACTGTAAGTGGTGAAGACCTTTCGTTTACCAAGGTGGCCCACCAACTGGCAGAAGACGAGTATCGAAATCTGTTCATCGTCAAAGATGTCATCGAGGCATTGAAAGAGGGGCGTTCACCGATAATTCTAACGAGCAGAACTGCTCATGTTGAGATTCTTGCAGACCTTCTCAAACCGCATTGTCCAAATGTTATCACCCTTGTTGGTTCAGAAAGCATCAAGGAGAAACGTCAGAAGATGGAATATCTGCAATCCATACCCTCCTCAGAACCGCTTGTCATCGTTGCCACAGGCAAATATGTGGGTGAGGGCTTTGACTACGCACGGCTTGATACTTTATTTCTAGTTTCACCTGTTGCTTGGAAAGGTATTGTGGCCCAATACGCTGGTCGATTGCATCGAGAGTTTGAAGGCAAACAAGATGTGCAGATTTACGACTATATCGACATCCGGGTTCCTGTTTGCGAATCTATGTACCGCAAACGTCTGAAGGGCTATGCCTCTATTGGCTATAGGATTCGGAACAACGAGATGTTTGATAATCTGTTCCCGACAACAGACCTAATTTATGATGGATTAAACTTTGTTTCACCATTTATTTCTGACCTTTCACAATGTAAGCGTTCTGTTGTCATTTCATGTCCGAAAGTCAGGATTGGCAGACAGACACAAATCGCAGAGCGACTTATTGATTTAGCCGCTAATGGTGTGGAGGTTGCACTTTTCACTAAGGAGGAAAATGACGACACCCTTCATTTGCAACATCAAGGTATTAGTGTTATCACCATCAACCACCTTTCACTACATACTGCCATTATCGACAAAAATAAGATATGGTACGGTAGCGTAAGTATTCTCGGCTATCATTCAGTTGAGGATAATCTCATCAGGTTCAGGAATCCAGAGATTGCCACGAATCTATTGGAATCTATAAAATAATAACGTTGCTCGATGATCTAAATCAATAGTTCATTGATTTGTGAGATTTCTGCAAAAACGGCAGTTTTCTTTTGAAAATCCATGAGATAACTCGCTTTTATGCAGAAATTTCACAAATAAGCGAGTTATCTTTCAAAAATACTATAGATAACTCTATTTCCTGAAAAATATTGTGGGCAATTGTGATTGCTCATGATCTACCCATATCGCCATATTTTCTGTTGGAAACAGTCGAAATGACCTCAAATATGAGACTTCGACAGATTCTGACAGAAAATCTTTTGTTCAGGCGACTGAGAAAAGAGCCCAAAAATCATCTTTTTCTCCATTCTTGAATCAAGAAAAAGTTGATTCTCGTGCACTTTAATTTTCTGTTTTGTACTTTTTCTATGTTAATATTTCAAAATCGCAATTTCAACTTTTAAGCCTGAGACAAATAAGTTGAATTTGGGGACGAAGTCGATGTTATAAATTGCTAAAGCAAACACAAACAATCATAATTTCTTTCGTGAGAGTTTTTGAAATTAAGTAACTTTGTGCAGCAAAAATAGTAACATTTCAAATTATTATTAGATGAGAAATAGAAAACAATTAGTATGGCGAATAGCTGATCTAGCAGAGAGCTATTGCACAGATTTGGAACCTCAGCACATTTTAATAAGTGGTGCTGAAGGTTCAGGTAAGACATTTATGATCGAGAAACTTGCAGAAGAATTTACTGCACGTGGATTCTTGATAGTGAAATACCTCTATCCACATAGTAATATTGTGGGGACAGAATCTCTTATCAAGGATTTAGGTTATCTCTTGGGAAAACAAGCAGTAGTCCTGATTGATGACTTCGACAAGCTGCTCCTGTCTATGACTAAAGGCGAACAGAAGAAATTGATTACCTTTTTCTCCAACATGCATTCACCATTCCTAGTGGCTACATCAACAGGTCTAAGCGAAGAATTCTCAAAGCGCTACCCATTGTTCGACCAATTCTTTTATTCATTCAAAATCCCCAGTTTTGAGAAAGAGGATATTGAAGATCTGTTGGGAGAGGATATATATAATAAGGTAAAGGGAAATCCAGAGTTCCAAGAAATAATAACGAGACTTGGAGGGAACCTCAATTACATCAAGTTCTTCGCTAGCGTTATCTACCCAAACTATGGGACGGAAGATTGTCTTGACATTGTTATTGATGAGAATGAACGTTTTTTCAGCTATAAGTTCAGTACATTACCTGGTGTACAGCAGCGTGCATTATATGGCCTGGCTCGTGCCGGTGAAATCGCTACAGCGGCCGATGTTCAGCGGGAAAGTGGCCTTTCTGCTACTAATACATCCTCAGCATTGTATCGGCTTGAAAAGCGTGGTGTTATCACGAAAGCAGGTGGTAAGAAGCGAAGTGTTGAATATAGGATCACGGATTATTTGTTTGGTAAATGGATTGTTGGATAAGATAAAGGGATAAGTTCAGGATAACAAAGACACCCTCAAAAGCTTAGAAAAACTTCTGAAGATTATCGGAGCCACAAAGTGTTTTGCTCAGTGGCTTTCACTTGCTGTGTGTCTAATAAAAAGGGGTTAAGATTATGGATAACAATATTATCGTATTAAACGAAAATCAACTTGAAGATGTGATTTACAAGACGGTTAGTCGATGCCTTGATGAAAGAATCGTCAACTCGTTAGTGAATAGTCAATCAGATAATGATGGCTTCTATAACCGCGACGAATTGTGCAGCCTTCTGCACATTGCCTACCCAACTCTCTGGCGAATTGAAAAGGCCGGAATATTACAAAGTCAGAAAGTGGGACGTAAGAATCTCTATTCCAAGCAGGAAGTCAACCAACTCATTAAATCTGGTAAGTTAGCAAAGTATAATCACATCAAGTAGTGCTATGGAGAACCATGTACAGGGAATTACTGAAGACATCGAAAAGATGCAGAGCCGAATGGCTCCTGAGGTTGATATATCCGATGAAATCACTGGAGAAATGCTGCTGAATAAGAATATTAAAGAGATTCCATCTCTGCTAGAACCTCTCTTGCCAAAGTCGGGCTTAGTTTGTCTTGCTGGCAGTTCTGACACAGGAAAATCGGCATTCCTCCGTCAACTCTCCATGTCTGCATCTGCCGGATTAAAGACATTTCTTGGAATGAAATTGAATGTAGAACATCATAGTGCTATCTATGTATCTACAGAGGATGACGAGACTGCCAACGCTTACTTGATAGGTCGTCAAAACAATGATTTGAATATGGATCCGGCATCGTTAAGAGGACTCCGATTTCTGTTTGACAGTGAGGATGTTGTTGCAGAACTTGACCAGCGTTTGACTGCACAACCAGCAGATTTAGTAGTGGTCGATTGCTTTTCAGACCTCTATACTGGCAGTATGAATGAGGGGAACCAAGTGCGGCAGTTCCTGATGCAATATCTGCATTTAGTAACCAAGCACAAATGCCTGATAATTTTTCTGCATCATTGCGGAAAACGCACAGAAACCTTCATGCCTTCCAAGCACAATCTATTGGGAAGCCAGGCTTTTGAAGCCAAGATGCGCCTAGTTATGGAATTGAGAAGCGACCTCGCCGATGTCACATATAAGCATCTTTGCTGTGTCAAAGGAAATTATCTTTCGGCTGACAATAAGTCGGAATCCATTAAACTTAGATTTACAGAACATCTGACTTTCAAGGAGACCGGCGAACGAGTTCCATTTGAGAATCTGGTACCCATTAGCACAAATAATGAGGCAAAATATCAGGCAATCATGCAACTAAAGGACGATGGACTTACCTATGACGAAATAGCCAAGAAGGTTGGTTATAAGGACAAATCTGGTGTGGCAAAATTCGTTCAAAGATACGAGCTGGACTGACCGCAATGATGGTGAGAACAATACGAAGATACCTCTTGATAGGTGCCCTTGGTGCGGTGGCCGTCTGGAATATGTAGATAATGCCTTTTGCTGTTCAAATGACGATTGCACTTTTGAAGAAGGACTCCCCGTACGATTGTGCGATGAAGATATATATAACTACCCACCAACCTTGCTCTTCGGAACGGTAGATAAGTTCGCATCAATTGCCCACAAAGTTTCCACTACAAAAATGGGCGATGATTCTCGGAGGCTATTTGGAAAGGGTAAAAATCTCAATGTGCTTCCTCCAGACTTAATTATTCAGGATGAGCTGCACCTCTTACTTGGCCCCCTCGGCTCTGCCGTTAGCCTATTTGAGTGTGCTATTGACCAACTTTGTACACGCGATGATGGAACTCGCCCTAAGATAATATCTTCCACTGCAACTACACGAAACACAGATTTGCAGATACGCGCACTCTATGACCGAAACCTAAATATATTTCCCAAGAATGGTATAGACTATGATGATTCATTTTTCGCTTTTTACAGGCGAACTGAGAATAACAACCATTTTGAATCTAAGAGAAAATATATTGGTATAATGCCAACGGGCAGAACACAGATGACTACTCAAATGCGATTGTCTGCTATTTTGTTTGTTCATCGCGCCTTATTTGAAATTGGCCATCAGGACGAGAAAGACTTTGAAAAGGTGGCAGACAATTATTATTCAATAATATCTTATTTCAATAGTCTCAAGGAAGTCGGTAAGACTGATGCACTTTTCTACATAGAATACGTGAAGTATCTTCGTAGGCTTTATAAACGAGTGCTACGCAATGGCGATTTGATGGAGTGTTATTATGCAGGAGAGTTAACTGAATCAGAAATCTCTGGTCGACTATCAGCCAGCGATGTCAACAAGACCTTTACAGAGGTGGCTACACATTGGACATTGAAGAACAGATTGCCTCATAAGGAAGGCGAGAAGTGGGTACGAGCCATCCTTCCCCCAGATTACATTTTAGCCACAAATATGATATCTGTTGGTTTGGATGTAAGTAGGTTTAACACGATTATTATGAATTCCATGCCAAGAAATATTGCTGAATATATTCAGGCTAGTTCGCGTGTGGCACGTAATGTGCACGGGTTAGTAATTACTTCACATAATCCTTTCCGCTCTCGTGATGTTTCACATTTTGAGAAGTTTAGAGAATTCCACGAGAAATTGTATTACTATGTAGAGCCCATATCCATTACACCATTCTCGAAAAAATCTGTAGAAAAATATTTCTCGCTCTATATGGCAGCCCTAATTCGTCACAGTTTCAAAGAATTGGCAGATGGCAACAGCGCCAAGAATCTTACCACTGACGAATTGAAAAAAAACGTGCATGATAAGGTAATGGCGTATATCTATAATCGTTATTCTCGCACAATGAACCTACCAGTAGAATTGGAACTTCAAAAAGGATTGCTTACTGAGGATTTGAAGAATAATATTGAAGCTTTTGTTGATGATGCTCTTGATCAGTGGGAAACGATTGCAAAAACGACGATAGATCTTGTTTATAAAGCGGCACCTTTTAGGGGGAAGAAGCCATATCTGTTTATTGCTCCTGATGCTTATGATGATGAAAGAGAGCAAAGTAGTTGGACGGTACCAACATCGTTAAGAATTGTTGAACCAGAAGCTGTGCTTCACGTAAAAGTTAAATAGAAATGGAAATCAGAAAAGAAAAACAATATAATCAAGGCATCGGAAAGTACAAGGTGCTTTCATCAAATGCTGGGGTCGGTTCTATCGTAGCAACAAAGTGGGGCGGATTCATTATGCCTATGTCCTCTTCTAATTGGGCTTCAGTCAAGAACATTACAAAATATATTGAGAACCATCCAGATGAGGTGCTAGATTTAAGCAAGGTTTCTGCAGAACGCGGGGTTGAGTTATTGGAAGATAACCGTTTTATGAATTTCCTTCGAGAAACTGAAGGATTGACTAAACTCCGTTGTTTTGTTGCAGTTCCTCACGTGTCTTTGGATCAATATAACCAAAGTAATGTGAGAGACTTACCATTGAATAAAAAATACAAGGACAACACTGGTGCAGAACAAGATTTGGACGAAAGTTTAGTGACAATTCCTGCTATTCCTTTCCCTCGTTGGTTTTTTACCAACATGAAATCTCGAGAATTGAAAACCTATGAAGAGTGGCTTCTGATTTGGAGAAGAAAGAATTGCAACAATGGCGACGAAAAATATTTCGCTCCACCAAGAGACCCTGAGCTAAGGACTAACAGAAAATTACCAGATTTTGAGATTCCACATGCTAAGGACAGAAGTATTCATGGGTTGCTGGAGCAGGTTTCAATGGTCTTGATTTGCCCTAATGGACATATATCAGATATCCCCTGGGATAAGTTCTTTTGTGCATCAGTCAATTTGAAGGAGAAAGTGCGTGAAGAAGGATTCGACCTGTTTGGTTACGACGCTAGTATGTGGCCTTGTCCTGAGAATATGAAGCCGGATTTACAATGGATGGAGAATCGCAGTCATGCTGAAAGCTTTGGCCGTTTACAATGTAGAAATAGAGCGGAAAAATGTAAGAGTTGCATAGGATCAGTTTCGCTTGAAGGTATCATGAACCTCCAGCCTCTCTGTCCTGGCGAACGTCCATGGGAAGGCATTGGAGCTCGTGATCATACTGCCTGCAAGACCGAATCAGGAAGTCGCAGTACCATGAAATGGGCTTTGGTTACAAGTAATAGTGTTTATTATGCTGAAAGTTTCAGTAGTCTTTATATACCTGACACATATAATACGGGAAACGGTTTACCCGCGAAACTGCTGCAGTTGTTAAATCTGATGACTGACACTTGGTATGGTACAACATACTTGCGCCGTCATCCTGATGCTACTAAGGAAGAATATATCAATTCTAGAAGTATCGATGATTTGATGGATAAGGCATGGGAAAACAAGGAATATGAAGATGTGACAGACGATGATATGAAACTCGTGATAGAGGAGTTCTTACATCCTAAGGCTAATGACGATATTGATGTACGTGAAAACTATCGCTATCAGGAGTTTTCGGTATTCAATGACAAAGAAAAGTCGATTGCCGAAAGTAATAAGAGCTTGTGTTTTGCTGACATAGTAATGCCTGATAGTCTAAAGCCCTACTTCCACAAGATTCAACAAGTGGAGACGCTTGGCGTTACTACAACACAAATAAACTTCTCTCGTGTGACGATGCCTCAACCGCGTATGGTTGATGGTAAAATAGAATATCCTAATCGCATGAAAATCTTCAAAGAAAATCCTGAAGATGTTCTTGTAATGCCTGCCAACCAGACCTTTGGAGAAGGTCTGTTCTTTAGTTTCAACGAGGAGAAAATCAAAGAGTGGCAAGAGACATATTGTAACTACTCAGCACCCCCATGGCATGAGTACTTGTCTTACTGTTGTACGACAGCAAGAATCGCATTGAATTTGGAGTTTCCATTCTTCATGGCAGTTTCCGCTATGGAGTGTAGTTTGGCAAA
>JAEEGG010022117.1_pt1 | contig 12555 bp, 9 predicted proteins | sample 9134161 | NCBI WGS metagenome assembly JAEEGG01 (sample SAMN16246543, study PRJNA631951) | gut metagenome | biome: gut microbiome; feature: rumen; material: CR-attached | host: Bos | place: Iran: Karaj | collected 2018-10
ATCTGCCGCGGACAGTTCTGTCAAGCAGAAATACAACATTTGTACTGGGTAGAAATATTTGCATTCGTTCAAAAAAATCAACGGGATTTATAAAAATTCCTATAGCAGCCATGAAATAGAATGTATATTCAGTCATAGATGTGTCTGAAAACACGGTGCGTCCGCTTTTTTAGACCGGTACCAGGTTTTGAAACAAGGTTTTTCCAGACGATGGAATAAACCGCAGAGAGCATTTGAAAGGATGAGTTTTTACTATGATAAATGTCGAACTAAGAAGTCTGATCGGAAAAGTTTCTCCGAATCTTAAGGAATATGTTGAAAAAGCAGCAGGTGAAACCTTCAGAAACACCAATTTCTCAATTGAGCCTGACCATTTGTTCCTGCAGTGCCTGATGGAACGAGATTCCCTGTGGCACCAGGTTATTTCGCAAGGCAAAGTTTCAAGAGAGGCTCTGATTGAGAGAGTTACCCGTGAAATCAACACGTTCCCTAAAGGCAACACTCAGGCTCCAAATCTATCTCCTTCTTTGGTTGAAATGCTTAAGGATGCATGGCTGATTGCCTCTTTGAATTCATCCCAGGGTCAGATCAATGAATTACATCTGCTGCTGGTACTCAAGGACAGAATTAAACAGGCTGCCTACGGCGGATGTCTGCTCAATTGGGTATCTGAACTGTCGGAAACCGCCCTGAAGTCAGCGGTGAATGCAGTTAAAGCACCGACACTGGCCCAGTCAGTCGGCGGTGCCGCTGCAGCTGAAGGCGGTGCACCTGAAGGAACCGGAGCTCTTAACAAATATGCCAGCAATATGACTGAAGCTGCCAGAAGCGGAAAGCTGGATCCAGTGACCGGACGTCTGCCTGAAATCAGAAAGGCTATCGACATTCTGTGCCGCAGACGCCAGAACAGTCCAATTCTGGTCGGTGATCCCGGAGTAGGTAAGACCGCCATTGTTGAAGGTCTGGCTCAGGAGATTGTCAAGGGCAACGTTCCGGAGCAGCTTAAGAATGTAGAGCTTTACAGTCTGGATCTTTCTGCACTGCAGGCCGGAGCAAGCATCAAGGGCGAATTTGAAAACCGTTTGAAGGACGTTCTGACAGAAATCAAGAATTCACCTAAACCGATTATCATGTTCATTGATGAGGCGCACACCCTGATCGGTGCCGGCGGTGCGGCAGGACAGAACGATGCGGCAAATATTCTCAAACCGGCTCTTGCCAGAGGTGAAATCAGATCTATCGCTGCCACCACCTGGGCTGAATACAAACAGTATTTTGAAGCCGATGCAGCTTTGACCAGAAGATTCCAGCTGGTTGCGGTAAACGAACCGGATGCCCAGACTGCTGTTGAAATGCTCAGCGGAATCAAGGAGAACCTTGAAAAGCACCATCGGGTTAAAATCAAGCAGGAGGCAGTTGAAGCTGCAGTTAAACTGTCAATCCGTTATCTTCCTGAAAGAAAACTTCCAGACAAGGCTATTTCACTTCTGGATACAGCATGCTCCCGTATCGGTCTGAGTCAGAGTACAACACCGCAGAAGCTCGATACCTTAAGAGAGGAGATCCGCTGTCTGGAGAAGGAACTTGCTGCCATGAACTACGAGGATGCGGTGTGGTCCGACAAGTCTGAACGCATTGAAGAGCTTAAAAACACTATTGCGGAAAAGACGGCTGCTGCTGATAAACTCGAGCAGGACTGGAAAGCTGAAAAGGAGGTTGTAGCAAAAATTGTAGAACTGCAGCAGATCCTTAATGACAAATTCGAGGCCGGCGAGAATATTAAGTCTCTTCCTGAAAAGCAGGAACTTGATTCTTTGATCGACCAGCTTCACGAAATTCAGGGCGAGGTTCCGTTGGTTCTTGCAAGTGTGGGTTACGATGCCATTGCCGCGGTAATTTCCCTGTGGACCGGAATTCCGGTTGGAAACATGGTTAAGGATGAAATCGGCAGATTGATGAAACTTGAGGAGCTGATCGGCGAGCGTGTTATCGGACAGGTTACTCCGATTAAAGAAATTGCACAGGCAATCAGAACCTCCCGTGCCGGTCTTACCGATCCGCGCAAACCGCTGGGAGTGTTCCTGATGTGCGGTACCAGCGGTGTGGGAAAAACCGAAACAGCGCTGGCTCTGACCGATCTGCTCTACGGCGGTGAAAAGAATCTGATCACCATCAACATGACCGAGTTCAAGGAGGAGCACAAGGTTTCCATGCTGCTGGGCTCTCCGGCAGGTTATGTCGGCTACGGCAAGGGTGGTGTGCTAACCGAAGCTGTAAGAAGAAATCCTTATAGTGTGCTGCTGCTTGATGAAATGGAAAAGGCTCATCCAGGCGTTCATGATATTTTTTATCAGATCTTCGACAAGGGGTCTATTAGCGACAGTGAGGGTCGTGTGGTAGATTTCAAGAACACCATTATCATCATGACTTCCAATGCCGGTGATATGGCTGTTTGTGATGCCTGCCGCGATGGCCGACCAGATATCAGGGAGTTGACCAAGATCATTACTCCGGCACTGCAGAAATACTTCAAGCCTGCCTTCCTCGGAAGAACCACGGTAATTCCGTATTATCCGCTCAATGATGAGGAACTGGGTAAGATTGCGAAGATTTCTCTTAACAGAATCAAGAAACGCATTGAAGATCGTTACGGTGCAGAATTCTGTTGCAGCGATGCGGTAATACCTGCTCTTGTAGCTAGAAATACATCACCTGAGACCGGAGGACGTGCGATAGAGCAAATTATTAATAGAACAATAATGCCTAATCTGGCTAATAGTTGTATTATGCGTCTTAGTGAGGGTCTGTCAGTTACGAAGGTTACCATTGACTGTGTGGATAACGAGTTTACTATCAACATAGAATAGAGGTATTTTCCAACTGATATATGACTGTTGAATAACAGTAGAATGAGGGACCTGCATTTCTGCAAAAGATCCCTCATTCTTTTTTAACTTGTAAGGAATTTTATTTGTTTGACAAATTACTATCTTCAAATGTATTTTGTAAAATAGCGGAAAGTCGTTCTTTAAAGGTGCTGGCCAGGGTACTTGCCGGTGTATTGCTGATTGCTGTTGGCACTGTTACCGGCGGTTCGGCCGGCTATGAGCGAGATGATGCACTGGTGCATGAAGATGCAGATCTTTCATCCCTTGTTTCTCCTCAGAAAAATTCTGATTCGAATGAGCAACACCGTAGTGGAGATCAGGTAAAACTAAGAGAATTGCCATCCGAGGTGTCGGTGTTTTTCTATCACGGTGATATTGAGTATGATGAAAACGGAGCGATCACCGGAAAATTTGTTGACAGAATGCACTGTATAACAGAAAAGATGGGGATTAAAATGAAGACCTTCATGGTTGACTGGTCAAGAGGGCAGAATTATCTGAAAAGCGGCATACTTGACATTATGGCATCCACCATCAAAAGCGAATTGAGAGACTCCTACGCGGATTTTTCGCCGTCCAATCATATTCACCGGTTTGTACTGGTTATGAATCCCAAGTTCCATAGGTCAATTAAACTTCCGTCGGACTACCGTCAGATTTTTAAAATATTCAACAAACGCGGATATTCTGTATCGGTTATCGGTGTTTCGGCCGAGGAAAGTACAATCAGATTGACCGGATTTAGGGGATTTAAATTTGTTAACACTCTGGATGAAATGGTAAAATCTATCATTAGTGGCGACAGTCAGGCAATGGTTACAGAACTAGAACTTATAGAAAAATATGAGAAGGAGCACGGACAGAAATTTATCAAACATTTCCTGTTTGAAATGCCGTGCGGTTATTACATCAGTAAAAAAATTACCTCTCGGTATCCTAAGTTCATGCAGCGTTTCAATGCTGCCCACCAGCAGTGCGTGAAATAATTTTGAGAAAGAGTTGTATATGGCTTTATCATTGAAAATAATCGATTCTCCTAGAGGAGAAACAGTTACCAGATGGAATATGGTTCTTCCTGCTGAAGGAGGAACCATCGGCCGTAAGACCAATTCAACCATGGTTTTGAATGACAGTCGCAGAATTGTATCCGGAACACATGCACAGATTACTCTCGGAGAATCCGGCTACAGGATAACTGATCTGAGCACCAACGGACTGTTTTTAAACCGTTCTTCGGCTCCGCTGGGCAGAAACAAGAGTGTCGGTCTCAACGATGGTGATATACTTACCATCGGAGGCTATACCTTACTGGTTTCTATCGATGAACCGTCGGCAAAAGTACAGCGTGAGCAAGCAAAGCCACAGTCTCAACCGCAGGAAGAGGTCTTTGATCCTTTTGCTGCGTCTGCGGCAGCTGCATCGCCGTCGTCGGTCCAGGCGGAAGGAACTGCTAAAAAATGTTTTGATTTCCCGGATCCTTTTGCAGGTGATCCTTTTGAACAGACTGATCAGAACGAAAAGGATTTATATATCACTGCCAACTCCTATGACTATACCCGCAGTATGAACAAATCGGTGAAATTAGATCCGAAGGATAACATTCTCGATGATGAGATGGCCTATACCATTTCACCCGATCCTTTTGCCGATACCTCCACGAATGACAACGTGGTGAAGCCCTCTGCTTCCGCCACCATGAATATGGATCGGAGAAATATGTTCGGCGGCAATCCGTTTAACAGTTCCAATGAGCTGATTGATACCCCGCTCGGTGATATTTCAGAATTTAGCGGAGGATATATCAGCATGAATATTGCCATGCGTAAGTTGCAGCAGAACATGGAGGAGGCGCTGACGATGGCTCTCAACAGATTCCTTGAGGAGATTGAACCGTCACATTTTGAGGATATCTGCAGTGTGTTCAATCACAGCAGACTGTTTTTTCTCAAACCAAAATATTGGAACAGCTACAAGGAATTTTTTGCCATGAACCGTAGCAACAATGAGTGGCAAAATAAATTCATTATGTATTTCAGGGAAGCTCTTGATATAGTAAGAAACAAGAATAAAATGTAGCAGACCGCGGTTGCCGTTAGTTTCGGATAACGCAGCTGTTTGCTGATGGGAATGTAAAGTAAAGTAAGTAAATGATGTTTTCAGAAAAATTCAAAAAAAGCTCTCTGGTTGGAGCGTGTGTCCTTATCTGTATGATTTCCTGCGGATGCTCAACAATTGCGTCGTGGTTTGAGAAGGATCCTGCCAAAGTCATTTGTCATATTACCACCGATGCAACGGTTAATCCGAATATAGACAATGAGGCCACGGCTGTGACCCTGCAACTGTTGCAGCTTAATAATCCTGAATTATTTAATCAGGGCCAGTTTATCGATCTGTATACCAGAACTGCTGAGGTCCTTAATGCTTCTTTGGTTGCTAATACCACGGTCAATTCGGTGCTTCCTAATTCACAAACAACCGCTGATCCGCTGCTGAATGATAAAACTACTCATATTGCGGTGCTGGCAGGGTTTTCCAAATACGACAATTCCAATGCCAAGGCTATCATTCCAATAAAAAATAAGGGTGATACAATAGAGCTGGATCTAAACATAACCGGTCTTAAAATGGAATTGAAGCTCAAGGAGAAATAACATGGCAAATTCAAAGGTGGTATGGTCTGAGGGAATGTTGCTTACTCCGCAACACATGCAGAGATCCGAGATTTATCTTGAGAATTTCACTAAGGAGCTTCAGTCTGAATATTTCCATGATGGTATTTTTGGTCTCAGCGAACTGGAGATTGACGACTCTCTGCTCAGCCTTGGTAAATTCGGCATAAAAAAAGCTAAGGGTGTATTCAAGGACGGAACTCCGTTTATATTGGAACATGAACTGGTTATTGATATTCCTGAGGGCTCAAGTCGAGACGTGATCTATCTGGCTCTGCCGGTTTACAAGGACGGAACGCTGGCGGTGCAGTTCGGTGAGCATGTTAATACCAGGTACAAATCCTATGATGCCGATATCTATGACAATACCGAAATGAACAGCGAACCGGTAAAAATGCAGATGGCCAATTTGAACATATCGCTGAAACTTGGAAGTAAGATTCCGGAAAACTATTTGGTGATCCCGGTGGCTGAGATCAGTGAATATGTATCAGGTGCATCGGTGGTGCTGAACAAGGCATTTGTTCCCCAGTGTCTTGATGTCAAAATTTCCGGTTACATGCAGGACAATATCAATTTAATTTACGACAAGCTGCAAGGAAGAATTTATCAGATTTCTTCCAGAATGAACAATTCAAACAATAATAAAAGCTATCAGAGCATGATCCGCGACTACATGTGGATGTCAGCCCTGGGCGAGTGGGTTCCGGTATGGCGTGAGTACTCCCAGAATGAATATTTGAAAATTTCTCCGAAGGATTTCTATTTCCGCTGTATTTCCATGCTGGGCAGCATGTACGGCCTTGAGGGCAAGATTATGCCGGAGATGCAGATGTGGAATTTCAACGAACTGTATGGCATGTTCTCCAAACTGTTTTCTCTGATCCATGAGTGTCTGCGTGAAGTACAATCAGACAATGTGACCTATCTGCCGTGGGATACCAGCTTGTATGCCTCCCGTCATCTGCTACGCGCCATGGTTATGGATCGCTCTTTGTACCGCGATTCAAGTTTTGTTCTGGTGGTATCTTCTCCTACCTTCAGTGCGGCTTCCCTGGTTTCTGATTTCCCTAAATCCTGCAAATTGGCAGGCAACTCTGAAATTGCTAATATTGTTATAAATGCTCTTTCCGGTGTACCGATGAGAAATCTGTCGGTGGCTCCTTCTGAACTTAAGTCAAAGAACAACGCCGCGTATTTTGAAATCGACACCAGGTCAGAGTTATGGCAGAACATTGTCAACAATGACGAACCTATAGCACTACACATTGATGATCGTTTCAGCGATCTGACGGTCGAACTTAATGTCATCAAGTAGTGAATACCGATAACTGAACATTAACGGCATGTTGCAACCGCATGACCGGCTAAAAAAAGGTGAAAAAGTGGCTAATATTTTTGATGAAGCCCCTACGCTCGAGTTTAACAGAACCACTGTAGAGCATGATATCCCCGGTGAGAAAACCGGTGAACAGTCCCACGTGATGAGTGAGCTGCGGGATATTGACGGCTTCCGCATTCCTGCGGAGATAGCCTTTCATAATAACCAGCTGCTTACCCTGGCGGATCCAATCCTCAGTATCCTGCTGAGTATTCCCCGTCAGTCGGCTCCATATGATCTGAACTATTTCCGTCTGCAGGTGCTGGATCTGCTACGTGATTTCAAGATCAAGTCTATTGCACTCGATTACCATCCGAGTGTTATTGAAAAGACCGTTTATGTGCTGTGTGCGGCCCTGGATGAGGCAATTGCCCACACTGAATGGGGAAATTCCAAGGGTTGGGTGAATCATTCGCTGCTGTCTTCAATGTTTACCCAGCGCAACGGCGGTGAAATTTTCTTTGTACTGCTCGACAAGGCATGTCAGCAACCTAAGCTTTTGATTGATTTCATTAAACTGGTGTATGTATTGCTTATGCTTGGTTTCAAGGGTAAGTATTCAGAGACCGATCAGAATGAACTTTATGAAATCAAAACCTATGTTTATTCGCTGATTGAACATTATGATCACGACAACAATCTCTACCTGCCGAAGGATGAGGCAAACACCACCAGGGTGGCTCCGTTTGTGGGTTTGAGTTTTAAGTACATACTGCTCTATATGTCGGTGATATTATCTGTAATTCTCGGAGTTAAGCAGTTCAGGTTCATGTTTGCCAATGACACTGTTTATGAATTGACACAAAATATTAATAAGAAAATCAGCGATAGAGACGTGACAACTTTCAAAACGATCCAGAGTTCACAGGTTGATTACAAGGTGTCATCCCCTGACAGCGGCAAAAATTCCCGAGGAAGAGGTCAGAACAGTCATCGCAACTACAAAAACAGCGGTGCTCAAGGAAACCTTGGCAACCGTCGAACAACTGAGCAGCTTGTACTAGGTTCAAAGGGAACTGACAACGGCACCAGAACCAACAGTTCACACGGTTCTGGTAAAAATGACAGTGGCGCTTCAGCGAAATCCGGTAAGAATGATGTCTCAAATAAAAAGAATTCCGGTAATGAGAGTGCTAAGAGCTCTGGAAAACAGAATACCTCAAACAACCGGAACAGTTCATCAGGAAGCATGCAGAATTCCCCTGTGAATAAGAATACCGGAGGAAACAGTAAAGCTGATTCGCAGAATAAAACCGGTAGAGAGAAAGGAAATTCAATGAATAACTCAGACCGGAAAACTAATAGTTCTGGTAAAGGCGGGAAAGAGGAGCTCACTCTTTCTCAGAAAGTTGAGAGCGGTACCTATGAAACCTCTGGGAAAGCCGCAAAGAGTGATCTTAATAAAACCGCAGAGAGCAAGAGTAAGTAGAAATGGGTAGTTTAAAAATAAAAATAATCGTCGCATTCTTTATCATTTCGACAGTGCTGTCTCTAGTGGGTGCGTTATACGCAGATCCCGACAAACGCTGGATTCTGTGGACAATTTTCGGAGTACTGGTTTTCCTGCTGGTTGCCTTCGGCATTTATACGCTGGTCAAATTTCTGAAAAGAAACAAACACAAGGAATCTGAACAGGAATTGTTGCTCAAACAGGAAAAAAATATCATAAACCAGCTGTTCCGCCTGTCGGTTAAAAGTCTGGGAAGATCTTTTACCAAATATCGCAAGCCGTTGTTCATAATGCTCGGTTCTGAAAAAAATGATGAGCATGTTCTGCTTTCTCAGAATGGTTTCAGAGCAGTGTTGGATGAAAATTCCGATGCGCTGCACAGTCGTTCAGTTGCCATTACCCAGGAATCCGATTCCTATTTGAAGTTCTGGCATAATGATTCCGCCATGATAATGCAGATCGGCAACCGTCTGTTTGGCGATTATGGTGCTGAAAATGAGTTATGGCAGGAGATGATTAGACTGCTGTGCCATTACCGCTGTCAGCTTCCTTGCAACGGAATTATCTATACTCTCGGATGTTCTTTCGTTCAGACCGGAGACAAGGACTACCATGACACTTCTATGAACAAAGTACGCCAGGCGTTGCTTGATTTCAACTCCATGACCGGCACCACCGTTCCGGTGTTCCTTATGCTGACTAATGCCGATTCGATCAGGGATTTTGTTCCTTTCATCAAGATTTTCGAACTGCTCAATCAGAATAAACCGCTTGGATTTAATCTTAAAAACAAAGATCGTTATCATCTGGATTTTGCCGATTACGATCAGAAAACCAAGCAGTTAGTGGAGTATTTCAGTCAAAACTCGGTTAAGTTCTTTAAGAATCTTTCCGAGGAGGAGTCCCGCTCTGCACTCAGTTTTGTTTATGAGCTGGCACTGTTCTTCAATATTATGAAGGACTGCCTGAAGACTTTGTGCCACGAGGATAAACTGAAAAAGAGTATTTGGCTTCGCGGTATGTATTTTGTGATCCCGAACCAGCGGGCGGAAAAATATGATCTGCTCACGCAGTTTATCGCCGCTAAGAACGACATCAGCACTGACGGGGAGTCGGAGGATCTGCACTATGACAAAAAGAGATATTTTGTCAGCAATCTGTTTGATGATGCAATTCTGCCGGCCCGAAACATTACCGGTGTCAACAATGTGAAGCAGATGTCCAAAATTATGTGGTACATTGCCAAGATTTCGTTATCGGTCTGTCTGCTGGCTATGATTGGATGGTGGTACTATACCAACTGGCAGTCCTATATATCTCTGCGCAGCGAGGTAAAACAGGTTTTGCGGGATTATGACAGTGATATCTCCTCCATTGATTTAACCACTAACAATCAGTTGGATGATTTGATCATGTCCCTGGATAGTCTGCGTCAGATGAATAATAAGCTTCATTCGCAGAATTCGCTGTTTTATTCCTTGTTTATGGAATTTCACAGCATGAGGGAAATTTTTAGCAATTTCTATGTTAAGCAGCTTCAGATGGTATGGCTGAACAAGATGGAAGATCTGATCCGCCATAATCTTTATTATCAGGAGCTGGTAGACAACAATGATGTGCTGTTCAGCGGCGCAAGCTCATATATGATGCTTTTTGACAAGTCTATTCTGGATGAAGAGTATCTTGAAAATTACTTCTCACTTGAGGTGCTGCGCAACGAGTCCATTGATATCAATTTAAGACCGATTGTCAAGGAGCTGGATCATGATCTGCTGGCTTCTGATTATGACAAGAATCTCAGATCCAAAGACGAGGAGCTTCAACGGTTCTTTGTCGGCTATATCGATTCCATTTCTGTAGAGGATATGCTCTGGGGTATGGTAAAACTCAAATATCAGCCGCGCGGAACTGTCAATGTGCTTGAAAAGATCGGCAGTGATTTCTACAACCTGTTTGAAATTGAACCGGGTTACAGCGGTTACAATGTCCCTTATATCTTTACTAAGGAAGGCTTTTTAGAAATCGATCTGTCACCAAGATCTAAAGAACTCAGAAGAATGCTGAAAAATCTTAAGCTGATCAAGCCGAACATCGATGTGTCCGATGAAAGTTTAACTGAACTTGCCCATAAGGTTCAGAATCTCTACTATGACGAGTATTCTGACTACTGGCTTGAAATGATTCAGAAAATTAATGTTAAAGGCACTTACACTTTCTCTGATCTGTCTGAAGTTCTTGATAATCTTGCCAACCGCAAGAGCAGTGTTCTTTTCCAGTTCCTGAAGGTCGTGATAAACAATACTTATCTGACCGATGCATATGCCGCTCAGAAGGATAAAGACAAGCCTGGCGACGATGCTAAACAAGGTGACAGCAAGGATGAAAAGGTCAGATATAATGAACTTGACGGCTCGGTGATTGCTTCAGAATTCCTGGATTACTATGAATTTGTCGGTGTAAACAGTAAGCTTGAATATAGTTCAGATGATGCGGTTCCAATTAATGTTCTCATGCAGAAATTCGGTTTCACCGCTCATCTGATCAAGGCTAGCGACATGTCTCCTGCGATTAGAAACAAGCAACTGTTTGATTATTATTCCAAGAATACTCAGGAATTCGGCGATCTGTTTGATGTGCAGGAATTTTTCACCGAAGATACACCTCTGCTGTTTACTGAACTGCTGGCAAGTCTTCGCTATGCAGTTAAAGATTCCGTGTTTAACGGTATTGCCCAGCATATCAAGGATCAGTGGAACAACCGTATTGCCAGCTTCTATCAGGTTAATTTTGCCAATAAGTTCCCGTTTGTGCTTGAGGCCGATCAGGAGGTTAAGCTGGAGAATATCAACCGTTTCTTTATGATTGGCGGAGTATGGGATACCTTCGTTAAAACCTATATCACTCCGTTCATGGTTGAGGATACTACCGGTGTCCACCTGGCAGGGCTTGACGATGGCGACTCCTTCCATATTCCTTATTCTCTGTATGACAATGTCAGCACAGTTAAAGAGATTCAGAAGGTGTTCTATCACGATAATCCGGCCCAGGCATCGCTGAAGCTTAAGATTGTACCGCGCAAGATGAGTTCATCGGTCAAGAAGTTTGAACTCGATGACGGCAGCGGCAACAAGTGTTCCTATGATCAGGGTCCTAGACTGCCGTGTTCACTGCAGTGGCCGTCCAGCGGACCAAATCCGCTGAAGCTGAGCTTTGTCGGTTCCAACAACTACGGTTACGGCACCACCTTTGAGAGCCAGTGGGGTTTGCTGAAAGTATTTAAAGACAATCTGTACTCTGATTTCCAGGATTTCCTGAAAAACGGCTACCAGTCATGGACGTTCACCTATGAAAACCGCACTATTGTATATGACGTACAGGTGACGGGACAGGAAGACAGCACCATACCGGTTAATCTGTTCCAGCGAATTGATCTCGATGCCTGGTAGTATCGGTTCATATAGGATCATCAGGGAACTTTCCTCCGGCAGAACAGGCGTCTATCTGGCGGAAGATCCTGATGGCCTTTTGGTGATCAAGCAAAGAAGTACGGATAGGCTCAGGGCTGAATATAAGGCAATGCTAGCCTGCCGCGGCCCGCTGATCGGTGAGCCGCTTAAACTAGGCAGTGAAGGACTGTTTCTTAAATACTATGAAGGATCCTGCCCACTTTCCTCCTTTGATGAGTCACGGTGCCGTGAGGTTCTGCTGGCAATGATCCGTTCCTATGACGCGCTGTGCTGGTGCCACGAACACGGTTATATCCATGGGGATTTCAAACCGTCCAATGTGCTGGTGCTGCCTGACGGCGGGATCAGACTTATCGATTTCGGTGCCGCTCTTAAAACAGGCACACCCTACAGCTCCCTTGACAGCTATGATTACTCACCCTTCAGCAGGACCGATTATGCAGTTCCTGAAAGCGATTATGCCGCCTATCTTCATTATGCCCGCATGTTCATAAAAAAAAGTCCCTGCAGAGAGGGACTTGAGATGGATCATTTTCTTAGAAAATTAAATCTGTCAGCCGCCGATTAGTACGGTCGGTGCTCCTGCTACAATGGTGCCGCCGTGGGCGGTACTGTCTCCCATTCTTGCTGCAGGCATATTGCAGATTAGTACTGTGGCGCTTCCCTTGACAATAACATCCGGAGGTCCTACACAGACACA
>JAEEGG010022121.1_pt1 | contig 12554 bp, 2 predicted proteins | sample 9134161 | NCBI WGS metagenome assembly JAEEGG01 (sample SAMN16246543, study PRJNA631951) | gut metagenome | biome: gut microbiome; feature: rumen; material: CR-attached | host: Bos | place: Iran: Karaj | collected 2018-10
GGCGGGCACCGCGAACCCGGCGTCGGGTTTCCATGCGGCCTCGGGCGGCATCGGGTCGCCCGCGGGACCGGCCGTCCACGCCTTGCGGTTCATCAGGCTCGCACCGCGCGGCGCGCGGAAAAACTGCAAGCCGAGCCCCGCGCCCGACGGCACACGCGCCGCCAGCAGCCACGACGACTCCACCGCCTCCACCGCGCCCGGCGCCAGCAGCAGGTCGTGGCCGACGGACAGCTCCATGGGGTCGGACCAGCTGCCGCCGCCGTCGGGCGAGCGCATCAGCTGGAGGACGCCGGAGGCTTCGCCGGCGAGGTAGATGTCGCCGCCGTCCCGGAACAGCGTCCCGCGGCGGAAGGGGTACGTGGCGGAGAGCTTCCAGGTCGCGCCCTCGTCGGAGGAGGCGTACACGCGGCCCTGCATCCAGCGGCGGCGCGCGTCCTGCTTCTTCTTGCCGGACTGGTCCTTGACGTCGGGGCCCGTCTGGTCGAACGACACGAGGATTTTGCCGTTGGGCAGCGCCAGGACGTGCGGCGACTCCACCGCGAGCTTGCGGTCGGCGGGGACCTCGAAGGCGGTGGTCTCGGCGGGGGCGGCGGAGGGGGCGGTTTCGGCGGTCATGGGCGGACTCCTTTCGGGGCGAGGCGTTGCCGGGCGACGTAGAGGCCGGCGAGGACCTTGGGGTCCACCTGGCAGCCGCGGCGCTGCATGAGCGAGAGCCATTCCTCGACGCGGCACAGGGGGATGGCGTGCACGCGGATTTTCTCGCCGCCCACCCCGCCGCCGCGGGCGGTGCGCACGCAGTCCGGCGCCCAGTAGAGGGTCACGACCTCGTTGGAGACGCCGGCGCTCGGCGGGCCCGACAGGACGGGCTCGACGCGGGCGGCTTCGTACCCCGTCTCCTCCAGCAACTCGCGGCGGGCGGCGGCGGCGAGCGGTTCCCCTTCCAGCCCCGCCTCGTCCCCCGCGAGCCCGGCGGGAAGCTCCACGACGGGCCCGCCCACCGGCTCCCGCGGCTGTGTCACCAGCAGGAGGGCGCCGCGGCGCGTCGCGGCGACCAGCACCACGATGCCGCTGACCTTGCGGCGTTCCACGTACTCCCATCCGTTCCGCACCACGAACCGCAGGAAGCGGCCTTCCGCCACGACCCGCGCACCACCGTTGCTTTCGTTTCCTTGCATGTCCCCACGATATACCGTGCGGCGGCGCGGGGCAATGGAAACCTTCGTCCGACGGCCCCCCGCCCTCCCCGCCTACGGCGCCGCCACACCGCTCACTCGGTCAGGAGCCGCGCCCGGGCCAGGCGGAAATAGTTGGTCTCGGGGCTGGAAACTACAAACACCCCCCACGTCCGGATGTGCCGGGCATCCATCGTGCGCCCGCCGGGGGTGACCAGCCAGTCCTGGTCGAGGACGAGGGTGTTCCATCCCTTCGAGACGGGGACCTCCGCCTGCCACCGGTCGTCGTAGGGGGGATTGCCGTTCCGGTCGTCCACGCGGATGCCGAGGATGCCGTCCCCGCCGTTTCTCCGCGGCCAGTACACCTTGAGCTCCATGCCGCGGCTCCCCGTCCAGTCGTGCCGCAGCGGCAAGCGGAAGATGCCCGGATACGGCTCCGCCTTCTCCGTGTCGCGCACAATGTGGAAAAACCGCTTCGCGTACCGAATCCTGACGCCGTTCCGTTCCCAGCGGTAGCGGCTCCAGCGCTGGGTGCCGTCGGCGAGCACCGGATGGGCCCGCCATTCCTCGTTCCAGCGGAAACCGACGACCGCCAGCAGCATCGCGACAACCGCCACGCCCAGCCCCACGCCCGACTTTCTCCATCCGCGCCCGTACAGGAACGCCACCGACGCCCCCAGCGTATCCATGCCCCAGTCCCGCCATTCCGGCGTGCGGCCGACCCAGCCTTGCGCGATTTCGCTCAATCCGCCGGCCAGCACCAGCACTCCGAACAGCATCCACTGCCCCTCCCGGCGGCCTTTCGCCAACGGCCACAGGCTCCACACCAATCCCGCCCACATCCCGGCATGGATGCCGTACGGCAGGATTTCCTTCCAGAGGGCCGGATCGCCATCGCTCCCGAACGGATAGAACAGCAGGAACAGCACCAGGCCGACATACCCCCACCCCGCCCACCCCACCCGCTGGCGCGGATGCCAAAACGCCGCCTCGGCAAGGAGGCGGCGCTTGGGCGTGGGGCTTGCCCGGTCAGGGCACATACACCCCGTTCGTCATCATCGACGTCGGGTCGTTGGTCGTGATGGTGTACCAGCGCGTCCGGTGCTCGTAGGACGTGCGGTCCTCGAACGTGGAGGTCGCTTCGCCTTCGGAGAGCGTGAAGTTGCTCCGGTGGATCTTCGCCGGGCCGTTGTAGCGGGCGGGCCACATGCACCAGCTCTTCCCGAAGTCGTCGGAGTAGAGGATCCAGTAGTGCTGGCCGCCGAGGCCGCCCTTCCACTCGAAGCGCATCAGGCCGTTCGCGTCGTAAGGCGCCCTGGAGATGCCCAGCGGGTCGCGCGTGATCGTCAGGTTCGCGCTGCTGATGGCGAGGATGTTGCTCGCCATGTCCGTGATCAGCCACTGGCCGGTCCCCGTCAGGAACTTCTCGTCCGCGATGTTCCAGAGGTAGTGCTCGCTGAAGGCGTCGCAGCGGGTGAGCTCGATCCAGCCCTTCGGGTCTTCGCCCGTGCTCGTGAACCACACGATGATGTGCTCGTTCTTGTTGGTGCCGAGCAGTTCAGCCGACCACACCAGCGGCCAGTCGGGGTCCGCGCTCCGCAGCGTCTGCGCCGCGCCGTCAAGCGTCCGCAGGTCGTAGCGGTCCCACATGTTCGTCGCGCTCTTGCTCGCCTGGACCGTACCGCCGTAGGCGCCGATGTTCCGGCGTCCGCCGTTCACCTTGGGTTCGGCCCCGAGGCTCTCGTACGGATTGCCATGGTCCACCGCCCACGAGGTCACGGTGTCCTTCTTCCACGAGCCGCCCACGGCCGTGGCGAGAAAGCGGCCGACCGTGGACTTCGGATGCGCGTCGAACCTCGCCGCGGAGAGCTGGAAGAGGTCGGCATTGGTGATGGCGCTGCGCCAGTCGTTCCGCATCTCCAGGTGCCAGTGGCGCATGTCCGCGGGGGCGCCGGCGAAGAACCAGCCGTGCACGTCCCCGGAGGAGGTCTCCGCGCCGAAGTCGTACAGATTGTAGTCCATCGACGCGTTCTGGAGGATCGAGGTCTCCGACCCGATCGCATACACCGCCGCCCCGTTCGTCGGCACGTAGATGTTGTTCTGGATGAGGTTGGCCCCTTCGAGGTTCGACAGCTTCAGCGCCGCGCGGGTCGGCAGCGCGAAGGTCAGGTTCTCCAGCGACGTGTCCCTCGCCCAGGCAATGTCCGCGCCCACCGGCGTGTTCCAGAACGCGGAATTGCGGATGACCAAGTTGGTGGTCGCCAGCGCCACCACGCCGTTCGTGCTCTTCTGGAACAGCATCCCGGACAGGGTCACGTTCACGTTCGTCTCCAGCATCACGCCGTTCGCCGCGTCCGTCAGGCCCAGGTGGCTGAGCTCGAAGTCGGACGCCTTGACATCGAACACGAAGTTCGTCTTGGCATTCCCGCTGAACATCGTCTTGCCCAGGAGGTTGGTGTTGCCGACGATCCGGACGGACACGCCCTCCTCGCCGCTGCGGGACCAGATGACCCGGACGGATTCGGGATAGGACCCGGAATCCACGTACACGGTGTCGCCGCCCTCGAGGTCGTACTCGTCGAGGATGGCCTGCAACGTCGCCTTCGGCGTGGCCGCCGTCAGCCCGTTGTTCGTCACGGCCCCCGCGGCCGTGCAGTAGATGTCGTCGGCGTCAGGGGCGTCGTTCACGTAGAACGCCTGCACCTTGTTGCGAAGCGAGAACGGCTTGTCGCACACGTCGGTTTCGCCGCCACCGTCCACCGTGATGCGCCAGAGGGCGTTGAAACTGTTCGGCAGCGCAGAGGAGTTCCACGTCCACTCCCCGCCGCTGGGCGTGGTGGAGAGCGAGACGCCGATGGCGATGTTCGACCAGGTCGTTCCTCCATCCGCCGAATAGGCGATGGTCGCGGTCTCGTTCCCGGTGATGCCGCCCGCCGCCCAGCGCAACACGACATTGCTGCCCTTGAGCACGCCGCCGTCGTTCGCCGTCAGCGCCGTCACCCAGCGGTTCGTCAGGCTCTTCGAGGCCTGCGGCGTACCGCCGTAGGCGCCGAGGTTGCGGCGGTAGCCGTTCGGCATCAGCTCGTTGCCGCTGCCCAGCGACGGATTGCCCAGGTCGATGACCGGCGAATGCTCGCCGTCAACCTTCCAGTCGCCGTCTTTGTAGCGGCCGACCTTGGAATTGAGGTGGAAGTCGCCCGCTTGTTCGTTCTGGAAGCCCGGCTCGAAGCTCACGCTGTGCGCATCCTGCCCGGACGCCGTCTGCCAGTACGCCAGGCGTTCCCACTTCCCGTGCCGGCTGCCGATCCACGCATCCGGCCCGGCCACGAGGTCGTTCCAGTCGGAGACCAGACCGCCGTCCTTCCAGTCGATGGTGCTGCCGTTGCCGGACGTTGTACCGGCCACGAGGATGTTGTGACCCAGCCACAGCGAGCCGTTTCCGCTGTCGAGGTATACCGCCGTGCCGCGCGGGACCACGACCGTGGAGTTGGAGACCACCGCGGAGCTCGCGCGGACGGTAACGCCCGTCGCCATCGCGTTCGTCGCATAGACGAGAGAGTTCGCCACCACCACATTGGTGCCGACAAGTTCCAGGGTGCCCCAACGCGCTTCAAGTCCGGCCACCGTGTTCGCGCGGCCGGAAACCGTGGCCGATCCGCGGTAAACATCGATGTCGCGGAAGGAGGAATCCTCGCTCTGGATGGCCAAGGTCCCGTTGCTCACCGCCAGGTTCGAAACCACGAGGCTGGAGCCGTTGAATACGACTCTGCCGTTGTTGGCAACGCCTCCTTCACACCGAAGGGCAATGTCCCGGATGTCCAGCCAGCTCGCCTCGGAGGTGAAGATGTGTCCCGCCGCAAACTTGTTCGACGCCACGAACACGGCCCCGTTCGTGCTGCCCAACACCACCACGGGCTTGCCCTGGGCGCCCGAATCCGCCGCTTCCCACGAAATCGGCCGGTTCGTATCACCTAGATAATACGTGCCCGTGTCCACCAGAATCTGGTCGGTCGGCTCGAAATCCTCGTTCTCGAGGAGCGCCTGCAGGGTGAGCAGCGGGGCCGCCGGATAGCACCCGAGGTTCGCGTCGTTGCCGACGGCCGTCGTGTAGATGTCGCCTTCCTGCGACAGGTCGTTCAGGTAGAAGGTGAACGGGCTGTTGTGCAGGCCGAACCGCACGTCCGTCATGTCCCAGACGTTCGTGTTGTCCGTCAGGTGGATCTTCCAGCGCGCCGCCGGGCTCGTCGGCCAGCGGAACGTCCCCGCCTGGGTCTTCGCGCTCTCCCAGTAGTACTGCCCGGCACCGGCCTTGGCCGTGCCGATGTACACCCAGTTGTTCTGCCCGTCGTCGTACGAGTACCACAGCATCGCGTCCGCGTTCGGGTCCATCGCCCCGCCCCAGCCCCAGACCAGGTAGAACGTCCCCTCCGCCAAACCGCCGGCCATCGCCGTCACCGCCTGGAACCAGGCGTTCGTGTTGCTCTTGCTCGCCTGTTTGGTCCCACCATACAGGCCGATGTTCCGCCGACCGCCGTTCGGCGCGGATTCCTCCGCCCACGGCGCATTGGTCGCACCCATGTCAATCAGCGGCGAGTAGTCCGCCAAGCCTGCCATGGGTTTGTCCTGTACCCACTTGTTCGACACCGCACTCCACCGGCCAGCGAGGCTGCGCAGGTGGAAGTCCCCGTTTTCCGGATCGGCGAACAGCGGGTCCGCGCTCAGCGAGTGGATGTCCTGCCTGGACGCCGCCACCCACTGCGGGGTCCTCGGATACTGCATCCCTTCCACCGAGGCCACTTCCGCGCCGCCCGCCACGTACAGGTCGTTGTAGTCCGCCAGCAGCGTGATGTTCGTCGGCGACTCGATGCAGTAGTTGCCCGGCCCGAATGCCGAGAGGACCGAGTTCGTGATCGTGAGCCGCACCCCGGTCCCAAGCCCCAGCGCCGAAGCCCCGTTGGACCACACCACGCACCCGTCCAGGGTGATGAACGGCGAGGTGGCGATGCCGATGCCGTTCGTCATCCCGTTCCGGACCAGGACCCGCTTGAGGTCGATGTGGTTCACTTGCGAAAGCATGATGCCTTCTCCGAACGATTCCACCACATCGAGGTTGGAAAGCACGCAGTACGAAGCGGACTGTTCGAACGAGACGCCGTTGGTGAACCCGCGGACGTGCAGGTCCGAGATGTCGATGCAGGACACCCCGTACAGGACAAACGCCGGCTCCAGCATCCCATCCGCCGCCACGATCCAGCTTCCGCCGGCCGCGTCGTTCGTGCTGCCCGCGATTCCGACGTGCTCGGACGGAGTGCCGCTGTGCACCGACGTCAGCGTCAGGGGCTCCGCCGTCCTGTACGTGCCCGTGTCGACGAGCACCCGGTCGCCGCCCGCCAGCGAGTAGCGCGCGAACACCGACTGCACGGAATCCAGCGGACTTTCCGGGCGGTAGCCGCGGTTCTCCGGACTCCCCACCGCCGTCGTGTACACGTCGCCTGCCCGGCTGTCGTCGTTCACGTAGTACGTCAGCGGTTTCGGACGGAAGATGAACGTGTTCTCCGTCGCGCCGAACACATTGGTGTTGCCGGCGAGCACCACCCGCCAGAGGGCTTCGGGCGACGGATCGTCCTTGCTGAGCCACTCGTAGGGGCCCGCATTGATCCGCACGGTTTCCACCGTCTGCCACGTCACGCCGTCCGGGGCGTATTGGATGTCCACGCGGTTGCTTGCCGCCAGCCCCCGGTACAGCCACGCCAGCAACTGCCCGTAGGACGCGACGCCGCCATCCCGGAAGGTCAATGGATACAACCCCGGCACGCTCGAGTCCGTCTTCGACGCCATTTCCGTCCCGCCGTAGCGGCCCAGGTTGATCCGCCCGCCGTTGGGCGCGGGTTCCCTGCCGGCCCCCACGCCAGGATCGCCCGCGTCGATGGCCCAGGAGGTGTCCGTATCCACCACCCAGGTTCCGCCATGCCAGTGTCCCGCGCGGCTCTGCAGGTGGAAGTCGCCGTTTTCCGCGTCGGTGAACAACGGATCGCCCACCCAGCTGTGCGCGTTGTTGCCGGCATCCATCCACTGCGAAAGTTTCCAGTATGCCGATTTCAGGAACGAGTTCGTCGCCACCAAGCCGCCTTCGGCCACCTGGTAGAGGTTGTAGTCCCCCTGGATCTCCGCCTGGCCGTCGATGAAGCACAAGGCCTGCTTGTTCGTCTGCACCAGGATGCTGTTGCGCACCTGCATCGTTCCCTTTGTGTTCCGGACAGCACCCAGGCCGTTCCCCCAGAACGTCGTGTTGTGGACCGTGTTGCTCCCCATCTGTCCGGCCGCTCCGTATCCGTATGCCCCGTTCCGGTACAGCAGGCTGTTCGCGATGTCCACGGCCCCGCACGAGACACCCGAAATGCCGTTCGTCCGGTTTCCGAACGACTCGATTCCGCTCAACTTGACTCCGTCCGCATACTGCATCGCCAATCCGTTGCGCATGCCCGTGAACCGCAGGTTCGACACGTCCACGTACCGGATGTTCACCAGCTGGATTCCGTCGTGCTTTCCTTCATTTCCCGTGAACAGCGTACCGCCGGCCGCCCAGTTCGTGCTGCCGATGATTTCCAGCGGCATCCCCTGCGCCCCCATCTGCTGGTCCGTGAAACGGATGGCGTCCGTCAGTTCGTACGTCCCCGTGTCGATGAAGATCCGGTCTCCCGCACCCACCGGATACAGCTCCAGTAGCTCGTTCAGGCTGTCCAGCGGCGACGCCGCGTTCGTCCCCGTCCCCCCGTCGAACCACGACATGCCCGCCGCCTTGCAGTACACGTCGCCGTCCCTGGAGGCATCGTTGATGTAGTAGTCGTACGTGTGCGTCTTCACCATCGCGAAGTTGTCCGTCGCGTCCTGGACCTCGAGTTCGTCCTGGACCTGGATGCGCCACTTCAGCGCAAGGCACAGCGGCAACTGCGACACGTCCCACTCGTACTCCCGTTGCCCGACATCGACATCCGTTGCAATCGGCTCCCAAGTCTCTTCGTAGTCAATCGAGTAATCCAACCGCACCTTCGTCCCCGGCGCCATCCCTCCGTAGTTCCAGTAGAGCAACACGTCGGAACTCATCGTCCCGCCCTCGTTGTAGGAGACCGCGCGGACCCACTTTCCCGTCTCCGACAGCGACGCCTGCGCCGTGTTCCCGAACGCCCCGATGTTCACGATTCCGCCGTTCGGTTCCGGTTCGTTCCCCCATGCGCTCGCCGGGCATCCCGCGTCAATCAGCACCGAATTCGTCAGGTCTGCGTCCGCCTGCCAGTTGGGATAATACCCTGTCCGGCTCACCAGATGGAAGTCTCCCCTGTTCGCATCCGCGAACCCGGGAACCGCATCCACCAGCATGCTGTGGCGGTCCCCGCCCGTCGCCCCGCGCCAGGCCGGCAAGTTGTTGAAGTAGTCGGCCCCGCCCGTCATCATCCTGTTTTCCGCGATCAAGGCGCTGTCCGCAACGTAATAGCAGTTGTAATCCCCAACGAACGATTCCGGCGAGGATTGCGCCCCGAAGAGGAACGCGCGCCCCGAACTCCCGCTCGCGTAGACCACGCTGTTGCTCATGCTCGCGCTCCCCTGGTCGATTTGGATCGACGTCGGGCTGCCCCACAGCACGCAATTCTCCAAGTGCACGTCGGCCTGTCCCACCGCCACCGCCACCCCGCCCGTCCGGCTGAGGTTGTTCCACAGGATGCTGTTCCTGAGCTCGATGCCGTTGCAGTACGCCCCGGCATTCACGCCGCTGTTGTTGTTCTCCCTCGCGACCACGTTCTCCAGGCGGCATCCCACCGCGTGGTCGAAATCGACGCCCGTCAAGGCATTTCTCACCGTCAAGTCTTTCAGACGGACGTATTCCGCGTAGGAAAGTTTGACCACGCACTCGTACGTCCGCGACGGCGTCATCAGGATGGTCGGGGCCGCGGGATTCGTGCTCCCCTGGATGGTCACGTAGCAGGGCTTCTTCTCGTCGTCCAACCACCCCGAATCGGCCTGGTCGATGGTCAGCGGGCTTGTCAGCGAATACGTCCCCGCATCCACCAGCACCACGTCCTCCGGCGCCAGTTCGTAGGCATCCAGGATGGCCTGCACGCTCGCCTTCGGCGTCCCGGCCGTCAGACCGTCGTTCGCGTCGTCCCCCGCCGCCGTGCAGTACACGTCGTCCGTTTCCAGGGCGTTGTTCACGTAGTAGAAGATCGATCCGCCGTTGCGCAGCACGAACGTCGCCATGCTCGCCGCCTCGATGGAGGTGTTTTCCACGCAGTACGCCCGCCAGCGCCCCAGCGCCGACCGGCCGTAGTCCGTGCTGTCCCACAGGTACCGGCCTTCCGTCGCCGGAATCCCGCACACGATGTTCGTCCAGGTGTTCCCGTCGTCCGGCGAGTAGTCCAGACACACCGAGTAGTTGGTCGCCGCTCCGCCCACCGTCCACAGCAGTTCCGTCTCCCCGCTCGCCGTACCGCCGTCGTTCAGGGACAGAAGCGTCAGCGTACCCGCCGCCACCGAACGGCTCGCCTCCGCCGTCCCCCCGTACAGCCCGATGTTCAGCCGCCGCCCGTTCGGGTCCGGCTCCGCCGTCCAACCGGCATCCGCCGGATTGCCGGCGTCCAGCAGGGCCGAGGAGACCGAATCGAACACCAACGAGGCCGTCCCGTCTTCGTTCTTGGCCACTCTACCGCCTTGGCTCTTGAGATGGAAATCGCCCGTGGCCGCGTCCGCCACCCGGGGATCGTTCGGAAGCGAATGGGTGTCGTTCCCGCTGAAGTTCCCCCACGCCGACACCGTCGCGTACACCGACGTTCTCGCGGAAGAACCCGCCCCCGTCTGGTACCCCGCCACCTGTCCGCGGTCCACCACGTGCAGGCCGTTGTAGTCGCCGCGGAGGGAGAATGGAGACCGGTCGGCCCGTACGTAGTAGGCGAAGTTCCCGGCTCCCTCGGCATGGACAATCGAGTTGCTCATCGCCACGCTTGCTTGATCCACGTGGATTCCGTACCGGTTCCCCCACAGCACGCTGTGGTCCACCAGCACGTCTCCCGTCCCGTAGCCGCTCACCGAAACTCCGACCCCGTTGTTCCGCAACGCCACGTAATCCAGGAGGACGTTCGACGAAACATTGACGGACACCGCGTTCGACGCATCCTGCAGGCGCAGCCAGCGGCCCACGATGTTGTAGCTGCCTTCAAGCCCGATGGCCCGCGCGCCGCCCACCACCGTGAGGCTGTCCAATTCCACCCCGTACGCCCCCTCCAGCACGAGGCCGTCCTGCGCATCCGATTCCAGGATGAACCGGCTTCCCCCCGCCGCTTCGTTCGTGCTGCCCTGCAGCAACACCCGCGAACCGCTTCCCCCTCCGGCCAAGCCGGAATCCAGGTCGCCCCAAACGATTTGGGAATCCATCAGGTAGTCGCCCGTGTCCACGTAGACGGCATCGCCCGGTTCGAGGTTGTAGGTCTCGACGATTTCGGACACCCAGCGCTTCGGGGAATCCGGCGTCAAGCCCGTGTTTTCGGACGCCCCCGGCGCCGTGCAGTACACGTCCCCGTCCACGAAGGAATCGTTCACGTAGTACGAGATGCCCCCGTTGTGCAGCACGAAGGCCGACTCGCTCGTCGCCCACACCTTCCCGCTTCCGGCCTCCTTCAGGCGCCAGCGCCCCAGCGGCGTCGGCGCCACGGCCGAACTGTTCCACCGCAGCCCGCCCAACGCCGCCGACAGCCCCCCCGCGATCCGCTGCCAGTTTGCCCCGTCGTCGGGGGAGAACTCCACGTCGAACACCGCCCCCGTCGCCGCACCCGTCACCAGCCAGTTCAGCGACACCAGCCCCGACGCCACGCCGCCGCGGTTGAGCGTCAGCAAGCGCACCAGCGAGTTCGTCGGCGTCTTCGACGCGAATTCCGCCCCCCCGTACAGGCCGATGTTCACCCGTCCGCCATTCGGTGCCGGTTCGGAGGCGGACGCCGTGTCGGGAGCCCCGGCATCGACCAAGGGCGATGTTTCCTTGTCCTTCACCCACTTCATCGTCGCGGCATTCCAGCGCCCGGTCTGGCTGAGCAGGTGGAAGTCATAATTGTTCGTGTCCGCAATCTTCGGCGCCCCGTCGTACGAGTGCAAATCCTGCCCCGACGCCTCCGCCCACGCACCGAGCGATTCGTATACGACCGGCACCGGCGCCACCAACGGGTTCTGCCGTTCTTCGTACACCCGGACCCCGTCCGAAACCGGCACCGAGTTGTAGTCGGCCGTCAGTTCCGCATACATTTCCAGGCCGTACGCGTAGTGCCCCGGCAACACGGACAGGATGCTGTTGCGCACCGTCGCGCGGTGCTGCCCGCCCAGTTGCACCGCATACCCCGACGTCTCCCAGAACACGCAGTTCTCGATCACCGGGAACACGATTGCGTTCGTCGTGGTCAGGTCGCGGGACATCACCGACACGCCGTTCTGCGCGTTCAGCGTCAGGCAGTGCCGGACCTCCAACCCGCTCCCGGCCCCCGTGGCCAGATAGAAGCCGGAATTCGCCTGGTTCGCCACCATCCACTCCAGCTTCACCGCGTGCGAGTTGTTCACCGCCACCGCCTTGCCCGTCGTGTTCGACACCGCGATGTTCCGCAATTCCACCCCCGCCACGTAGTCCAGCTGGATGCCAATCTCCTGCCCGTTCCGGTTCAGCACCGTCCCGTTCAGGAGCGAGTTCGTCGATCCTTGGAATACCACCGCCGGCTCGTTCACCTTCCCGTCCTCGCCGATGCCCGCCGAATCCGCCTGCGTGATGCGCCACGGATTCACGCCGCTGTCGTACACGCCCGTGTCGATGTACACCGTGTCCCCAGCTTCCAAATCATATTTCTCCAGCAGGCTGTTGAGGTTCAGCATCGGCGTCTCCGGCGACAACCCGTCGTTCGTGTTCCGGCCCACCGCCGTGCAGTAGACGTCCCCTGTCCTGCTCTCGTCGTTCACATAGAACTTGAACGGCGTGTTCCGCACCGAGAACATCCCTGCCGATGCGGCCTCGGCCCCGGACGAACTCTCCAGGCGCAGCTTCGCCTGCACGGACTGCGCGCTCGTCGCCGTGTTCCACGTCCAGCTCCCGGCGTCCGCCGCCACGCCCGTCGCCAGCACGGTCCACGTCGCCCCGCCGTCCGCCGAGTACGAAATCGTCAGCTTGTCCGTGGCCTTCCCCCCCGTGTAGTTCCAAGCCACCACCGCGTTCGTTCCGCTCGCCCGCCCCCCGTCGTTGTAGGACACCAGCGTCAGCATCGCATTCGTCGGCGTCTTCGCCGCGAGCCTGGTGTTCCCGTGGCGCCCGATGTTGATCCTCCCGCCGTTCGGGATCGGCTCCGCCGCCCACGCCGCCAA
>JAEEGG010022124.1_pt1 | contig 12554 bp, 7 predicted proteins | sample 9134161 | NCBI WGS metagenome assembly JAEEGG01 (sample SAMN16246543, study PRJNA631951) | gut metagenome | biome: gut microbiome; feature: rumen; material: CR-attached | host: Bos | place: Iran: Karaj | collected 2018-10
TTCAAAAACAACAGCATGTAGAGGGATTCTGTCCATCCAATACATTTGATAGAGTCCCAGGATAATGACATTTAAGATATCTTCCGGAGGCTTTCGATGAAGTTTTCGAGTTGCCAACCATTCCAAAGTTAAACGCCATCTGCATATACCTAATGTTAATTCGCGTGCCAAAGCTCGATCTTTTCCTGACAAAAAAACTCTATCAAGTCTCTGATTAAGAATTTCTTCGATATAACCAGTTTTTTTTGCGTTTCTATTCAGAGTTTCAATAGCAACTTGTCTTGGATTTACACTCACCACGTGATAAGGATAATTTTAGATATGATTCTTTGTAAAGCTTTAATTCATTGAGATAAATTTACAGCCATTTTATCAAATCTGCATTTTTAACCGATTTATCTTGGATTTATAACATTCTAGCACAATAATAACTGCGCACGGGACGCATCAAGCGTTCCCCTTATGTTTTGCCGCTGCAACATTGGAAATTCCAAACATAATCTACTTGATAAGTAGTTGTTAGTGGCTGTGTACCTTGATGATAGAGATGAAAGAACAACTGGAAAAATTAGCAGCAACTGGAAAAATTACTGAAGCAAACCTTGAAGCTCTGTTAACTCTTGCAGAAGCGGGTTTTTGTTCTCATAGAAGTTGGGGAGTCGGTAAAATTGTCAAACTCGATCCATTACGTGAACGAATCATCATTGACTTTGAGGGGAAACCAGGACACTCCATGGATATTACCTTTGCCGCAGAAACTCTTCGTCCTATTAAATCAGATCATATTTTAGCAAGACGTATCACAGATTTGGAAACACTCCAAAATTTAGCACAGGAAAAGCCATTAGAACTCATTAAACTTTTAATGGAAAGTTTTTCTAATAGAGTCACTAATGATCAAATTCAATCTGCGCTTGTTCCTGCCATCGTTGCAGAAGAAGATTGGAAAAAGTGGTGGAGCACTCTTCGTTCTCAAATGAAAAAGTGTGGCAATTTTGTCATCCCTTCGCGTAAAGTAGAACCCATTCTTTATCAACCCACTATCAATTCACTTCAGCAGCGTTATCTCAATGACTTCAATCAGACAAAGGTATTTAAAGCCCGCCTCACTCTCCTTTCAAAAATAATTCAAAATTTAGCCGAACTTGAAAATCCTAAAGCACTCGCTGAAGATATCATTCCTGAACTCAATAGAGAAATTCATATTCATCAGGAAATTAACCCTGCCCTTGCCTTGGAAGCGATATTTCTCCGCGATGAATTAAAACGAGATTTAAAAATCGAATCTGAAGAAGAGATTACACCTCAAGTTATTTGGAGTCTTAACCCCAACAGCGATAAGATTAATGGAGTTAAAATATTAGAATTACTCCCACCATCGATCCATAAGAAGGCAATTATCTCATTTAAAGATACATATCCTGATACTTGGGCAAACCTTTTTCTGGAAAACCTTAACAATATTTCATCTAAGTTCTGTGAAGAGGTCGTAGATCTTCTTCTTTCTAATGGTTATACTGAAAAAATTCGTGAAATTCTCAGAACACTGATTAGTCAGCATCAGGCTAGCAGTGAGTTACTCCATTGGTTTATAAAGACAAGACCTGAAGCTTTTGAGGAATTCATGAATGTTTCAACCTTGCGTGCCATGTTGGCAGCTATCGAACGCGATCAGTTCAACAATATCCGCAGTTGCAAACTAAGAGACCACCTTCTTACCGAAAAAACGATTATATCAGATATGATCGAATTATCTGACATTGAAGAAGTCAAAGATATAACAAGGGCACTGCAATTCAGTCCAGCCTTTGAAGATATGGACAAACGCTCTATTTTGATGCGAATTGTTAAACTCTTTCCTGCAGTTCAAAGTCTTATCTCTGGTGATCAGAGTGCTAAGCAGGATGAAGGACTCGTGGTGTCTTGGGAAAGTTTGGAGCGCAAAAAACAAGAATATGCGGATCTTGTTCACAACCGTATTCCCGCAAATACAAAAGAAATTGCTATTGCTCGCAGTTATGGTGACTTACGTGAAAATCATGAATTTAAAGCGGCTCGTGAACAACAGAAACTTTTGCTCAAACTTAAAGCAGAAATGGAAATGGATTTGGATCGTTGTCGTGGTACTGACTTCAGAGACGCAGCAACAGATGTTGTGGGAATCGGAACGAGAGTTACCCTCGAAGATATCAAGACCAAAACAAATACAGATTATATTGTTCTAGGAGCATGGGATTTTGATGATCAGAAAAATATTGTTAGCTATCTGAGTCCTATCGCCCAAGCTATGCTGAATAAAAAACAAGGAGAGCAAGTGACATTCAATAATAAGGACTTTATTGTAAAAGCTATTAACAAGGCAATAGAATAACTCATACATCAAAAATTTGTTCAAAAGTGCACATAATTCTGCAAAATGTGCACTTTTTTATTTAAATTTCACTTTAGCATCAGCTAACTCAACTTTTCTATTGAATCCAAAGATGATAATCGGCATAATTAAATCAACCAGTGGCGGCAATCGTCCTGACTGCTTGCCCTTATAATTGTATGTAATGCGAGGCTTTCACATGAATATGTGAATATCCTTTTGATGAAACACGACGTAAGTCGCATAAATAAGCTATGAGTAACTTCGACGATTCTGGATTGGATCTGAACCAGCTTTTTCTTCCTGCCTGGGCTCAGCAATCTGCAGATGTGAATAAGTACGCTGATTTTGTCGGATACGAAGATGAAAAAAGTACTGGCAAAAACAGAGATGGAAGACGCAAAGATAATCGCTCTCCAAGAGGAGAGCGTGGAAATCGCACTGATCGCCCCGCCAGAAGAGGAATGGGACGTTCTGCACGCTTTGCAAATAATGAATACCCTCAAAACAAAGATGCGAAGGATGATGAACGCACAAACAGACCCCCCCGTTCTAATCGCAATCCTCGCCAGGATGAGCGCAGAGGTCGCTTTGGTGGCAGAGGCCGCGAAGAACGCAAACCTCTTCCTCCTTTGCCTGAGGTCGATGTTCAATTGATTCCAGAATCCATTGTTGTCGAAACACTTGCTCGCCAAATTAGACAATCCGGCAGAGCATATCCTCTCTTTGAAATTGCTCATATCATCTTAAAACGTCCAGAACGTTTGGAAGTAGCCTATTCAACTATCAAGAAAAATGGACAAGTTGTCCAACCTCTTTATTTTTGTTCTTTAGACCGTACTCTCTGGTTTTCAGAGGATGAAGCTATGGAATATGTCTTGAAAAATCACTTTTCTGATTTTTATGAAACACAGAAAATTCCAATTGAAGGTCCTAAAGGAACATATACATTTGTGGCACAATGTGGAATGAGCGGAGAAGTATTTGGGCCGCCTAACCTGCACGATTATCAGAATAAAGTTTGTAAGTTCCATGCAGAACGTTTCCCAAATGTTCCCTTTGATATTTACAAATCTCGAATCAGAATTGTAAAAGATCCGGAAGTAATTGAAAAATGGAAAGAACAAATGAGTTTTTCGCTGCAGTATAATTGTCTGCAGGTTCCGGATCCTCTGGTACTTCAAGATATACCTTCCGTGCGTGAACATTTTCGGCAAACCCATCTTACCAGTGTAATCCAAAAAGTTGACACTATTTCTCTGACAAGCGCAGATATCAAAAAACAACCTAATCATTTGGTTTCAGTTCTATATCGTCGGTTGCTGGATGAGCAAAAACGCTTTCCTCTAAAACTTGTAACCACATTGAGCCAAAAATTTGCAGCACATGCTCTACAGTTCTTCAAAATTAACAAGACAGTTACCCATGTGTGTATATCCCGGCCGCATTATTTAGATGTTGAAAGCACATCTGTCTCGGAGAATGTAAAGAAAATCATGGGATATGTGGCAGCTCATCCCGACTGCAAACGTGCAGACATTTACAAAGAGCTTATTCCTGGTTATGATGAATCTGTCGTTAACACACCAGAGACAAAAGCCGCAGAGTCTAATTCCAATGTAGCTCAGGAACAAGAAACCTCTGGTGGTGATGCTGAAGCAAAAGTGGAAGCTCCTGTGTCTAATCTGCCACCAGAAGTTGCCTCAACTCTAGCAAATCTGAATGCAGATATTCATTGGCTAATTCAGTGTGGGCACATAATTGAATTTTACAAAGGCAATATTCAAGTTGCACCAAAGAAAATAGCCCCTCCTCCACCAAAGAATAAGCAGAAGAAAGAAAAAGCAGAAACAAAAGAAGATTCTGAAAATAATGCTGTTAATGCTACTGAATCTAATACTGAAGTAAAAGTTAAAGAACCTGAGATGCTCACATCTGAGGAAACTCAAACTCAGGAACAGTCTGCTGATTCTTCTGTAGAGAAAAAAGAACAGTAATATCTTAAATTTAGTTTCACTCTAATTAGCGTGAAACTTTAATTTAAAAATGGATGTATTTTAACGTATACATCCATTTTTATTTGTACTTGGTTGCATATTGCTAATGACGTTTTGGGTTAAACCCAAAATCGCCATTAGAAAGTGGAGGAAAGTAAGAAATAGGAATGAGAGAAAGAGTTAGAGAGAGTGTGAGTTGTAAGAATTATTACATTGAAAAAACACCCAAATTTTTGAACTTTTTCAAGTTATAACTCACTAATACACAAATTTATATTCAGATTTTTTTCTAATGACGGTCATTAGAGATTCCCCCTCCTAATGACAATTTTGGGTTAAATCTGGTTCCACACAAATTAGTGAGCCATTTCCATGCAATCCATCTCCCTCATATAAAATATATTACACCAATATCATTTTTATAGAGTTTTATCACACAGTACAACATTACAAACTTGTAATGTTTTTTTAAAGGATTTTAAGACATTTTTGTGCTATTATTATTGAGGTCAACAAATGTTGATGCACACGCAAGTTCGTGTATTCAATTATTTGAATGGCCGACATAAAAAAGAAAAAGATATGAATAACATGATAGGAAAAAAAACAATATGGACACTCTCAATGGCTGCATGTGTGCTTGTCGCTATTGCGGTTGTTAGAGCTAATGAAGTGAAAACAGATCCAATATTTAGTTTGGATCATTCTCCAATCACTCGTGTGGAAGGGGCTAATGCTCTTAGCTATTCCACAGTAGTAAAAAAGGTTAGACCTTCAATTGTTAGCATCTCAACAAGTAAGACAGTTCAAGTCTCCCCCAATATATTTAACTTCGGTGATGGTGGTATCTCTCCTTTTGGAGATGATATCTTCCGTCGCTTCTTTGGGGATCGCGGATTTTCTCAGCCCCAGCAACAAGAACCGCAAAAGCAAAAAAGAACTGGCTTAGGTTCGGGAGTTATTGTCACCAAAGATGGTTACATCCTTACCAATAATCACGTTGTTGAAGATGGTGATGAAATCAAGGTTACATTAAATGGGGACGATAAAGAATATGATGCTAAGCTTATAGGTGGTGATCCTCGTTCCGATATTGCCATTCTTAAGATAGATGCCACAAATCTTCCAGAAGCCATTTTAGGTGATAGTGACAATGTTGAGGATGGTGATGTTGTTCTTGCTTTTGGTAATCCCTTTGGGGTAGGCCAAACGGTAACCATGGGAATTGTCAGTGCAACTGGACGAAATAATCTGGGCATCGAGGAATACGAGAATTTTATTCAAACCGATGCAGCCATCAATCCTGGTAATGCTGGAGGGGCCTTAACAGATGCACAAGGTAGAGTTATTGGCATTAACACAGCTATATATTCTCGGTCTGGTGGCTATCAAGGATTAGGTTTTGCAATTCCTATTAACATGGCAGAAGGGATCATGAAGCAAATTATCAAGAACGGAAAGGTCTCACGCGGTTATCTGGGTGTTACATTACAAAAACTGACAGATGATGTTATTGAGAGTTTTGATCTTAAAGGCAAAACTGGTGCCCTGATAGCAGATGTATCTGAAGGATCTGCTGCAGAAAAGGCTGGGCTCAAGCGTGGCGATGTTATTATCTCTATTAATGGCAAGGATGCCAAGGACAATGCTACACTGGCATTACTTGTTGCTAATCTTGCTCCCGGTGAAACAGCGACAGTCAGAATCATTCGCAATGGTTCAGAAATGGACATTCCTGTTGTTCTTGATGAATGGCCGGAAGGATTAACTCGTTATGGGACTAGCAGTACAGCCAATGTTGCCATTGGTATTAAAGGGGTCAATGTAAAGAATTTGACATCAGATTTGCGAAAAGATGCACAAATCCCTGAAAAAGTAGAAGGTGTCTTAGTAACTGAAGTTGATGTAGAATCTAACGCATACGAAAAAGGTTTACGTGTTGGTGACGTTATTCAGGAATGCAACGACAGGCCTATTAAAGATATCGATGATCTTAAGAAAGCTGTCACAACAAACAATAAGACAAAGCATAAATTGGTAGTATATTCAAGGAATTCTACAAGATTTGTCTTTGTTGATAAATAATTTATATAATTTGCTAGTTATTTTAGCATAAACATGACGGGGTATGATTATTTCATTACCCCGTCTTTTATTATTAAAAAACGCTCCAAAAAAGAGCGTTTCTATCAAATAGGTTTAATACAAAAGATTATTTAAACTTTCAATTATTTTATTCCTCTTCTGTATTTTTACCATCCTTCATTTCACGATCTCTTTCTGCCAATGCAGCTTTACGAGAAAGACGTACACGACCTTTATCATCTACACCAATGCATTTTACAGGGAAAGAATCTCCTACTCTGACAATATCTTCAACTTGTTTAACACGGAAGTTGGCTAATTCACTAATATGAACTAATCCCTCTTTACCAGGTAAAACCTCCACAAAACAGCCGAAGTCTTTAATGGAAACAACCTTTCCACGATAAACCTCACCCACTTTTATTTCAGCAGAAAGGGCTTCTACCGCAGTACGGGCAATATCCATGCCCTCTTTATTCGATCCATAAATGCGAACGGTTCCATCATCTTCAATGTTTATTTCACATCCGGATTCATCACAAAGAGCTTTAATATTTTTACCACCTGGGCCAATCAGTGCTCCAATCTTGTCTTCAGGAATCTTCAATGAGACAATTCGAGGGGCATATTTGCTGATTTCAGATCTGGGCGCGGCAATACATTCAGACATCAATTTGAGAATCTTCAATCGCGCTGCACGTGTTTTTTGTAATGCTTCCGCAATAATGCTCAGAGGAACACCTTTTAATTTCAAATCCAGTTGAAAGCCTGTGATTCCTTTTTCAGTTCCAGCGATTTTGCAATCCATATCACCGAAAGCATCTTCCCACCCCATGATATCAGTCATAATAACATGACGCTTTAAAGCCCCATTCTCATCATACTCTGTACAAAGACCAGCACTGATACCTGCGACAGGACGAATCAAAGGGATACCTGCATCCATCAATGAAAGCGTCCCAGCACAAACAGTTGCCATTGAACTGGATCCATTTGATTCAAGAATTTCTGTAGAAACGCGAATGGCATAGGGGTAGTCTTTAAGCGGAATCATGGGTTCTATAGAGCGTTCAGCCAATGCCCCATGTCCAATTTCTCTACGACCAGGGCCACTGATTCTTCCTGTTTCACCTACAGAGAAATTCGGGAAGTTATAATGAAGTATGAATTGCTTTTGATTAGACCCGCCTGTGTAAGAATCAAATTCTTGTGCATCCTCCATAGCACCCAATGTGGCCATGGATAGAGCTTGTGTTTCACCACGAGTGAAAATGGAAGAACCATGTGAGCGAGGTAATATCCCAACATCCATTGTAATAGGACGAACTTCATCCATCGCACGGCCATCCATGCGCTGTCCTTTATCCAATAAGAGGCTCCTGACGGTTGAGGACTGTATCTCGTAGAAAACTTCTCCAACTAAAACACTGGTAATCAGTTCTTCTCCAAACTTTTCAACCAGTTTTTCAGTCATTTCTGCCTTGATCTCATTTACAGCCGCTTCCCGTTCCAGTTTACCTACAACTGTGAGAGCAGGCATCATTCTATCCCCCACAATCTCTTTTGCGGCGGCAGTGACTTCTGGCGGGATTACCATTGCCTCAAAAGTTCTTTTAACTTTACCTGCGACTTTAACTAATTCTCTTTGGGCCGCAATCATCGGTTGAATAGCGGCTTGAGCAAATTGCATTGCCGCTGAAAAATCATCCTCACTAATTTCATCAGCGGAACCCTCGAACATCACCACATTGTTTTCATCCCCTACATAAATTAAATCCAAATCACTTTCTTCAATCTGTGAATGAGTGGGATTGATAATAAATTGTCCATTGATGCGCCCCAAACGCAAGGCACCCAATGGTCCGCCCCAAGGTATATCACTGATAGACAATGCTGCAGAGGCTCCCAATACAGCTAAAACATCAGGATCATGTTCCCCATCAGCACTTATCACTATGCATTGAATTTGTGTTTCATTCAACCATCCATCCGGAAACTGAGGGCGCAATGGACGATCAATAAAGCGACTTGTCAATATCTCTTTCTCTGTGGGACGTCCTTCTCTTTTAAAATATCCACCAGGGAACTTACCCGCCGCTGCCGCTTTCTCTCGATAATCAACTGTTAATGGGAAAAAATCTAACCCTTCCTTGGGTTTGCTTGCCGCAACAGCAGCTACTAACACGATTGTCTCACCCTGTTGTACCGTCACTGAACCAGATGCTTGACGCGCCCAAATACCAGTCTGAATTGTAATTTGGCTACTGCCCGCCGGAGCTATTACCTTATGTAACATATTCTTTTTCTTATCCTTCTTTATTTCTATTACTTCACTTATTTTATTTTATCTTTTGTGGCAAAAAGACAAAACCCCACCGTCAAACTTATGTTTGATTCGGTGGGTATTCCATCATATCTGTTTGCTGTAAGTAAATAACCAGTGATCGGTGCCACACCAGTTACTGGAAATTTACCTTAGAATTATTTGCTCTCTAAAGAGGAGCGCAACTCTACGCAATATAACAGCAATAAACTGAAAACCTCTATCTTCTCAGTTTCAGTTTCTTTGTCACTGCTACATAACGATCAGCATCTTTTCCATGCAGATAGTCCAACAATTTACGACGTCTGCTGACCATCATAATAAGACCACGACGTGAGCTATGATCTTTTTTATTTCTCTGCAAATGTTCTGTTAACGCACTGATGCGTTTCGATAAAAGTGCAACTTGCACATCTGCAGAACCAGTATCACGTTCGTGAATACGAAACTCTTCAATACTCTTGGCTTTTTCCTTAGAATCCATATTTAGCCGTTATATTCTTCTCTTACTTCCTACGGTTTACCATATCAGTCCAGAAACTAACCGTTTCACAACCGCCACACGATTCTGAACATTTTCTGGGACTTGTAAAGGTAATTCTCACTTTTTTAGCAAAATAAATTCAAAAAGGTATTTTAATGTCGTGTAGTGATCAAAAGTGAACTGCTGTAGTGATCAAAAGTGGAAAATTAGATTTAACCATTTGTATAATTACAACCTATTGAATTCATAATAGATAAGAGAGATAGGTATGCCCCCTAGGGGGCAGCGATGGGTGTAGTGATCAAAAGTGGAATTTTATGGGGTTTTAGGGTTAAGGCTTTGAGCTAAAAAGAACGGCTGGATATTTAGAAGACATGGGCTTATTGGCTAGAACAGAAAAGGAATTATCCACATGAACACAGATCCAAACACGGGTTCCATTCTTGGCTTGTGTGGGAAGTGATAGATTTCCAAAAGCAACTTTACCCCTGGGGCCAACTGTGGCAGAAATCCAGTCTGACCAAACATATTCCCACCACGGGTCTTTGGGAACAGGTCGGAGTTTGGTACGGTGTTGACGAATAGCCTGATTCCACACGTTTAGGGGAGTGTCAGATATTTCTCTGTGGGTTTCATTTTCATTTCTGTGGATGCGCATCACATCCAGATGTTCATTGATGATATTCAGAGGAGTTTGAGCAGTAAGATGGTTGACTTGAAAATAAGCCGGCAGTCTGGACTGCCAGACCTGATGAATCCGTTCAACCTTACCCTTAGCTTCAGGAGAATTAGCCAAGACAAAGGAGATGTCATAGAACTTGAGTCTGGCACCTAAGAGCGTCAGTCTCTCAGGTGAAGAGGCTCGAAAGAACGAAGCCTGATCAACATAGATTTGAAGAGGAAGACCGTATTTCATAAAGGCTTTATAGAGAGTATGGATATAGGAGCTGGTTCGTTCATATTGGTAGAGATCACAACTCAGTTGAAGACGGCTGCAGTCGTCTATCATGTTCAAAAGAGTAAAGTGTGTTTTATCAGGGAAGAACCATCTTTCAGTGGTGGCATCCAACTGCCATAGTTCACCCACATTGGTGCGCTGCCAACGTCTGGTATGAATGGGAGGTCGGGGTTTAGAAATCTGAGAAACGATGCCTTGTTTCAAAGCCCAATTACGGATCTGTGAACGATCGAGTTTAAAACTAAAAAGTCTCAGGACTTCACTAGCAGCAAAGGCATAGGAGTAATGATGAGAAAGAACCTTTTTGAGAAAAGAAGAGACTTCTGCAGGCCAATGAGACTTGTGATGACCTCCCGAACTTTTAGGAGTCCAAACCGAAGCCCTGCCCAAACCTTTAGCCAAGAGAAAATCAGTTCGCAATTGATAGAGTCTGGTCTTGCCAATTTGGAGAGCTTCACAGGCTTGAAAAGAGGAAATTTTACCTTCACAGAAAGATGAAATCGTATGACGAATATCGGCCATACCCAAACGTTTACTAAGCTGCTTTCGCATCCCAAGAGTATAGCCTCAAACTCCATTTTTGATGTATCACAGTTCACTTTTGATCACTACACCCAATATTTTGATTTTATTATCACTTTTACAATGCCTTTTATTCTTATAATAAATTAGTTACAAAGAATATTTTTCACCATTTTTGAATTCCACTTTTGATATCACATTTTTTTCACTTTTTATATCTACACGACACTCCTTCATATTTTTCTTGAAATTGGTTCTTAAAATTCTCAAATTTAGAAAACCATATAAAAATTAAACCGTATGCATCACTAATAGTGTCTAGAATCAATTCTGTCCAAAAAAAAGAGGTAGGAGACAAGAAGGTACAGTCGGAAAGGGAGTAACCGACAAACAGACAATTGATGGAAACAGGGGGAGCCCCCTCTAGGGGCAAATCACCTCATCGGGTGGTGGTTTGAAGGGTTCATTGAGCCATTTTTCCAGGTCTATTTTGGTGAATGTGTTCAATCGGAGTGATGAAACCAGATTGGAGAGACACCAGGGATATTGGGCTATCTGTTTGAGGTAAAAAAGAAGCAGTATCGTGATGAGTGCCGTCCAGATTTGGATCTCGACCGCATTGGCACTCGTGCCCACAAAGGTCTTTATATGGAGTAATTGTTTCAGGTGTCTGAAAAAGATTTCTATCTGCCAGCGTGCCTTATACAGTGCCGCTATGGTACTGGCAGCCAGATCAAAGTTATTGGTCAGCAGTTCCACAGCCTTATGGGTTTTCTCATCATAAGAAACAACTCGACGTAAACGCTTTGGATACCTTTTAAAGGTTCCTTCTTTTTCCAGCAGGATCTCTTCGTCTTTGAGTATGTTCTGATGTTTATAGGGAGGCAGTTCCCGCTCTTTCAGGGAGCGAAAACAGAGGTTTTCCTTATGGCGGACAATGAAGAAGCCCCCTCTGCTGTCCCAATTATACAGAAGACGGAAATCTCCATAGCCTCTATCCATGACAACAAGAGTGTTTCGTTTGAGCTGAAGCAGTGAAGCAGCTACATTGTCAGCCATCTTTCCATCGCTAATAAGCACATATTCAGGCAGTAATCTATACGAATCGAGTAAAGCGTGCAGTTTAATAGCTCCCTTGGAAGTCCGGTAATAAGCCCAGTCATACAGAGACAAACACAGAGAAATAACGGTCGAATCCAGAAACTTTACGGGCCTTTTTACGGGGTAATGATGCCCCTTAAAGATGGCCTGCTGTCCCAAATAGGAGAAAAGCGCATAATAACACTCTTTAAATATCTGACAGGGACGATGTTCATTTTGATAAGAGAGGATAGACTTAGAAGGAGCCCGCTCCAGGCCCAGGTGATTCAGGTTACCGGTAGCCGACTTGAGGCCATTGCTTATTTCCCGTAGAGAGGTGCAATAGGCAAACTGGCAAAAGATCATAGTGATCAGATGGCTCCAGGTGTTGAAACCTTTGCAGAATTTATCACTGCCATACTTGGCAATGATGGAATTGACGATTTCGCGCGGAATTTTGCGGACGATTTGAGCAAACAGTGTTATATTGGCCATAGGAAGTTGTTTCTATTTTCCAATACAACTAGGGTAACGGTTTTACCCTGGATAAACAACTTCCTTCTCTTTCTTACCCCTTTTTATTTTGGGCAGGATTGCGTTTTTGGGTTAATAGCAGAAAGCAAAACTCTTAAACCAAACGCCGTAGGTTGTTTTCTACGGCGTTTGTGTTTTTAATGGTTTGCTTGAAAAATCATTTCCGCTCGCGGTCGCGGATGTATTTGATGGTCAGCAGG
>JAEEGG010022125.1_pt1 | contig 12554 bp, 8 predicted proteins | sample 9134161 | NCBI WGS metagenome assembly JAEEGG01 (sample SAMN16246543, study PRJNA631951) | gut metagenome | biome: gut microbiome; feature: rumen; material: CR-attached | host: Bos | place: Iran: Karaj | collected 2018-10
CACTGAGAGTTTTTCTCTATTGGAAGAAACTTCAACGTAAGTACTCTTGTATTTCATCTCCCCGCCAACAGAAGCATACTGGCCGAAGGAAACCTGGTCTCCCGTTGTCCACCAGATGGACTTCTCGTGATATGCCGTACGGGTAGCCTCGTCGGCGGAAGCCGGGAGTTCGGGGTCGACTGGTTCAAAGGTGATGGAGATGGTGCCATTGTCGGAGACGGCGGGACGCTCGATGTCGTTGCAGGAAGTGAGCGAAACGGCGGCGCAGAGAATCAGCGCGGCAGAAGAAAGAGCAAAGAAATTCTTTTTCATCGGTAATTCCTCCTTCATTAAAAGACACCGGGGATGATGATATCATCGTCCGAATCATAATACCCAGGCATACCGGGCTGATAGTCACTCAAGCCCATCACGGGATGCTGGAGCGAAAGAGTCAGGATACGGCACACGGGTGCGGCATATCCGTTTTCAACAGTTTTTTTCATCTTTTTTGGCCAAAAAATTTTGCCAAAGTTAATAAAACTGTCAATATGTAAGCGTTTTATAACAAAAAATACTAGAAAAGACCGTAGAGGCGGGCGTCGATTTTGTCGGTGATGGAGGCGAAGTCGGCGGGGTTGTTTTCGAAGTCGAGGCCGGCTTTGTCGATGGTCAGGACTTCGCCCTTGTAGCCGGCGATGAACTCCTCGTAGCGGTCGTTGAGGCCGCGGAGGTAATCGAGGCTCATGGTCTGCTCGTAGTCGCGCCCGCGCTTCTGGATCTGGGAGACCAGGTGCGGGATGTCGCATTTGAGATAAATCAGCAGATCAGGCAGTTTAACCGACTGCATCACCACATTGAAAAGGTCCATGTAGGCATCGAAATCGCGCTTGGTGAGGTTGCCCTGGGCATAGTTGTTGGCCACGAAGACATAGACACCCTCGAAGATGGTGCGGTCCTGGATGATGACCTCCTTGCTCTTGGAAATGTTCATCACGTCCTTCAGGCGCTGCGTGAGGAAATAGACCTCGAGGTTGAAGGACCAGCGGGGAATGTCTTTGTAGTAATCTTCCAGGTAGGGATTATAGGTAACGGCCTCGAACTTCGGCGTCCAGCCGTAGTGCTGTGCCAGCATTCTGGTGAGCGTGGTTTTTCCGCTGCCGATATTCCCGGCGATTCCGATATGCATAAAACAAGGTTCTTTCTCGGTCACAAACTTACAAAAAATCGGCAAACTTTGCGTATCTTTGGATATGTTTTACAATGAATTCAAAGGCTTACGCCTCTCCGCGCTGGGTTTCGGCGCGATGCGTCTTCCCCTGCTGGAAGACGGAAAAACCGTAAATAAGGCCCTCACGGCCCAAATGATCGACTGCGCCATCCGCGCCGGCGTGAACTACTTTGACACGGCGGTGCCCTACCACAACGGGACCTCGGAGCCGATAGTCGGCGAAATCCTCAGCCACTACCCGCGCGAGAGCTGGCACCTGGCCACCAAGTACCCGGGCCACCAGCACTATCCGGTGTTCGACCCGGCGGGAACCTTTGAGAAGCAGCTGCAAAAGTGCGGGGTGGATTACTTCGATTTCTACCTCTTTCACAATGTGTGCGAGAATGATATCGCCGATTATCTGGATCCGCGCTGGAATATCCTCGGCTACTTCGTGGAGCAGCGCCGGAAGGGGCGCATCCGCCACCTGGGCATGTCGTCGCACGCGTCGGTCCAGGGGCTGCGCGAGATTCTAGACGGCCCCTACGGCCGCGAAATCGAGTTCTGCCAGATTCAGCTGAACTACCTGGACTGGACCCTGCAGGAGGCGCGCGAGAAGGTGTCGCTGCTGAACGAGCGCGGCATTCCCATCTGGGTGATGGAGCCCTTGCGCGGCGGCAAACTGGCCGGACTGCCGGAAGCCACCGTGGACGAGGCGCTGCGCTGGGTCAGCAACGTTCCCGGCGTGACGGTGACCCTCAGCGGTATGTCTGCGCCGGAACAGCTGGAGCAGAACCTGGCGACCTTCGCCGAACGCCGCCCGCTCTCCGCGGAGGACGACGCCCGGCTGCTGCGCGTGGCGGAGACCCTCAAGAAGGGCGTTCCCTGCACCGGCTGCCGCTACTGCTGTGACGGTTGCCCGATGGGGCTCGACATTCCCACGCTGCTCAAGGCCTACAACGATCTCTCCTACGGGTTCAGCTTCAGCCCCACAATGCTGATCGATTCGCTGCCGGAAGCGCAACGCCCGGCGGCCTGCGTGGGATGCGGCCAGTGCAGCAGCGTCTGCCCGCAGGGCATCGATATCCCGGGCACCCTGGATGCGCTGGACAACCTGCTCGCGCAATCCCCCAAGTGGGCCGATATCTGCCGCGAGCGCCATGCCGCTGAAGCGGCCGGGGAGAAGTAGCCTGTCCTGTTACAGAATCAGGGACAGGCGGCGGCAGATTGCCTGAAGTCCCGAAGTAATCCGTTCTTGCATCTCCGGACGCGGATGCCGCTGACCGTTGGCATAATGGCTCAGCTGCTGCTCCGCAATACCCGTTTCGCGCGCCAGTGCCTTACGCGTGATGAAACGGTCGGCATACTTCAGTTGCGCCCGGGTAGAAAGATGGAAGAAAGGTTGGTATTCGCCCCGCAATGCCCTGGGAATCGGTTCTCCCAGCTCCCGAAGTCCCTCTACGTGGAAGTTTAACGCTTCTACAATGTTCTGCTGAACCTCTTCCAGCGTCTTTCCCGTGGCGACGCAGGTGATCTCTTCAGCAAGGGGCCGGGCGCTATAATTACTGGGGACCCAGTCAATATAGATATCTATTCTATTCATATTCCTTTTCGTTTTTCCATCCGGCTTGTTTCCAGATGCTGTTCAAGACTTCATTGGCGGTGATCGCCTTTCATTCTTACCACCTCCCAGCCATCCAAATATAGCATCCTGATGACCTGACTCACTTTAAACCGCTTCATGTCCTGCTTCGCAAAGATATATAAAAATTTATCATTTTATACTATTCTCGGGCTAATGTAACACAGACAGACCGCCTATTCCAAACTTTTGTGGCGAAATGCGGAAGAATTTGTTCCTTAGTGCAATACAATAACCGTTTTTAAAAAATCTTTGTTTTGGCTTGATATTGGTATCTTTGGGGAGGAATCCTAAAAGATGACGCGTATGAAACGGTGTTTCTTTCTGAAAGTGATGCTGGCGGCGGCGCTGTTGCTGCCGGGCATGTTTTGGCAGGCGAAAGCGGCCGAGGTGGTGGACCCGTATGCCGGCATGACGCAAAAGGAGCAAAGCTATCTCACGAAATGGGAGGTCCGCATCCTGAATATGACGGGCTTCCGGGAGCAGGAGGAGGCACTGGAAGAATACAAGGCCTATACGGCCGAGCGGGGCTGGTCCAAGCACTACCTCTGGGCCGGCGAGCAGTTGGTGGCGCTTCGCGAAGGACGCAACTGGAAGGTGGCCGAGAGCGAGCGCGCCAAGCTGGCCGAGGAACTCAAGTCGCGGGGTTACTGGCTGGAGGTGGTCCTGATGGGCAACTCGGCCGGCGGTTATTACCGTTACGGCTATGGCGAACAGACGCTGGTCGATACGCTGCTGGCGGACCACCGAGCGCAACTGCTTGCTAGACGCACCTCCAAGTGGTACACATACAATCCTTTATCTTTCCGCGAAGACCCGCAGATCACCCTGCCCTCCTCGCAGATTGCCAACGACTACGAGTATCTCCTCTGGCGGGCACTCCTCCTGGGCTCCCGTTCCAAGGAGACGCAGGAGCGATATCTCCGCCTGCTGCATGAGGCCTTTGCGGCGCGGCTGGATGCCGATTCGCCGGGCCTGAAGCGGCTGAGTGAACTGGCCGTGTTTGCTACTGCGACAGATTCTGCCGCCTTTGAGGCCTTCAAGCTCCGCAACCGGGAGACCGGACTGGCGCCGCTGGCCGAGGATGCGCTGATCCACCTGGAAAAACAGCGGATCGATTCCGGAACCAAGTGGAGCGAAGCGGCGGCCGTGGCGCTGAATTCACGTTGCCAGGCTTTCCTGGCGCAGCAAAAACAGCTTCGCAAGCAGAAGAAGCCCGCCTGGTGGGAAATCCTGCAACTGAATGCCTCCCGGCCCCGCCAGGTGGCTGAATCTCTGAACCAGAAGGGCGTCATCACGGCAGCGACGGACAGTTGTTTCCTTGTTCTTTTCAAGAATATCCCGCAGGCGACGCTCACCCTCAAAGGCCAGGAGCAAGGCGGGCGTCACAAAGAAAAAGTCGTCAACCCGGCATCGCGTTATTATCTGACTGATACAGTGAAAATCGCGATCCCGGATCTGCCGGACGACACCTATACCGTCACGACCCGCGGCAGCGGAAAGAAGCATGTCAGAAGCTGCACGATCGCCTCGCTGGCAGTGGCCTGGCGCTACGACGGCGGGCTGCGCGAATTCTATGTGGCCGATGCCAAAACCGGCCGCCCGGTGGATTCGGTTTCGCTCTGGCTGCGCCGGGGCGATACGACGATGCGGGTCAAAAAGCCGCTGGTCGCGGCCCTGCGGCCGGACGGTTTTACCCGCCTGCCGGCAGAACTGGAAAAAGCCGCTGCGGACTCGCTCCACAGCTATGAATTCTGGTTTACGACGAAGGATGCCGGCGGCCGCTACCGCCAGAGCAATCCGGTCTATCTGCAGCGCCCCTACACCCCCTGGAAGCCTCAGGCGAGCGACCACGGCGCGATCTACCTGGACCGTAGCGTGGTGCAGGGCGGTGATTCGGTGCGGTTCAAGGCTATCGCCTGGCACCGGAGCGCGCTGGGTGAGCAGACCGTGCTGCCGGAGGGGCGAAAACTGCAAGTTATCCTGAGCGCCCCCCGGGAAGCCAGGGGCGACACGCTGACCCTCACTACCAACGAATTCGGCGCCGTGGCGGGCAGTTTTCCTCTGCCCAAAGAGGCGCTGGGCGGTATCTGGCAGATTCAGCTGCTGGAGGGCCGCAACTATCTCTCCAGCACCGGTTTTCTGGTGGGCGATATCGTACTGCCGACCTTCGATGCGGCCTTTGACCCGATCGAGCGGGTGATCCTGCCGGGCGAAGAACTGGCCGTTTCCGGCACCGTGACGATGCTCTCCGGCCATCCGGCCAGCGGCGCACGCATCGCCTGGAAATCGGGCAAGGAATCCGGCGAAACCGCCTGCGAGGCGGACGGCAGATTCCGCATCGTCCTGCATCCGGAGGGAACCTGGGCCTCCCTGCAGCTGGATATTACCACCGCTGAGGGGGAAACGCGCTCATTCAACAAGAGTTACAATCTATCGCCCACGCTCGCTCTGACGATCGAGGCGCTCCGTGACGGGCTCTCCTCCAGCGGTTTCATGGTAATCCGCGGCGAAACCCTGCAGGCGCGCTTTAGGGTGGCTTCGCCCAATGGTTCGGCCACCCGCACGCCGGTCTCCTATCGGCTGAAGGCGGGAGAAACCCTGCTCGCCAGCGGAGAGATTCCTGCCGGGGAACTGCTGCAGATTCCACTGCCGGCCGAAGTGGGCCGCCGCTTTACGCTGGAGGCTGAAATCCAGACGAAAGATGCCAAAGGCCGGGATACCCGTTCAAGCATTGTCCGTAAGCTCTACCGGATGGAGGATACCGACACCGCCCTCGAAGCGCCTGTCGAATGGTATCTCGAGAAGCGCCCGTGTGAAAACGGCGTGAAGGCCCGCTTTGGCGGCGCCAGGGGCGATATCTGGGCCATCGCGGAACTCTGGGGAACCGATGCGGCCGGCGCGACCGTCCGTTTCGCCACACAGCGGATCCATATCCTCGGAACACCCGGCGCAGAGGGTTCCCTGCAGGATTTCTTCTTCCCGCGCAACGAGAACTGGTCTGAAAACCTGACGCTCTCCCTCCTTTGGTTCAAAGACCGGAAGCTGCAGCGGAGGAGCCTGGAATATCACGTTGAAAAAGAGGAGATTCCCGTGGAATTCACCCGCTTTACCGATGCGGTGCATCCGAGTGCGGAAGCCACTTTCACGCTCCGGACCCGGCCCGGCACAGAAGGGGTCGTCACCGTGTTCGACAAGGCGATGAACACCCTGCGCAACAATTACTGGCCGGTCTTCTCCGAGGGAAACCGCACCTATATCAGTGTCCCTTACAGCCAACAGGATGTGGGAAGCACCTGGAGTTGGTATGCAGGTGGCTTCGGAAATACGGATTCTTTGGATGAAACTGTGGTCATTGCCTACGGCAGCAGTTCGAAGAGCGTCGGAATGACCCGTGGGGCCGTTAAGAGCGTCAATACGGTGATGTTCAAGAGCGCGGCCAGTGCGGAGCGGGCTGTGGCGGAGGAGGCCGTTCTGTATTCCCTGAAGGATGAGGTTGCCGCCCAGTCGGCCGATATGGAAGCCGGAATTACTACCCCTGAAACCTTCCGCAGCGACCTGTCCGCCGCTCTGGCCTTCGAGCCCTTCCTGCGGCCCGATGCCGACGGGAATATCTCCTTCACCGTCAAGGCCTCCGACCGGCTGTCGCAGTTCGTGGTGCGGACGCTGGTGCACGACAAGCAGGCCCGCAGTGCGCTGACCGAGCGGCTGATGACCGTCACCCTGCCGGTGAAGGTGGGGCTGCTGCCGCCGGCTGTTCTTTATGAAAAAGACCGCGTGGAATTCGCTGCGACGGCGGCCAATGCTTCGCAGACGCCCGTCAGCGGCCGGATTTCCCTGCAACTCTTCGACGGACCCTATACGCCCGGCGCCCGCCCGCTGCTGACCCGTTCGCAGGCGCTCTCCGTGCCCGCCGGGGCGACGAAAGCCGTGACGCTGGTGGCGGAGCAGATTCCCGCCTGCACCAACGATACGCTGGGCATTCTCGTGGCCTTCACGAGCGACGGCGCGACCGATGCGCTTTCGCAGGCCGTTCCTGTGCGTAAGCGCGCGCAGATTCTCAAGGAAACCCACTCGATGCTGCTGCGCGGCGGAGCGGATCTGCAGGCAGCGCGCACCGCTCTGCTCAAAGCATTTCAGAATGCGGATCCGGAGCAGGTCGTCTTCGAGGAGCGCACCATTGCCCAACTGCTGGACAGCCTGGAAAAGAGCCTTTGCCGCTACGAGCGGGAAGATGCCATTTCGCTCTCGGGCGCGCTGCTGGTCAGAAACTTGCTGGGCCAGGAGGCCGACAGTCTCGCGCAAAAGCTCGCTGCCTGCCAGAATGCCGACGGCGGTTTCGGCTGGATGAAGGGAATGCCCTCATCGCCCTACGTGACGGCGATGGTCCTAGACCGCTTTGCGCGGATCGACAAGCGCGACAGCAGCACCCGCCGGGCCATCCAGTGGCTGGACGGCGTCTGCCTCAGCGAAAAGAAGACCCCGCACTGGCGGGGCGGCATTTCCATCCAGCTCTATCTCTATGTCCGGTCGCTCTTCCCGGAGCTTCCCATCGTAGGCCGGACCTCTTACGCGCGCAACGAAGAGGCCCGCGACTGGCTGAATCCCAACAAACTGGAGCGCAAGTACGAGTGCCTCTACGCCCGTGCACTCCGCGCCCGCACCCTGCTCAATATGACCGCATCCGACCAGGGCGTGGACCTGGCCAAGTTCTTCGGGTTCACCTTCTTTGCCGAAACGCGCCTGCGCCGCAGCCTGGAAAAGGAGGCGGAATTCCTGCTGGAATACGCCGTGGAGCACCCTTCGGGCGGGTATTATTATCCGAACCTCGTGATGCCCTGGAGGGGCCTGATGGAGAGCGAGGCCTACGCGCACGCCTTTGTCTGTGACATTTTGCGCGACATCGCCGCCCGCAGCGGCGAAGGCGGAACACCCGAGCCGAACCAGACGGCCGCTGAAATTGCCGACGGCATCCGCCTCTGGCTGCTCACCCAGCGTGAGACGCAGGCCTGGCGGGAAGAGCCCGGCTATGCGATGGCCGTGGCCTCCATCCGCGAAGGATCGCCTGAACTGCTGCAGACCCGCGTGCTGATTGCCCGCAGCGAGAGCCTTCTGCCGCTGGAGAAGATCAAGGCCGCCGGCAATGAAATGAAAGTGGAGCGGCAGTGGCAGGTGAAGCGCGGCGGCAAATGGACCGCGCTCGGCGAAGGCCAGACGCTCAAGGTGGGCGACCGCGTACGCAGCGTCCTCAACCTCTGGAGCAAGGAGAACCGCAGCTTCGTGATCGTAACGGCACCCCGGCCGGGCAACCTCCAGCCGGTAAACCAGGCCTCAGGCTATGCCGGCGCCCGCGGCGGCTACTGGAACGTCCGCAGCGACCGCACGGAATTCCTCTTCGACGCCTATCCGGAAGAAAAGCTGCAATTAACTGAGGAATATCACGTTACGCAGGCGGGACAGTTTGCCTATAGCCCCGCGGAAATCGTCTGCACCTACGCGGACCACTACCGCGCCAACGACCGCAACCGTCCCACTCTCAAGGCCATCCGCCAGTAACAAAGCGTCGCGAACCAATCCAGGTGTCCCATTTTTGGGACACCTGGCCCATCTTTATCATTATTCTGGGAGTATCGCTCTGTGAGGGGTTAGTATTTGCTTCATCTCTTCCTCAGCGGGCCGCAATTCCTTCAGTTGAGCCTGACGCAGTTTATACGTGGCGACACCCATCGGGCGTTGGTAATCCTGCAGAACGTACTCTACGAAGGTTTTATCGGCATCTTTGCAAAGGATAATGCCGACGGGCGGATTCTCACCTTCCAACCGATCTTCGTCGTCCAGAACATGCAGATAATGGGACAGTTGACCGAGATAAGCTGGTTTAAATGTGCCCTTCTTAAGTTCCACAACGACCGTTGAGCGAAGGATACGGTTGAAAAACAACAAGTCCACCCAATGATCATGGCCCAGTTTATCGAAGTGGACCTGATTTCCCGCGTAAGTAAAGCCCTTGCCGAAGGTCATAATAAAGTTTCTGATATTGTGAACGATCTCATTCTCGATGACCCGCTCGTCTATATCCTCCTCCCTCGCCCCCAACTGCTCGACATTGATATAATCCAACAGATACTCATCTTTGAACATTTGGATTGCCCGAAAGGCCTGCTTGTGCTCCGGAATGGTGGCGGAGAAATTGTTGGGCATTCGCCCTTGGTTGTGAAAGGTATCTTCGGCAATCTTTTTCCGGATTCCATCCACGCTCAACTTTTGATCACAACAAAGTTGAATGTAAAATATACGTTCTTCCAGTGATTTGGTTCCGGTCAAGATTGCAGAATGATGTGTGAACCCGATACTCATAAAAGCGACAATTGGGAAACTGTCATAATTCGTCAGTCGCAACTGATGAATTGCCTTTCCAGGCCCGTCAATCTTTAATTCGCCAATCGCGACTGGCGAATTGGCTTCAAGCATCCTCCATTCTTCATAGAAAGCGCGCATAGCTTTTAGATTAGACTTAGAGAAGCCTTTTAGCCCTGGTATTTCTGCCCGTAATTCTGCACTAATTGTGGCTATAGCTCCTTTCCCCCAGGAGCCCTTCCTCGTATTATATGAGATGTATCGGCCAATCCCATAATACAAAGCCAGCTGTTCTTGGTTAACACTTGCAAGGGCTTTTGCCTGGCTCTTCAGGATCGCCGTCTTGATTTGCTGAACGGCGTCAATGTATTGGGTGCTGAGTTTCTCTTTCATACCGCTCATCGACAATCTAACGAGGCAAAGATAAACGCAGCCGAAGCCCTTGTCAAGGGGGTGGGACGAATAGTAGGAAGAAATTGTCACGGGCGGTAACGCCGGCGGAAAAAGTTGAAAAAGGGGAGCCGTTTCTGAAAATCCCCTTGGCGGCTAACCTGCTTTGGCACAGCGTGATATAAAAAGCACTGGTACCTGCTTTGGGTACCAGTACTCAATGTTATCGGCTATCGGTCAGCGAGTTAGCTGCCAAGCCCAACAGCAGAGCCTGGCGAAGCTCCCGGGCCGCGGAGCCCGGCAGCGGGGTTGAGATCGTATTTGCTTGAGGCGTGAATTTGGTAATCGCAACTGTCGAAGAAGACTGTCTCGGATCAAAAGGTGTAGCCGATTCTGAAGCCCAGATGAGGCAGAACCGCAACCACACTTCTCGTATGCAAAGCCACGCCAAAGGAATACTCCTGAAACCAATGGTCGCCACCCCTGCGAATTCCATACGTCGGTATCAAGGACAGGTTCAAAGCCCCGACTGAAGTGTAAGCTTTTGTCAAAACGCTGAAATAATTGGCGCTGTTGTTGGCCGTTTTCTTTCCGGCCAGATACCGTTTCTGTAAATTGTGATAGTATCTGGGTTCAAGGCTTAGGCCGGGCCGAGGGCCGAAATTAAAATTGAGACTGCTTGAAGTCCCGTCGTAAGTACCGGACGAATCGACCAATACCGATGGAACTCCCGCCCGCAGGATCAGGGACCAGCTGCCCCTGAGAGCCCATTCATAACTGTATTCCAGGCCTAACACAGAAAGCGAGACCGCGTGTCCGGAGGTTACCTCTGCCGGCCTCCCGTATTCTTCAACTTCCAAGATGGCAGGATTGTTAAAATCAAGCAGATCCTGGCCCGTGGCCATCGGGGCCGACAAAATCAAGGCAATAAGCCATATTATTCTTTTCATCGTATTATTTCTTTCTCTTGTTGAACATCGATTCCAGATCCTCGACGGAAGCTGTACCGCGAAGATACACAACGGTGACGGTCCAGACGCCCCTCTCTTCCCTTGCCTGGAAACAGAGGAACCGGTTGAGTCCGGTATAGGTTTTAGGGAGGCTGATGACGGCATACGTCAGATGGTCGCCCACGTACTCCATCTGTTTATCCTCAGCCGCATTGGAATCCTTGATAATCAGGATTTCCACCTTATGAAATGCAGCTTCGGCCACCTCAAATGAAAGGCTTTTATATGTATCCAGTTTATACGGTTCGAGGCGGGAACCGTTAATTACGGTCTTCTTCATGATTTTTGGGGAAATAACCCTCCCCTCGAAGAGGTCCTCCACAAAAAGGCCCTCCTGCGCGAATAGGGGCGCTCCCAAAAGAATGGCGGCAAACAAAGTAATCACTCTTTTCATTTGCTCACTGTCATTATATTAGACAATTCTGCGTCAACATCCGCGCCAGCAGAAAACATAGCTATCAATGTATTTTCCATTGAAGCCAGGCTGTCCGCCTGCCGGGTTTTGCGTGAGATATCGACTCCGACGGAAATGCTGATCACCACAACAATGGCGGCCACTACAGAAGGGACCCAGAGCCAAGGCCGGAAGAATACGAGGGCAGATGGAGTTACTGGCTCCCGAAGGTCTTTTCCTGCTGCGAAATAGCCAGCCACGGCCTTGATTGCATCAAAGTCGGAGTCTTCCGTCCGGGAAAGAAAACGCATCAATCGTCGCTCTTGCCTCGGAGACAAGCTGGCTTCAAAGTATCTCCGGCTTAATTGTTTATAATAGTTTTTGTTCATCATACCGGTCTCGGATTGTTTTTCTTGCCCGGGACAGCTGCATCCGCACGGCCGGCGGATTCATTTCCAGTTCACGGGCAATCGTTTGGAGTTTTGCGCCTTCATATTCGTGGCGACGGATTATATATTTCTGTGTTTCTGTCAAATCGGATTCAATCATTTGCTCTACCTTTCGGAATAATGCCTCCCTATCCAGGGCTGGTTCGGGCTCTTCACCCGCTACATCTTTTCCATTGATAGGGAAATCCTTCCGCTGACGAAAAGCATCTATCGAGGCATTTCGGACCGCACGGTTCAGCAAGGCCTCCGCTTCCTGTGAAGAGCGGATCTGGTACCTGCCCCATAGCTTAACAAACGCCTCTTGCAAAGCATCTTCGGCATCAGAGGTGTCGCGAAGAATTCTTCGCGACAGGCCCATCAACTTCCCCCTGATTCTTACGAAAGCGTTTGTTAAATAATCCTCCATCTCGCTATGTATAACGTAGTGGGCCTCTAAATGTAACACTGTTTTAAAGAAAGTATTGCGTTTCCAGAGGGTCTGAACCCCGCGGACAGAAATAGCTGGGCGGGTGTTAGCGGCGACGGAGGGAGCGCAACAGGCCGGAGGTGCGGAGTGCCAGGAAGCAGTAAGCGAGCAGGATAACGGTGTTCAGCAGGAGCTGCGGCACGATCGGGAGGCGGGCCGTCAGCAGCGAGAGGCCGTAGCAGGCGGCGGCAAGAACCACGTACAGCCCGATCTTCTTGAGGTCGTAGGGCACGGGGAACTTCTTCTGCCCGATCAGCCAGCTCAGCAGCATCGCCGTGCCGTAGCCGGCCAGGCCGCCCCAGGCGCAGGCCCAGTAGCCGATGCGCGGCACGAAAATCACGTTCACCGCAATCATCACCGCCGCACCGATGGCGCTCATCACGGCGCCCCACCAAGTCTGGTCGCTCAGCTTATACCAGAAGGACAAATTGAAGTAAATGCCCATGAACACCTCGGCCAGCATCACGATGGGCACCACGCCGAGGCCCTCCCAGTAGCCGGGCTGCACGAAGTGGCGCAGAATCGGCATATAAAACATCACCGCCAGGAAGGCGATGGCTGAAAAGAGCACGAAAAACTTCATGCCGTCCGCCAGCGTCTCAGGACTGTTGCGGTCCCGGCTGCCGGTGAAGACGATGGGTTCGTAGGCGTAACGGA
>JAEEGG010022128.1_pt1 | contig 12552 bp, 6 predicted proteins | sample 9134161 | NCBI WGS metagenome assembly JAEEGG01 (sample SAMN16246543, study PRJNA631951) | gut metagenome | biome: gut microbiome; feature: rumen; material: CR-attached | host: Bos | place: Iran: Karaj | collected 2018-10
ATTAAATTATAATGGAACCCTTAAACAAAATAAGGATGTTGTGAACAAATCAAAGGAAATAAATAAAGGAAAACAAATGTTTAAAGCGGAATGATGAAATTTAGTCTTCACAAAAGAATCAAATCCTGTCAAGATACATAAAGCACTAGCATGACTATTTAAAAATCCAAATCAAAATTACACAATTGATTATAGCTGATGTACGAATAAAAGCATTAAATCTTGGATGTATGAAGTATTGTGAACTTATACTTGTATTTTAACATACGATAGTAAACTAAAAACATATGTGTTGAGAGAAAAAAATACATGAAAACCATTACAGATAAGGGCTCGTATTCGAGAATGAGTAAAATTAATTCCGGCTTGAACAAAAGCATGGAAATCTTATGTAGAAGAAAAAAAAGAAAATAAAAATTTATGAAATATCAATAATGCACAGATTAACGACTTAAGAATAAATTCTTTACTGAAAGATATGCCATCAGTAAAGAAAGAACTAAACGATGTAAAATACCAAAATGCACTAATAAAAGCAACAGACCTTAGAATTACTGCATTATTAAAAAAAGCTAAGAGTTTATGATATGAACTGGAACCAGAATGTATTTCAAAAAAACGAACATGAAAAGGGCTAATGGAACTGCATTTAAATAGTGGATCCTCAGAGAGAGATGAAACATTCTGGGAGAGTTCAGATCAAATAAGTTCATATATTAACATGCCAACCGTTAGTAAAACATTATATAAATTTTTAGATTCTCATGAATGAGAATATAAAGACTATCTTACAAAAAGAGTAAAGCAAAAATGGAATGAATTATGAAAGTTAACAAAAGTAGAGACGACAAACGTTTCAGCTAAACAGAATGAAAAATGAATTGAATGAACAGCTAAAGATCAAATGCTGATTTGAATATGAAGATTGGAACAGATGATAGATAATTACAGAGAAAGTGAGTGAGATTCTTGGTTAGATAACGACGATAGGAATTTAGTTCAAATTAAAAAGCTTATTCTTGGTGCGAAAAAGGCTATTTCTGAAAGTAACAAGATATCGGAACAATTAATTATTAAAAATTATATAAATCCAATTTGGGCAAAACGATCAAGCATTAAAGGTATTAAAAAAACAATCAGTAATAGAGGATGATGAACAACAGAAAATCCTGCATACAAAAAACAATATAATTATTTAAAACAAGTTTTTTTCTGAAAAGATAGCGCTCAAAGATCTGCAATTAGAGAATTAGGAGGACATAAACGTGCTTTTGATAATACAGAGACAAGTTTTTTAAAAGAAGACATAGAAAATGATGAAAATTTAACAGTGAAAAATAAAGACATTCAAGGATGTGTAACCGAAATAAAAAAACGTCTTACTAACGGAATATTCGATAAAAATTGAAACATTGTTCAGAGTAGAAAAAATCAACTAGATAAGATGTTTACATTTGCACATAAATGAACAGATAGTTTAATAACATTGCTGGTCAATAGTAAAATGCTTCCTAAAAATTGGAAGAAAGAGGAAAAAGAAGTTAAAAAGTGTGTAGAAAACCTAAAGGATCAATTAATATCTATAGATAAGCAATATAATCATTTTCCGGAAAATCTAAGTACTATGAAGAAGAAACAACATAGTGAAAAATTAAAATTGGAACAAAAAACAAATAGGACAGAAAAGGAAAATACAAGGTTACAAGTACTAGACTACTTAGAAGCAAATCCAAAAGAACAAGACAAACTTAATGCCACAACTATAAAAGAAATGAGAGAGGAATTAAAATATTGAGATTTATGAAAAGTAGCAAAATCTTGCCTGTTCCCAGCTTTAGTAGAATTATGATGATGAGCAAAATGACCAAATGCCGACATATATAATGATATTGTATGATATTGATCTTGGAATTTAAGTGATGAAAATGCAAAAATTGCATGAGAAATTATTGCAGATATTGCTATCACTGTAGCAGTAGCCGTCATAACATGATGAGCATGATGAGCAGCAGTAGCGGCAGTCCTGCGCTGAGCCAGCTTTGCAGCAAAAGGAGTTAGACGAGTAAATTTAGCAAATAGAATAGCGAATAGAATAGCGAAGGTAGCGAAAATTGCAGGAACATGATATAGATCACTTAATACTACATGAAAAGCTATAAAATTATGATATAAAGCAACTTCTCTTTTGATTGAAGGTACGACGTTCAATGCAGCATCAAATGTTATTCATTCTGCAACAAAATGAACATCAATAGATAACTTAAATTTGAATCCAATTGCTAGAGAAAATATCCAAACAGCTGCATTTTTGTGAGCATTATCAATATGAAACAAATTATGAATGAAAGTAATAACTAAGCTTCATGGAAAAACTAAAGTAGAAGCTTTTTCTAAGGCTGGATTAAAAGATGTACTAAAAAATCATAAGTGAATTTGGACAGAATCATTGGTGTCAGAAGCTACCGCAATGTTTTGAGCTGAACAAGGAATGAATTTTGTATTTTGACACGATGTAATTAATTCAAAGACATGAGAAGTTGAAACTTCTCGTTCATTACAACGACCTACACAACAAGAATGGTGTCAAATGATATGAATGATTCTTGCTTTTAAAGCAGTAAGACCTCAATTACGGCATAAATATGAACAAAAATTAAATAACTGAACATTAGAAATGTGTAGATGAACAAAAAAGAATGAAGTACTTATCAGGAATCCCCAAACATGAGAAGTAGAGAATATACAAGATTTAATTGATTGAAAAGCAAAAAAAAGAAAAAACAAAGAAGATTTAGCACAAAGAAAAGATAAACACGAAAAGAGGAGATCAGAATTAGAAAAGAAAAAATCAGAATTAGAAAAAAAGAAATCAAAACTTTTAAAAGATAGGGAGAATAATTGGAGGAGTCTCGATTGAGAAAAGGACAACATCGGAAGAATAAACGAAATTTTGAAACGTTGAAATATTATTACTATAAACTGATTAAAATATAAATTTACTGGAATAAAAAACGGTAAGGCCGAATTTGTTATTGATGCGAATGCAAAGAAATCAGCAACATCCTCATGAAAATCTTATCCTAAAAAAGTAGAAATATCATCATTAGAAGAATTACTAGATTCTCGCTTTAATTTAGAGCCGTGAAAGAAAAAAACAAATAGCTGAAGATATAATAAACTTAATGAAATAATTAATAGCAAAACAGAACCTCTAGATAGATTGCAAAATAAAATCAATAATAAAAAATCTAAAATTAAAACTTTAGAAGAAGAAATAGCTAGATTAGAAAAATGAAAAAATACAACAGCAAAAAATGATTATTTCGAACAACACAAAAATGAAATAGTTTGAAGAAATGTACGAATTGATTGAGTTAAATATAGAGCTGAACGTATTAATTGAGATGGAGCTATTCAATTTAAAGAAGTTGATTGAAATAGAAATTTCACAATAAGTTCATTTAAACAACTTGCAGAAAAATGACAAGTAAATTGATTCTCTGACTGATTATTGTCAGACTGATCTCCAAGAAGATGATCTGAAAGTTTAACTCAAACCGAAAGAAATAATCATCAAGTGATTAGAGACTTAATTTCAAAAGAATCAGAATACTTATCATCAAGAAATATAGATGAAACTTTAAAGCAAAAAAAGCAGATCTACAAATATTACAACAAGAATTAAAATGATTAGAAGAAAAATTACAAGCATCACAATCAAGACAACAAGCTATTAGTGAGAGAGCTAGAAGATGAAGAGAAATAAATAAAGAATTGAATAAAACAGAAACTGAGCTATGAAAAACTTGAAGAGAACTTGATAATACGGATAGAGCAATTAAAAACAAAGAAAGAGAAATATCCGAACTAACAGAGGAAGAAAAAGAGTACTTTGCTACAGAAGTATGATCATATTTACATGAAGAACGGAGAAAAACTAGACTAAAGGATGATGGAACATATGAACCAAGATGGAAAGATGCAAAAGATGAAGAGTGGAGTAAAGCTCACTGATGAGCTAAAGAAATAGATATTGCAAATACAAAATTCGAAGATTTATCTGGTGCATGGCAACATGAGAATTTAGAGGCGGGGAAAGTTGCAGTAGATTTAGTATATGAAAAAGTCATAAATTGAGAAGAAATTACTCCAGAAATGATTGAAGAAATGTCTAGTGTTGTACATGAAAAATGGCTTGAAAGAAATCCTTGGGAAAAATGATGAAATTTGGATAAACCTTATTCTGAATTACCAGAAATAGAAAAAGCAAAGGATAGAAACCAAATATTAAAAGCAATTGAAACGATATGATGAAAACAAAAAAGATTACAAATAGAAGAAAAAATTGCCGAAAAATGAAAGATAAAAGAAAATATATGAACAGAAGTTTATGTAAAACGTAGTGCATGATGAGAATCAAAAGCAAGAGTAGAATCATACAATCCAAAAACAAAAGAATACAAAGTAGTATGGGAAGAATGATGAAAAATATTATCAAAAACAGTTAAATCAGAAAGTTTAAGAAATGTACATTTTGAAAAAATATTAGATAAAAGTAGAACGTTTGAACTTCCTTTGAAAGATCATGTTTGTGAATATATAAGAATTGTCAAGGAATGAGAATATCCAGATAGGCAAAAATATTCATACAAAAACTGAAAATTAACAGAAGATCCGAATGGATGCTATATTAAGTTAAATGAATGAGATATAACACCAGAAGAATGAAGAGAGTGTTTTCTTAGAGGATTAAAAATATCAAGTGAATTAATGAATTGACAAAAAAATCGGGCTGTTTTAAGTTCTTGATCACTTTTCTTAAATATCGAATCGTATGGAAAGCTTTGATGAGATATAGATATTGCAACTGATGTTACTGCATTCAATAATGTTGCCTTACAAAGGTGATCAGATGGTTTAACAACACTTGAAAGATTTCAGAGAGATTGAAAAATAAGAGATTTAATTTTTACAAAAATAGATCATAGTGTGATAGATATCAAAAATATGAGTGAACATGAAATTACAGAACTTATCGAAAAATGAGATATAAGAGTAGAATTTAATATTCCTGATGCTAAATGAAATACGATTAATTGTGAATTCTTTCCAGAGCCAGAAGGTTATTGACTTATTCAATTATGAACGCCAAGGGCTGATGGTGGACTGTTATCATATGAGATAGAATGAAATCTTATAAAAACTGTAAGTCCTGAGTTAGCAGCGATGTCATATATGATAAATCTTGCTCATGAATTTAAAAACAATTCTCTGGATGCTTGGAACAAGACAAAAGAAAAAGCAAAAGATAAAGGAAAACGAAACATACCAAAACTAAAAGATTCTGTGCGTATGAATAATTTTTTCCAATATTTAGAATCAGCAAATATTAGGACAGTAAGTGATATGATAAATTACATAGATAGAACGATAGCAAATTACGAACAGCAACATGGTAAAAAAATAGAAATTGAGGTAACAGAAGGTGACAAAAAGGTGAAAAAAACAATCGACATGTCAGCATATTTAAGAAAATGATTAGACAAATTACCAGATGTAAAAAAATTATTACAAGATGTTGAAATTGATTATCAAAAAACTTTAGGAAATTCTAGAATTAAAGCATTGCGATGAACTGAAACAAAATTATCATTTAATCAATTTATGAACGAAACATTAAAAATAAAAGAGGAATTATTTAATTTGAAAGATGTAGAGAAAACTCCACAAAAAAGAGATGAAATTATGAGAGAAATATATAATCTACAAAAAATGGTAAACATTAACGATCCAAAAAGTTTCTCTTATTATTATGAAATTTATCAATTAAAAACGAATTTCCTTTATAAAGTCTTTGGGAAAAACAATTAATAAAATTCTTTTTATACTTTAATTTATAAAAATGGAGACAATGTACAATGAAGAAAATCTAAAAACATATGATTCGAATATTATTAATAAATATCTTTTATTATCATTTAACAAGGATTGACAGAATTTTCAATGTGATTCAACATTATTGGATTTGGTTAATTCTTATAAAAATAAACAATGAGATGATAAAGAAATGTATGTTGATTTGATACATACCCGGTTTATTAGTAATAGAAATGATGAATGATTAGATAGTTGGAATGATGATTTTGATCTATTTATGAAGTTTCTAGATAACCCTTCTGATACGACACAACAATTAACTGATAGTTTAAAATTAAATTTATTTAGAAATAAAGAAAATTTAAAAAAGCTTAATTATATAAAAGAAAATTCAGATATTACAGATGATATTATATTAGTAGCAAAAAATCTTTCAGTAAATAATTGATATCATAATTTTTGACATGAAATATGAGTAGCTGAAACAGTTATTAAATTATGTAAAGGAGAAAATATAGATAAAAAAACATTAAATTTATTAGTATTAGCTGCTTTATTTCATGATTCATGATATACAAAGCAATACGAAATTGACTTAGAAAAATTAGCTTGTAATTTATGTGATACATATATACCAAATAATATTTTTAAACAATTAAACATAACGAGAGAAGATCTAAATAATTTAATATTAATGACAAAAATAAGTAATCGTAATGAGAGTAATCAAGAATTTATAAAAATATTACAAGATGCCGATTTGTGATGACTTTGATATGGACCATATTACATCTTATATTCATGTATGTGAATGATTGATGAATGAATCATATCGTTAGATAATTTTGTTGAAGATGAAAAAAAATTCATAAAAGACAATTCCATAAATTGACAACTATTCTTAAGTAAATCATGAAATGAATTACTAAATAATCCTATGGAAAGCTTAAATATTATTGAAGGACGACCAAAATCAGTGATTGAAAAAGCTTATCAACTAAGGAATGATGATATTACATTCGAAGAATTTAAAAAAGAAATAAACACAATATTAAGCAATAAATAATCTCAAAATATTAATCAGTTAAATATTTTCCACGGAACATAGAATAAACTGAAATTCCACAAAAAATCTCTTGAAAAAAATACTCATTCTAGTATCAATAAAAACGACACTCTAAATGAGTATTTTTATTTTGTTATCACTTTATATACATGTGACTTTTTGGAAACAAATCCAAAGCTAAAAAGTATGTATATCTTTTTAGTGAAGGAAATGCAAAAATGAGGGAAATCCTATGAGGTAAAGGTGCTAATCTCGCAGAAATGACAAACATCGGTTTGCCAGTTCCTCAGGGATTCACTATTACTACAGAAGCTTGTACTCAATACTATGAAGATGGTAGAGAAATCAATGATGACATCAAAGCTGAAGTTACTGAATACATAGCTAAGCTTGAAAAAATCACCGGTAAAAAATTCGGAGACAAAGAGAATCCACTTTTGGTTTCTGTTCGTTCAGGAGCTAGAGCATCAATGCCTGGAATGATGGATACAATTTTGAATCTTGGATTAAATGAAGATGTTGTTGAAGTTTTAGCAACTAAATCAGGAAATGAGAGATGGGCATGGGATTGTTATAGAAGATTCATCCAAATGTACTCAGATGTAGTTATGGAAGTTGGAAAGAAATACTTCGAACAACTTATCGATAAAATGAAGGAAGAAAAGGGAGTTAAACTTGATGTTGAACTTACTGCTGACGACCTTAAAGAATTAGCAAGACAATTCAAAGCTGAATATAAAGAGAAAATCTGATCAGATTTCCCTTCTGACCCTATTGAACAATTATGGGGAGCTATCAAAGCTGTATTCAGATCTTGGGATAATCCTAGAGCAAATGTTTATAGAAGAGATAATGATATTCCTTATTCTTGGGGAACTGCTGTAAATGTTCAATCTATGGCATTCGGAAATATGGGAGATGACTGTGGTACTGGAGTAGCTTTCACTAGAGATCCAGCCACATGAGAAAAAGGTCTTTTCGGAGAATTCTTAACAAACGCTCAGTGAGAAGATGTAGTTGCATGAGTACGTACTCCAATGCATATTACTGAAATGGAACAAAAATTCCCTGAAGCATTCAAACAATTTGTTGAAGTTTGTCATACTTTGGAAAAACATTATAGAGATATGCAAGATATGGAATTTACTGTAGAACACGGTAAATTATACATGCTTCAGACTCGTAATGGAAAAAGGACAGCTCAAGCATCTATTAAAATCGCTTGTGATTTAGTAGATGAATGAATGAGAACAGAAAAAGAAGCTGTTGCAATGATAGATCCTCGTAATCTAGATACATTACTTCATCCAGGATTTGATCCAAAAGCTTTAAAAGAAGCTGAACCTATATGAAGAGCCCTAGGTGCATCTCCAGGTGCCGCTTGCGGAAAGGTTGTATTTACTGCTGAAGACGCAGAAGAACGAGCTTCTAGAAAAGAAAAAGTTATCTTAGTTAGACTAGAAACTTCACCAGAAGATATCGTTTGAATGAAAGCTTCACAAGGTATCTTAACTGGACGTGGAGGTAGAACTTCTCACGCTGCAGTAGTTGCTCGTGGAATGGGTAAATGTTGTGTTTCTGGATGTACAGAAATGGTTATGGATGAAGAAAATAAAACATTCAAACTATGAGGAAAAGAATATCACGAAGGTGATATAATCTCTATAGACGGTACAACTGGAAATATCTATGATGGAGCTATTCCTACAGTTGAAGCCAGCGTTTCTGGAGATTTTGGAAGAATTATGGCCTGGGCTGATAAATATAGAAAATTAAAGGTAAGAACAAATGCTGACACTCCAACTGATGCTGCTAAAGCTAAAGAATTAGGAGCAGAAGGTATAGGACTTTGTAGAACTGAACACATGTTCTTCGAACCAGATAGAATCTCTGCTATCAGAGAAATGATTTGTTCTGATACAGTTGAAGAAAGAGAAGCTGCTCTTAATAAATTAGAACCAATGCAGCAATGAGACTTCGAAAAATTATACGAAGCTATGGATGGATACAATGTAAATATTCGTTTCTTAGACCCTCCTCTACATGAATTCGTCCCTACAGAAGAAAAAGACATCGAAGAATTAGCTAAGGCTCAATGAAAAACAGTTAGTGAAATTAAAGCTATCATATCTTCACTTCACGAATTCAACCCTATGATGGGACACAGATGATGTCGTCTTGCTGTTACATACCCAGAAATTGCAAAGATGCAGACTAGAGCAGTAATTAAAGCTGCAATCGCTGTATCTAAAAGATCTGGACATGCTATTGAACCAGAAATTATGATTCCTTTAGTTGGAGAGGCTAAAGAATTAAAATATGTTAAAGATATAGTTTGTGCAGTTGCAGATGAAGTAATCGCAGAAGCTGGTGTTGAACTAAAATATCACGTTGGAACTATGATTGAAATTCCTAGAGCTGCTTTAACAGCCGACGAAGTTGCAAAAGAAGCTGAATTCTTCTCATTCGGTACAAACGATTTAACTCAAATGACATTCGGATTTTCAAGAGATGATGCTGGTAAATTCCTAGGAGCTTACTACGATAAAAAAATCTATGAAAACGATCCATTCCAAAAATTAGATCAAACAGGAGTTGGAAAATTAGTAAAAATGGCAGCAGAATTGTGAAGAACCACTCGCCCTGACATTCATTTATGAATCTGTGGAGAACATGGAGGAGACCCTTCAAGTATCGAATTCTGTCACAAAGTTGGATTAGACTACGTATCATGTAGTCCATACAGAGTTCCTGTTGCTAGATTAGCTGCTGCACAAGCTGCAATCAACAACGAAAAATAATTTCTTTCTCCCTCTTCTAATAGGAGAGGGTAGAGTGAGGTTATCAAAAAGACTGATTCATATCAATAAGTGAGTCAGTTTTTTTATTTTTTAACAAAAAGTCAACAAATATTTGACATTATAAAAATTATTATTATAATATAATCACTTTAATTAATATGTACAACATGTGAAAATTTTTCAACAGAATAGGAAATACAGTTGGTGTTGCACCACGTAGTACAATTTGAACAGGATTGTATACTATTTCTGATGCAACAAAAACTGCTGTTTATAGTGTGCTAGATCCAATAGAATGAATTGGAAAAACTGCATCAAGTATTAAGGAAGCTGTACATAATGCATTCACAAACTGAAAGCGATACCACAAATTACGAAAGGCTCCAACTTCATTATTAGCTACTCCATTTATGGCTGTTGAATGAGTTGCTGAAACTCTTCGACATACATGATGTAATTTATTCAGAAATGCAAGAGATACAATAGCACATCCTTTTATCAACGTATGACATTGAATTAAACGAATGTGATCTGCACAATCTGTATGAGACTTCAAATTTTCAAAAATTGAAAATAAACCAGATGTATCTCCGAAAAATCGATTAGCAAGTCTATTCAAATAATATAATTTCTTCCAAAAAACTGATCAATATCTACGGTCAGTTTTTTATTTTAAGCAATCATTCCATTCCCAAGACATTCATCTCAATCATAAGCCACAAAAACCTGCCCAGGAGCAACAGCCCGTTGCTCTTTTTCAAAAGTCACCTTCATATCTCAATTTTCCATTTTTTCCAAATCACACTCAACCGCAGGGATTTGCCTATATCTAATTTTTCAACTCAGATTTTTCTTTCAATTTAATATCTCACTTTCCATATCAGGACAAATCCAATGCCAATTTTTAGCTATCAAAGTCTTAGTCTTCAATTCCTCAGCATCTTTATCAGTCACATATAGAATATTATTCTCAATATCAATACGATATACATAAGCCTTAAAATTTAATCATAATCACTGTTTCTGTCCGATTGTGTAAAAATATGCTCATTGATGAGTTCAAACTTTCTTTCAACTTAAATCCAAAATATCTCATTCTTTCTTTGGAAATTTTTGCATCAAAAAAGTTCTAATAGGGACATTTCCTATAAAACATAATCCCTGACTATCTTTCCTTTCAGCATTTGGTAATCAGATTTCTTTTGCTTTTTCTCTTACCTGCTGCTTAGTCATTTCTCAAAGTGGAAATATACTTTTACTTAATTGGTACTGATTTAATCAAGAAAGAAAATAACTCTGATCTTTCCATGAATCTACTCATTGCAAAAGATGATACATTCAATCTTCCTCACGTATTCTAGCATAATGACCAGTAGCAATATAATCAAATCACTGCTCCATAGCCTTATTCAAAAAAACATCAAACTTTATCAAATTATTACACAAAACATCAGGATTAGGAGTAATTCATTTAGAATATCACTCAAAAATATAATCAATAATCCTTTCTTGATACTCTTTCTGCAAATCAAAAGACACTAATTCTATTCACAAAAATTTAGCTACTTTGATAGCTTCTTCTGCATCTTTAAAGGTTGTACAATTTCACTTATCACTCACATAATTCTTCATAAATCAACCTACCACTTCATATCATTGCTCCAAAAGTAGGGCAGCACTCACTGCCGAATCTACTCATCCAGATAATCATACTAAAACTTTCTTCTTCATAAATTCAAAAATTTTTAAACAAACACTTTATAATTAAATTAAATATAGTTGCAATTATTTCTTAATAAAGAAAACATTTATATATAATTTATTTCAATTAACAACATTAAATATTTTATATTGACTTTTTTTATAAAAAATATATAAACATACAAAGATAATAGATAAAACAAAAAATCATAACAAATTAAATGAAAAATTATGGCACAGGAAAACAAAAAGAGAGTATACGGAGAAGATACCGGAAATCTCACTGAAGAAGCTATTGCAGAATTCAATAATATGCTGCAAAAAAATCCAAAATGGGCAGAACTATGGGCATACTTCCTATTTGATCAGCTAGACTGGTTTTGTTGGCACTACAACCGGATTTTACCCGGAGGGATACCTGCCATGGAACATAACGAAGAAACAGCAAAAGACTACCAAGAAAGCAACTATGCCCGGTTCTGGATTATCGGTCAAACAAAGCACTTCGGTGTCACATTCCAGCCTAAAGAAGGTGGACTACCAGTTTACATGAGTGAATCCTTCAGCAAGTGGTACCACTTTTGGAAGGACTACATTGAAGGGCTTCCAAAAGGGACCTGGAACAAGCTCAACAAAACATTCAGTAACAAAGGCGATCTTACACCCTACTGGCCAACTAAGGCATGGAACGAAGATTAATTATCAAAAGCAACCGCAGCGTATCTGCTGAACAAACAGAAAGACGGGAATTTAACCCCGTCTTTTTCGTTTAAATTATATTAAATATTCTAACTCAACTCCAAAAATCTTAACTCCACTTTTCTAAGTCAGAATTTTGGATTCTGAAACTTAACTATCGCCATATTATTCCAAACTTCCATCACATAACCAACTCCAAATAACTTATGCTTAACTGTATCTCATTCAGAGATATTACTAGTCACTTCATTTCCTAGTCATCACGACAAATCATAACTCTTTACCAAATTCTGAGGCAATTCTGCCAAAAATCTGCTTGGTGGATTATTTTTCACTTGTCACCAAGTCATTCTAGAATGAGCATACGACATAAACAAAACATCTTTTGCTCTCGTAACTGCCACATAC
>JAEEGG010022129.1_pt1 | contig 12551 bp, 12 predicted proteins | sample 9134161 | NCBI WGS metagenome assembly JAEEGG01 (sample SAMN16246543, study PRJNA631951) | gut metagenome | biome: gut microbiome; feature: rumen; material: CR-attached | host: Bos | place: Iran: Karaj | collected 2018-10
GGTAAGACAGTCATCATAATAACACACGACATGAAAGTGGCCGGTGCATTTAAAAGGGTCATAGAAATACAAGATGGGAGTATAAAACGTTTTTGAGACCCGCAGGCGGATACAGTCTCATTGTCAGACAAGTTTCTCTTGTGGAAGATAAAGACACGGGTGCGGATAAGCAAGTATGTCCGTGCCCGTGTCTTTGTATTGTTGCCACTATAATAGCAAATATTGACAATATCTGCATATATCGCTATAATAGTAGCAGTTTACATGATGCCACACAAACACAAGATTCGAAAAGAGGTTAATATGATCGATTTTTGGGATACTCCGTCAGATATTGCGGTAAGACTGGCAGGAAAGATAAAAAGGATCAGGAAAAGAAAGAAGATCACTCAAAAACAGCTGGCGGCAAGAAGCAATGTAAGTTATGCTTCGTTAAAGAAATTTGAACAGACGGGCCAAATATCCCTGGAATCATTTATTAAGCTTGTAATGGAACTGGGATTGGCCGACGAAATAAATTCCCTCTTTGAACAACCGGTATATAGCAGCATAGAGGAGGTCTTAAATGACAGGAAATAAGATCATATATGTTTCCTGCCATGGCAACGCGGTGGGAAAACTGGCTCAGATGCCTGATAAAAGAGTGGCTTTTCAGTATGACAGTGAGTGGATAAAAAAAGGCTTTTCAATAAGCCCGCTGTCTCTGCCACTTTCGGAAAAGGTTTTTGTTCCGGGGGAAAGATCCCTTGACAGATTCGGCGGTCTTTTCGGGGCTTTTGCCGACAGTCTTCCCGACAATTGGGGGAGGCTGCTGCTAGACAGATATTTGCTGTCTTTGGGAATAAAAAAAGAGGATATATCTATTCTTGACAGACTTGCATATATCGGAAGATCTGGGATGGGGGCGCTTGAGTATGCGCCTGCTTATGAATCGGATTTCGATCTGCCGGTGGCAGGGCTTGATTATGATGACGTAGCGATAGAGTGCGAAAAACTGTTGTCTTCACAAGCATCAGACAAACTTGATATGCTTTATAAAATGGGCGGTTCAAGTGGAGGAACCCGTCCCAAGGTGATGCTTAAAGAAAATGATAAAGAATGGATCATAAAGTTTCCTTCCGGAAACGACCCGGCTGTAAGCGGAAAACGTGAATATGATTATTCGATCTGTGCAAAAAAATGCGGCATAGAAATGACGGAAACAGAGCTGATACCTTCATCTGTTTGCGAGGGTTATTTTAAAACTGAACGATTTGACCGCATAAATAACGAAAAGATCTTTGCGGTATCATTTGCCGGCCTTTTGGAGGCTGATTACAGACTGCCATCCTGCGATTACGAGGCGTTCTTTAAGCTTGTCAGGGCACTCACAAAGGACAATGCAAAAGACAAAGAGCAAATGTTTAAGATCATGTGCTTTAATATTATTGCGCATAACAGAGATGATCATACTAAAAATTTTTCGCTCATATATACCACCGATGAAGGCTGGCATTTGTCTCCTGCATATGACCTGACATACAGTGATACATATTGGGGAGAGCATACGACTACTGTAAACGGGAAAGGGCAAAACATTACAAAAGATGATCTTGTAAAAGTGGGAATCGAAGCGGGAATCGACAAAAAGAAATGCGAAATGCTCTATGAAGATATTAAGTCTAACACAAAAGATTTGGAAGACTATTTGTCCGCGAAACCAAGAGAGATCATAAAAAAGATTTCTTTCTCCGAAAGAATAGCCGAGCTGATGGGAAAAAAGTAAGACCCGCAGGCGGAGTGACAGTCTCATTGTCAGACAATTTTTCACGAAAACAGCAGGGCGGATGAATAAAAAAATATTGAAAAGTACTTAGTGTTTTTGCTTTTTTTGTCGTCTAATAAGTGTAAAAGAAAAAACAGCTAAAGGAGAGTATGCCAAATGAATAAAAAAAAGCTGATCCTATGGGGGATACTTGCAGTCATTTTAATATTGCTTATATGGCTCATGGTCTATGGTTTCACTTTACACGATAACTTTGAAACAATGTCAAACAGCCTAAACGGAGAGTTCGAATCTTCCACCAATAGTAGTGGATTTAGGGTGGATACTGAACATAAAGAAGCAAGGCTTGAATTTGCGGCAACGGTGACAAAGGGTTGGTGCAAGATCTATATCTATAAAACAGGCGATGATCCGCATATGGGAACACATGACAGAGAAAAAGCAGAAAACGGAGATTATCCTCTTGTTTGGAGCATAGAACTAAAAGAAGGCGATTCGGTCGATATAAAGGAAGAGCTTGGCGAGCTTGACCTTGGCGGCTATTGTTTCTGGGTGAAGCAGTCTGACGACCTTGAAATAAGGATAAGGCATGCTATATATTATAGATCGAGTGGATGGCAGATATTAAAGAAAAAGTGGCTGCGACTTATAGGACAGGAGTAAAGTCGGAACATCTGACGACTAAAATGATGAATAATACCATTTAACAGGTATATTTGCGCAAAAAGGCGCAAATATGCTTGCTAAATGGTATTTTTTGTAAGGATGCGGATTTTATATCTGCATGTAACCCACTTGTAACAGATGCTATGTTAAGATACTCTTAATTAATCCAAAATGAAAGAAGATAAGGAGGATACCATGGAAATATGGAGCAGGAAACATCTTAAAACACATCTGATGTAATTGACATTATTCTAAAATAATAACAGTATATTGATAAAAAGTGAGAGTGAATTGATGAAATGAAAAGAATTAGAATGTTTATATTTATATGGGCGATGGTAACTCTTTTTGCTTCCGGCTGCTCCCCCAAAACAGATGAAAAAGTATTCTGTAACATCAGCAAAAGAATAGCGAGAAAATCATTTGATGATGGATGGGTATATACTTTTGTAAATAATGAATATAAGAATAAAAAAACTGGTGATAGTGACGGCTTAATAAGATATTATTTCTTTGGAATCAATATAAGGCATCGCTATGATGAGGATTTTGTTGTGACTAATACTGTTAATTTGAAAGATGGTTCAACAAAGATTGAAAAGTACTATACCGGAATATTAAACTGGGGATTAAACGAAAACAACATCCACGACAATTTGGTAATAGAAGAGCTATTACAGTCTGCCACAAATGAAGAACTTTTGGCATTAAAACCGGATGATCTTGATTTTACAAGTCTTGACCCGGTAATGTTTTGTGACCTTGTGCATGAGGCATTGAATGGTGAGCCGCAGAAGGAGGGAACATCGGAAGCTTACTGGAGCCTTCCTTCATTTGCTGCGCTTTGTGAAAAGGAATTCTTTGACGGTTACAAATTCCAGGTCGTATTCATGCATGAAACCGGGCTTGTAGACGAAATATACATTGACCTACTCTATGAGGATGAAAAGGCGGAATTTGGCTATGTCCAGCTATCCGATATGTGCGAAAGCGGTACTGCAACAGCAGTTCAGCAAGAGATATTCGAAAAACTTAAAGGCATTTCAAAAACAATAGATGATAGCGATTCATATATCGCGGGCAGCGATGAATACAAAGATCTGACCATGGACGGAATTGAGTTTGAGCGTTTGTATGATATGCTCGCCAACATACATAAAGGTGATTATAATTCTTACGTTCCGGATATAGTGTTTGTGGAATAAAATGTTTTTGCAAGGCTTGGTGTGAGGCGATAAATGATAGAATGCAGGCATATAAATAAAAAATATGATGACATATACGTGATATACGACCGTAATGAGAGCTTTGAGGATACCGGCCTTTATGTCATTTTCGGCGAAAGCGGCAGCGGCAAGACGACCTTTTTAAATATTCTGTTTGGAATACTGCCTTTTGATGGCGGCGAAATAACTGTCGGAGATAATACCTACGCGGGAAAAGTTGACATTGCAAGAATGAACGTGGAAGCTGAGTATATCGATCAGTTTCCGCATTTTGCAGACTTTCTGACAGTCGCGGATAATCTTCTGATGGTGTGTAAAGAACCGGAAAAAACAAACAGCCTCCTTGAAAGATTTAATTTAAAGGCCACAAAGGATCAAATGCCCGGTACACTCTCGGGAGGCGAAAGGCAGCGCCTGGCAATAATCAGAGCCCTTTTGCAGGGGAAAAGGATATTATTCTTAGATGAGCCAACCGCAGCTTTGGATGAGGAAAACAAGCATCAGGTGTTTGAATTCTTAAATGAGATAAAAAAAGACACCCTTATCATATGCTCCACGCATGATAAGGCTGCGGAAAAATATGCCGACCATATATTGATCTTTGAAAAAGACGGTCGGGCAGCAGAGAATACTGCTTCAAGTTTCGAAACAAAAACACTACCCCAAAAAAATAAAAAAACATTCAGAGCCAAAGAGGGCATCGCCGCTTTTTCCGGTAAAAAAGGAAACAGCCTAAATGCAGGGCCTTTTTTAAAAAAACGCCCGGTTTTTAAAAACAGGGCAGAGGCGGGCTTTCTTTTTGCGCTTTTTATGATCTCGTTTTTATTTCTCTTCTTTGCCGATCTTCCGCAAAACAAAATGGACGCCACGAAAAATAGCGTATATCATTGCAACATGCTGCCTGTAAGCGTGTTTGATGAAAGTATGGTTGAAGAACTTGCGGGAAGTGATGAGCATCTTACAATACTGGATTATCAGTCGAATTTATATGAAAAAATACCCGAAATGGGAGAAGGCGTCCATATGGAACTCCTTCCTTCCTTTGATACGGACAGAATCGTTACGATCCCCTTTGACAAAAAATATTTTTATCTTTCAGACCGCCTTTTTGCCGGCACTTATTTTACAAGCGATAAACAGGTGATCCTGTCTTATGAAACGGCCGTTTCACTAAGACCTTCCGGGCCGGAAAAGCTTGTGGGTAAGACGATAAAAAAGGACATTAAAGGCCTTGGCGAAACAGAGCTTGAGATAGTCGGAATTCTGCAGAAACTTTCGGAAGAAGAAAAAGGATACATAGATCAGTATGACATAGACCGTAACAGTTATGACAAACTGTATTTCATTAACTCCAATCTGACGGCTTTGCTTAAAGGAAGCAGCGAACTTGGCATTCCCGGGAAAGACCGTATAAGAATGAATTATCATATCTATTATTCCGATTATGGAAAGGTCCTTAAAGCCTATAATGCAGGGCTTGAAAGGGATGACTACAGGCAAGACTTTACGTTTTCACTTAACCGCAAGGGAAGGACAGACCTGTATATGTTTTTTGATACGACCTTTTTTATCCTTTTGCCGGTATCGATACTTGTGGGCTTATTAAGTGTGCTCTTTGCGGCCCGCATACAAAAGCTCAGATTCGTATATGACCACCATTTTATATCGGTATTCGAACAGTGTGGATATGACAAGAAAAAGGTGATAAGGACTTATATAATGCTGACCATAAAAAAGCAGGGGCTTTTAATTGCTTTTGCATGTGTTTTATCCGCCGTGGTCGCTGTCATTGTAAATGCTTTAAATGGCGCGATCCATTTTATGCATTACCATGTATTTACATTTAACATATTGTTTGTTTTGCCTTACATATTTGCAGTCATGCTGGTGGGATTCTTATATAATGTTTACTGCTTTAAAAAAGTGAAAGTACTTTCATGGTATGAGGATCTGACATCGGCGCGCGACCTGATATAAAAATGGGGGGCCTTATGTTTATCGAACTAAAGAATATAAGCAAGAAATATAACAGCAGGCCGGTGATAAAAGACCTTTCCTTTCGCTTTGAGCCGGGCAGGATATATGTTATAAAAGGCGTGTCCGGCTGCGGAAAGACAACTCTTTTAAATATCATATCAGGCATTGATACGGAGTTTGAAGGAACAATAGAAAAAGAAACCGGGGACCTTGCAGGTACAGGATATATATTTCAGCAAAGCCTTCTTGTGGGGACGCTTACAGTAAGGGATAATCTCCGCCTTGTCTCCGGAAACACACATAGAATAGAAGATCTATGCAAGGCTTTCGGTGTCTATGATCTTTTGGACAGATTCCCCGATCAAATATCCGGCGGTGAAAGGCAGCGTATATCCGTCATCCGTTCTGTTCTTGAAAACCCTGCACTTCTTATCTGCGATGAGCCGACTGCATCACTTGACGGAGAAAATTCTAAGAATGAGGCAAAGGCAATAGCGGGGCTTAAAAGCGATGACCGCATTATCATTATAGCGACGCACGACCCGTACTTTGACATATATGCGGATGTTATCATAGACCTTACATACGGAAAGATAACAGGCATAACAAAAAACGATATGCGCGAAACAGGCGAAAACAAGCCGGGTGTGCACGAAGAACCGGAAAAGGAAAAAGACCCGAAAAAAAGCCTGAAGGGTAAAACTAACGATGGCGGTAAAAAGTTATCCGCCTACCGCTACGCCTGCGGAAAGAACAGGCGCTTTTATGCATCCGCTGCGCTCGTTCCGGTCATAGCGGCCTTCCTTCTCGTGTTCCTTGTATCATCTGTTCAGCACAGCTTTGGAAGAGAATATATAAGAGTTCTCTCATCAAGCTGGCCGACGGATATGGTGGTAATGGAAAGCTTCAGGAAAGAAACGGTGGCTCACAAAGAAGATATGGTCTTTTTTGAAAACTATCAATTGACAGAAGACGATATAAAAGCGTTATATCTGCCATACGAAAAAGCCAGCGTGCTTAGCGCTGACGGAATGATAGAATACGGGCATTTCCCGGAAAACAATGATCAGGTGCTTTTATCACCGCAGGCTTTTGAAAGACTGTTTGGAGATAATAAACCGGAAGAAAGAATAGGCGAAACATTTGAGTATGCAGGCCATACATTTACGCTTGCCGGAGTGGTAAAAACCTATGATAACGAGACCGAAAAAACGCTTTTTAAGGATGTGTATTACAGGCGTAAGGCAGAGGGCAGTGTCATATACATACCATATGATACAATTAAGAATATAGGAACGATAGAAGAAAGTGAATTCTGCGTTGCGGCATATCCGGACCTTATAGATCATCCGTCCATCCATGAAGAGATAAATGCTTCAAGAGGCGGAGAGGTGAATCCGTTTTTGGCCGAAGTTGAAAGCACAAAGGATATGATAAACAGGGTAACTGTTTTTATAACAGGCCTTTTTGTTATCGCCGTGTTTATAGCCTGCCTGTTTTTACAGCTTAACATCATGGCAGAGCTCGGCTACCGGAAAAAAGAATTCGGCTACCTTCAGATATTCGGCGTTTCAAAAAAGAGAGTAAGATCCTTTGTGTTGATGGAATACAAGTTAAAGCTTCTTGCGGGCCTTGCATGGGCGGCGGGCATATATGCATTAATTCTGGTCATATACCGCATCATCATGGGCGGTTGGGCGGTTTTTAACCTCCTGCACATCCTGCCGGTTATGGCCTTCTTTGCCGGCAGCTACCTGTTTACCGCGCGCATTTGCACGGGGAGATTTTTGAAGAGAAGTGTGCTGGAGCTGATAGGATAAATAAAGACACGGGTGCGGATAAGCAAGTATGTCCGTACCCGTGTCTTATAATTAAAAGATATTGCTTTTACGCACCAAGTCGAGTATAATTAGATGAATATGTCTTACACGGAGGCTTTTTATGAACTTTGCACGTCTTAAGCAGTTTATGGATGATCTTGAAAAAGATTACTGTATAAGCGGTGCAGCGGTGGCTGTTATTCATAAGGAAAAAGAAGTGTTCAGATGCTATGCGGGCGTGATGAATGAAAAAGGCGAGCCGGTGAGTGAAAAAACGCTTTATCGCTGGTATTCCATGACAAAGCCCATAACGGCAGTTGCGGCAATGCAGCTCCTTGAAAAAGGAGCTTACAAGCTGGACGAGCAGGTGGGAAAATACCTGCCGGAATTTTACGGAATGAAGGTCGCAAGGCTCAAACCAAACGGTTCTTACGGCTGGTGGAACCCTCCCGCAAAAAGCGAGATCACAATAAGACAGCTGCTTACCATGACGGCGGGACTCACATATGGCGGGCAGTTCCATCCTGCGGAGGCAGAGACATCAAAAGCGCTGAGCGAGCTGGAAAAGTCGACGAACTATAATTACACCACCCGCCAATTTGTAAAGACCATAGCACAGTGCCCACTGATGTTTGAACCCGGCGAGCATTGGAATTACAGCTATTGTCTTGACGTTGTGGGCGCGCTTATAGAGGTGTGGAGTAAGGAGAGTTTCGGAGAATACTTAAAGAAAAATATCTTCGAGCCGCTTGAAATGAAGGATGCATGCTTTTTCCTTCGCGAAGAGGACAAGGCAAGGCTGATGGATTTTGACCGCTATGACGGGCGGAAGAAGATAAAAACATACACAGAAGAAAACAGGCCCCTTTACACAGGAAAGGGCTTTGAAAGCGGCGGCGCGGGCCTTGTGGGCAGCCTTGACGATTATATAAAGTTTGCCTATGCCATGTGCCACGGCGGCAAGGGCGCAAACGGCCGCACCGTAATATCCGCTGCGGCGATAGATCTTATGCGCACAAACTGCCTGAATGCGGAGCAGCTTAAAAGCTACGACTGGGAAGCGCTTTGCGGGTACGGATACGGGCTTGGCGTAAGAACTCTTATCGACAGGACGGCAGGCGGCGCGCTTTCCAACATCGGAGAATTCGGCTGGAACGGGTACGCGGGCACATACTTCCTGGCAGACCCCAAAGAAGAGCTTGCCATAGTTTACATGCAGCAAAGAGACCCGAACCTTGAAGGCGACATTCAGCCAAGGCTTCGAAATATAGTTTACGGCTGCCTTGCGGCAGATTGATACGGCCGGTATGAGGCCGTGATGCGACACCAAATCAGATAAAACAGGAGGAAATATGAGCAGCAAAGTAGCAAGACCTCAGGAAAAGAAAAAGAACGAAAACAGATATACAAGAAGAAACAAGATATTTGCGGGAGTTATTGCCGGCTTTTTGGTGCTTGCAATGGTCGTATCCATGATCATCGGAGCGCTTTCGGGCATTTTATGATATGAGATGCGGGAGACTGCCGCAAAACAGTTTTGAAAGGCTGAAGATCGCGTGCGGCAAAGGCCTTGCGGCGGGCTTTATGGAAACTGCCGGCGGCGCAGTGCGGATATCACCTGAAGAAACGGTATCCTGCGCAGAGACGATCGTGCACAGCGAAGAAGACATATGCATCTGCTTTCACAGAGTATATGCACAGCTTTTAAGCCGTGGTTTTATGCCTGAAAAGCTTTTCTTAACGCTTAATGCCCGAAGAAGAGATTCGGAAAAAAGCGTAAAAGAGAAATTAGAGCTCATATCCACGCTTTGCGCGCACAAAGGGATAGCACTCTTTCCCGTAGCTGTGCAGACCTTGTATGATCAAAGAAGCGTTTCCATGCTTATGCAAGGGCATGCGTGCAAAAAAGCATACGCACCAAAGAAAGGCGACAAGGTATGCATGGCAGGCTTTGCGGGCAGCGCCGGCACGCTGAAAACGCTGAGCCTAAAAAAAGATATCCTTAAAGAACGTTTTTCGCCCCTTTGGCTTGAAAAGGCAAAAAAAGCCATGATAACGGATCATGACGATATTTTCGGGGCGGTAAGCGCGCAGGAGGCATTTATGCAGCCGGTAGCCGAAGGCGGCGTTATGGCGGCGCTTTGGGATATGAAGGAAAGGCTTGGATGCGGCTTTTTTATTGACAGGCAAAAGATCCTCTTTAGGCAGGAGACCATTGAAGTTTGCGAGCTTTTTGACATCGACCCGTATTCATTTTCTGGGGATGGCAGCATGCTCATAGTCTGCAGTGATGCGGAAAAGATAAGCGAAAAAATGCTTGGCGCCGGAGTACCCTTTGCAGTGCTTGGGGAGCTTACAGCAGATAACGCCTGCAGAATAAAAAAGAAGGATGAAGAGAGCTTCCTTGACCGCCCCGCAGAGGACGGCATATGGAAGATAGCAGATATATCATGGAAAGATAAGGAGGAAGATCTGGTATGAGAGAAGAGATCTTAGCGATACTTGAGCATAATGCGCGCATCAGCGTACATGATCTTGCGGTAATGCTCGGCAAGGACGAAAAGGCGGTCGCGGAGGCCATCTGCGACATGGAAGCAGAACATATAATCTGCGGATATGACACCCTTATAAACTGGGACAGCACAGACGCTGAAAAAGTTACAGCGCTTATTGAGGTAAAGGTCACACCGCAAAGAGGCATGGGTTTTGACCGCATTGCGGAACATATCTACCAGTACGACGAGGTAAATTCCGTCTATCTTATGAGCGGAGCATTCGACTTTACAGTCATTATAGAAGGCAGATCGATGAAATCGGTCGCAAGATTCGTCAGCGAAAAGCTTGCGCCCATGGAAGAGGTGCAGAGCTGCGCCACACATTTTGTACTCAAAAAATACAAGGATCACGGTATAACATTTGTTGCCGAAGATCCCGATGAAAGGATGCTTATTTCACCATGAGAAATCCCTTATCAGACAAGGTAATGGCCATAAAACCCTCCGGCATCAGAAAGTTCTTCGACATAGTCAGCGAGATGAAGGATGCAATTTCGCTGGGTGTCGGCGAGCCGGATTTCGATACACCCTGGCCCATCAGAGAAGAGGCTATTTATTCGCTCGAAAAAGGAAGGACCTTTTATACATCAAATTCGGGCCTTAAAGAGCTTAAGGAAGAGATATGCCGCTATTTAAAGAGAAAATACGAGCTCGAATATGACCCCGCAAACGAAGTGTTCGTTACGGTGGGCGGCTCCGAGGCGATAGATCTTGCCATCCGTGCAATGATCAATCCCGGCGAAGAGATACTTATCCCCCAACCCTGCTATGTCTCATACCTTCCCTGCACCCAACTTGCAGATGGAGTTCCGGTGTTTATAAACCTCAAGGAAGAAAACGAATTCCGCTTAACGCCCGAAGAGCTTCTTGAGGCGATAACGGACAAGACCAAGATACTTGTCCTTCCCTTCCCCAACAACCCCACGGGCGCGGTCATGACCAGGTCCGATCTTGAAAAGATTGCAAAGATCGTTATCGAAAAAGACATTTTCGTAATATCGGATGAAATATATTCCGAACTGACATATACGGGAGAAAGACATGTATCAATTGCAGAGCTCCCCGGAATGAAGGAAAGGACCATCACCATAAACGGTTTTTCAAAGGGCTTTGCCATGACAGGCTGGAGACTGGGTTATGCCTGCGGGCCGGAGCTTATCATAAAGCAGATGCTCAAGATACATCAGTTTGCCATAATGTGCGCCCCGACCACCAGCCAGTATGCGGCAGTCATAGCTCTTCGCGAATGTGATGATGCCGTTGCAAAGATGATGAAGGCATATGACCAGAGAAGACGCTACGTTGTGGACAGGTTCAGAGGCATGGGAATGGACTGCTTTGAGCCCTATGGCGCGTTCTACGTATTCCCTTCGATCAAAAAGTTTGGTATGACGAGCGACGAATTTGCAACAAAGCTTCTTGAAACGAAGAAGGTGGCTGTTGTTCCGGGTACGGCATTCGGAGACTGCGGAGAAGGCTTCCTGCGTATATCATACGCATATTCGCTCGAGAATTTAAAGACCGCGCTTGACAGGATAGAAGAGTTCGTAAAAGAATTGTAACTGTTATAAGCTGCAGCACATATTACGGAGAAGCGCGATGAACATTGTTTTACATGAGCCGGAGATCCCCTCAAACACCGGAAACATCGGGAGGACCTGCGTTGCCACGGGCACGACGCTGCATCTTATCCGTCCGCTTGGATTTTTATTAAACGACAAAATGTTAAAGCGGGCGGGCATGGATTACTGGCAGGATCTTGATGTCCGCATATATGATGATTTTAACGATTTCCTTGCAAAGAACCCCGGCGCAAAGATATACATGGCGACCACCAAGGCAAGAAGATCGTACGCGGACGTTTCCTACGAACCGGACTGTTTTATCATGTTCGGCGCGGAAAGCCGCGGGATACCCGAAGAGATCCTTGTAGAATACGAAGAAACCGCTGTCAGGATACCTATGAATGACAGTATAAGATCACTTAATCTGTCAAATTCCGCAGCCATAATACTTTACGAAGCACTGCGGCAGAACGGATTTGAGAACATGTTGACTTCCGGGCAGCTCCACAGACTGTCATGGAAGGGCGGAGAATAGATATGAAAGATAAGAGCAAAGGCATCATACTTTTAGGAGCCGGTATTGCACTTGCAACCGGCACTGTGGCCGCTGCCGTAAAAAAAAGCATGACAGGAAAGAAAAACGACTGCAAGGATTGCTGTAAAAAGCCCGAGGCTGAAAAAGAAGGCTTTGTACACGAATACATCGACCTTGTCGGAGATTCATACAGCACGGATTTCAATGTAAGAGAAAGCTGCGAAAAGGAAAATGTCATAAGCGAAGACGACATGAAGGTCGCATCCGAGCCCATCAGCATACTTTCGGAAGACTCTGCCGCGGCAGAAGATACATGGAAGGAAAACGCCGATATAAAGGCCGACCCGGAAGCCGGAAAGGCAAAGCCTGAGCCTGAAGAGGAAAAAGAAGGCGAAGATGAAAAAGAGGACAAAAAGGAAGCAGACCCCGGTGTCCACGTTCA
>JAEEGG010022134.1_pt1 | contig 12550 bp, 6 predicted proteins | sample 9134161 | NCBI WGS metagenome assembly JAEEGG01 (sample SAMN16246543, study PRJNA631951) | gut metagenome | biome: gut microbiome; feature: rumen; material: CR-attached | host: Bos | place: Iran: Karaj | collected 2018-10
GTCCGCCGAATAGAGGGAGACGGACGCCGTGAGCAACTGTGGATCGTCTAGTTCCCAAAGCGGGGCTTTTTTCCAGACGGATGTGAGGACGATGGCGTTGTTTTCATCTGGAATGGATGGCAGCTTTTGGCTGAAAGTTTTGACGGATCCGTCCGGATGTGTCACATCCGCAACGATTTGATAGGGGATATTGGCGGCATCTTCCAAAAACGTCCGGAAGGTGATCGTGTTGTTTTTGACGGACGGGATGGCATGGACGAAGGCGATCCGCTGTCCTTTCGGACGGGAGACGAGATAGACGTCGCCGTTGATGCCTTTGTTCTTGACGACGGCTTTGTCTTTAATGATGCGGTCCGGCGCCATGAACGAATCCATCGTGTCGGCAAGCGGGATGGCTTCGACGAGAATCGCGATGGACTGGCGTTTGCCCGGAAGAAGCTTTCCGGTCAGATCGACTTCGCCGCCGGGGAACCACACGTCGCCGGCCTTCACGTTGTCTACGAACACTTTCGCATGCGTGTTGACCAGCGAGAAATCCATGACGATCTGGCGCCCCTCCCAATGCGGGGGGACGTTGATCGTGCGTTTGTACCACGCCTTTTCGGGAACGGCGTTTTCCTTCGTGAGAAAATTGTCCTCCAGATACTGCGCGAGAATCGGTGACTGGTAAGCCTCGTCGTCGTCCCAGCGGTCCGGCCAGATGGCGGGCAGCTTGAACCATCCCCAGCAGTCGTCGTTCGCGGGGATGATGTCCTCCGCCTTTTTCGACGTGTCCTTTCCGTCCGCCGCGGCGGCTTCGGAGAGGACGGGGCGGAATTGCCAAAGGCCGTTCATGGAGATGCTTTCGCGTGTCGGCGTCGTGCGTGTCCAGGCGTCTTCGATCGACTGCGCGGCCTCTTCGTGCATGGGGCACGGGGCGTTGGCGGGCTTGTCCAGACGATAGGCGGTCACGGTGAACTTGATGTTTTTGAATTCGACCAAACCGGAAGGCGCGAACAGGGAGGCATTGAAGTGAAGCTTCACGGCGCCTTTCGGAATGATGTAGCGGCGGATGCAATGGCGCCATTCAGACGTGCCGGTCCAGCCGAAAACGCGCGGCCAGCCGCCGACCTGTTTGCCGTCCGCGTCATAGAAGGCCATGGCGAGGCGGGCCGTATGCCAGTTCTCCTCCCCTTGGACGACGTCCGTGGTTCTCATCCAGAAGTCGAGTTCGAGATGGGCGTATTCCGGCTTGAGATTAAGATCTTGCGACAGGCCGGCGTTGCGGGCGTTCAGGATGACCGCCTTGTTCATGCCGTCCGCGTCCGGTATGATGCGCACGACAGTGTCGCATTTCCAGCCGATGGGCTTCCCTTTTTCGTCCAGTTCGGATAAGTCGGGGTTGACGACGAGCTGCTGTGCGAACAGCGCCGTCGTCAGAAGAAAGAAGAAATAAAAGATGATTTTCATGTTATGGTCAAAAAAATGGATGCATTTCACGGTTGTATCTATATAAATTATTGTATAAGGGTGTATATTTCAACAAAGCGTTGATGTAAAATATGAATTATTAATAAAAAATTGTCCGGAAGGCCGGGCGAAGGAGCAGCCATGTCGTTTCTGTATCAGAAGAAAATAGAAGTCCGTCAATCGGTCGATGTATTCGTGGCGGGCGGCGGTCCGGCCGGCGTCGCCGCGGCGTTGGTCGCCGCGCGAGCGGGCAAAAGCGTTTTTCTCGCGGAGGGCGAGGCTTGTTTCGGCGGCATGGGAACCAGCGGTCTCGTGCCTGTGTTCATGACATTCGGTGACGGCGTGAACTTCCTCGCGGGCGGCATCGGCCGTGAAATCTATGACAAGCTCAATGCGATGAAAGATGCGAAGACTCTGGCCGCCAACAGGATGGGATGTCCTGCGGAGTTGATGAAACGGCTGTACGACAAACTGCTGACGGAGGCCGGCGTGAAGCTTTCGCTGATGACGCAGGTCGTCGATGTCGTAATGGAAGGGCATTCCGTCAAACAGCTGATCTGCCATGCGAAGAGCGGATTTTTCGCCATCGAGGCGAAAATGGTCATCGACGGCACGGGCGACGGCGACATCTGCGCATGGGCGGGTGCGCCATTCGAGAAGGAGGAGACGATGCCGGGCACGTTGTGCAGCCTGTGGGGCTACATCGACTACGAGCGCCGTCAGCAGAATCCCGTGAACGTCCATGAGCAGCTGATGCGCGCATTCGAAGACGGCGGCATCTTCACGGTGAACGATCCGCACCATTCCGGCATGTTCCGCATCGGCGAGCATACGGCGGGCGGCAACATGGGCCATGCCTTCGGCATCGACGCGTTGGACGAGCAGTCGCTGACGGAGCATCTGATCGCCGGCCGCAAGATGATGCCGGAATTCGAAGCGTTCTACAAGAAGTACATTCCTGGTTTCGAGAATGTTACGTTGCTCCAGACCGGAGCGCTGATGGGCATCCGCGAAAGCCGCCGTATCATGGGCGACTATGTTCTGGACATGGCGGATTTCACGGCGCGGGCCGTCTTCGACGACGAAATCGGCCGCTACTGCTATCCCGTCGACATCCATCCGTCCAAGCCGGATCCGAAGCTGTACGCGGCGTTCGAAAAGGAATTCGGCAAAACAGGCCGCTATGGAAAAGGCGAGAGCTACGGCATCCCGTACCGTACGCTGACGCCGCGCAATCTGGACAACGTGCTGGTCGCGGGCCGTTGCATCAGCACGGACCGCAAACTGCAGGGCTCCGTCCGCGTCATGCCGGGCTGCTACATCACGGGGCAGGCCGCCGGCATGGCCGCCTGCGAGGCCTTGGACAAGGCGACGGACATCCGCGGCATCGACGTCCATGTCCTGCAAAAACGGTTGCTGGACATCGGCGCTTTCCTGCCGAATTACAAGTAATTAGTGGTCAGTGGTTAGTCGTTAGTGGTTAGTGGGCAGTTGTCAGAATTAAAATATTTAACGAAGAAAACTGTTGTTCCCCAAAAATTCATGAAATCGTTGTTGTCATATTTCATTCTCTTGCTGCTTTTGGTCTGCCACCTTCAAGGCGGAAAGGTCGAAAGCCGTGACGTTGTCGAGGAGAATGGCGCGCGAGTCCGCAAGACCGTCGTGACGGTGGTCGCGTGGAGCCTTCCGGATCCGACGCGCACGGACACGAATACGCGTGCGCAAGTAGCGGTCATGAAAGAGTTTGTGAAACAATATCCACAGCTCGTCCAGAAAAAGTATCGCGCCCGTTATGAGGCGGATCCAGACAAATATGGCGATTTTGATTGGGGAAACGTCATGGTGGAGCTTGTGCCGCGAAGCGGCATTCAAGTGGAAGGGAGCGGAATGGATTCGGGGCCGTTGATGGCGATCGCGGGCGGCGTGGCGCCAGACATCATGTATGTCAATTTCCGCCAATCAGATACGTATATTCAAGAAGGTTTCCTGTATCCGCTTGACAAGGAGGAGGATGGCTATTTCGCGGGCATGAGCGCGGAGGAACGTTCGTTCATCTACCATGAAAAAGTCATGCCGGTCGTGAAACGGAAAGGACCAGGCGGCGAACATGTGTGGGCGATGCCGACGGGCGGTCTGCTTGGAAAAGTCTTCCTCTATCGAAAGGATTTGCTGGCGAAATACGGTGTGAAGGAGCCGACCGCCGATTGGACATGGGAGGATTTGTTCGATGCATGCCGCAAGATCACGCATCCGGCTGAGGGCATCTACGGCATCCGCTTCAGCAAAGGGAGAGGCGAAAGTTGGCATTGGGTCACGTTCCTTTGGTCGGCTGGCGGCGATGTCATGTCATACGATGCGGCAAAAGATGAATGGACGGCGACGTTTGATTCAGATGAGGCCGTGACGGCTTTGGATTTCTATGTTCGCCTCACGTCGGAACATTGGCGCGATCCGCTGGACGGTCGCGACCGCTACGGTTATGCGACGAAAGAGACGGATTCCAGCCAGAAGTGGGATCTCGGCCAGATTGGATTCTTTCCGACCTATATCGATGCGCGGTTGTTCGCGACCATCGATCCGGACATCGTTGGTATGGTTCCCGTGCCGAAGGGCTATCCGGATAAGAACGGCGTGCGCCATCGCGGCGGCGAATTGAATTCGCGTATGCAGGGAATTTTCGCAGGATGTGACAATCCAGTCGTCCGTGACGCCGCATGGGAGTACATGCGATTCTGCGAATCGAAGGAAGGCGTGGAAATCTATACGCGCGTCATGGTCGAAGGCGGTTTGGGCCGTTTCATCAATCCGGACTATCTGCGGCAATTTGGCTATGATGACATGATCCGTTTGGCTCCTGCAGGATGGGAGGAGACGTTCAAAATCGCGATCGACTCCGGTATTCCGGAGCCATATGGAAAGAACTGCAATCTCGTCTATTACCAAATGACAAAACCGCTCGAACGTGCGGAGCAGATGGCGATGGGCGGTGAATTGCCGTTAAGCAGTGCGACGAGCATAAGACGTGCGTCGGCAAACCTTCTGTCGAGACGCCGCGACATTCTGAAGAAACTGCTGGAGGATGGCGTGGCGGACGCAAATGAGAAGATGCTCGGCATTCTGTCGCCGCGTGAGCAGAGGATGCGGCGAATGGCTGCGGCCGCCATGATGGCGGCGATCGTCATCGCGTTCGCGCTCGTTCTCCGCAAAGTCGTCAAAGTATTCACGCCGCCAAAAATCGTGGGCGTAGAGTTTCGTTCATGGGGCTTTGTGAAATACCGTTGGGCTTATCTATGTCTCTTGCCTGCCGTGCTTTCCATCTTGCTGTGGCGATACATTCCATTGTTGATGGGTTCCGTGATGGCGTTGCAGGACTATCGGATCATGGGCGGTTCGCAATGGGTTTGGCTGGACAATTTCGGCAATGTTCTGTGGGACGGCGAATGGTGGCGGTCCGTTTGGAATTCCATTCGCTATTGTTTTTTGGTCATCACATTGACTTTCCTGCCGCCGGTGATTCTGGCGGTTCTGCTGCAGGAGATTCCGCGCGGTAAAGTGTTCTTCCGCACGGTGTTCTATCTGCCGGCCGTCATCACGGGACTTGTCGTTATTTATCTGTGGCGCTCTTTCTACGAGAAGACGGAATATGGCGTTTTGAACGCCATTATGCTGAAACTGCCCGCCATCGCGTATATCGGTCTGGCGGTGCTTTTCTTCTACATTCTGCTCTTTTTCGGAAAACGGCTGTTCCTGCATGAAAACTATCTCGGCGGGCTGCTATGCCTGCTGGCAGGGCTTGTCCTCTACTTTTTCTTCTTTTCATTCGCGACGCCGATCCTCCGCATGGAGGAGCTGGACTGGCCGGCGGCGACGCTTGTCCGCTGGAACATCGTGTTTTACATCGTGCTTGTTCTTTCCGGCGTGGCCATGTTGTTTCTGGCCGGCCTTTCCTTCGCCAAAGGGCGCACATCCATCGGGCTGGCCTATTTCGCCATCGTCATTCTCGGAACGTTTGCCATTCTCGCATCCTACCTGTATTCAAATGACTGGAAATATCCGATGCGGCTTTTCCTGCGGTTGTTCCAATGCATGAAGAATCCGTACCGCTGGCTGGACGATCCGGGCACGGCGATGATCTGCTGCGTGCTGCCGATGATCTGGGCGGGCATGGGGCCCGGCTGCCTCATCTATCTGGCCGCATTGAAAGGCATTTCCGACGAGTTCTATGAAGCGGCGGACATCGACGGGGCGACATTCGCCGACAAGATCCTGTTCGTCGTCCTGCCGATACTGAAGCCGTTGCTGATCATCCAGTTCGTGGGTGTTTTCATCAGTTCGTGGGCGAGCACGTCGTTCATTCTGGCGATGACGGGCGGCGCAAACCAAACGGAGGTGGCCGAACTGCACATTTTCTACAAGGCGTATCTATACTTGAATTTCGGCCCCGCCACGGCGATGGCATGGGTGCTTGGCTTCATGCTGATCGGCTTCACTGTCTATCAGCTGCAGATCCTCTCGAAACTGGAATTCAAGGCGACGGACACGAAGAAACAATGACGGTGTAACGACGGCGTCTCGCCGTTGACGGTGTAACGACGGTGTCCAGCCGTTGACGGTGTAACGACGGCGTCCCGCCGTTGACGGTGTAACGACGGCGTCCCGCCGTTGTAAGACATTCAACTCAATAAACATGAAACAACAATGATGGCTGAAAGGTAAAAGACGGTCATGGCGATCATTTCGGCAATAGGAAGAAAATCCTGGAAGGTCAGACTGCTTTTTCTGGTGATGTATCTGTTTCTCATCGCCGGCGGGGCGACCATGGTCTATCCGTTTCTGCTGATGCTTTCCGGCAGCACGAAAAGCGCGATGGACATCCGCTATTTCGACGCCATGCCGAAATTCTGGCACGATGACGCGTGGATGTGCCGCAAGCATCTGGAAGGGCTTTTCAATGAACGACTTCAGGATTTGAATACGGCATATGATCTTGACGAGACGTCGTTTGACAGGCTGGCCGACTACGGCGAGCCGAACGAGGCGCTCGCCCATGAATGGGAGACGTTTCTGGATGAGTCGCATTTGCCGTCATATTCGTTCGCGGCCGGTTATCTGAGCACGCAGCTGTCGCGGACGATTCCGTCCGCGCTGCGCGAATTCAAGCATCGCATGCAGGGCAGATATGGTCGGAAAATAGAGGATGTCAACCGCAATCTGGGCACGGATTTCGCAGGGTGGTACAGCGTCTATATTCCGGTGCCGTGCATTCTAATGCGGCGGGAAAAGCCTCAGGATACGCCATTTGCGACATTCCTGACTGAATTTCTGGTAGAGCGGCCCTACGGGTTGCGGTATTATTTTTCGCCGCAGGGCTTCTACAAGAAGCAGTTTCTGAAGACGCAGTATACGACCGTTCTTTCGCGGTTCAACATGAGGCATCAGACGAACTACCGGACGTGGGGGCAGATCACGCTGCCGCGCCGCTGGCCGGCGGACGGGACGCCGCAGGAGCAGGACGATTGGGAGCGATTCGTGCGGGAGACGCTGGCCAGCCAGTGGATTCGCGTCAATGGCATGGCGTTGGCGGAATACCATGGGATGCTGAAGGCGAAGTATCTGGACGTCAAGACGTTGAATCTCCGCTACGGCACGTCTTATTCGTCTTTTGATGACGTTCCCGTGTACGTGGGCAACGTCGAAGCCGCGAGGCGAGAAATAGCCGCGCGGCCTGGCGGTCTGGCCGCTTTCAATCGCGACTGCGGGACGGCATATGAGTCCATCGACGCTGTTCCTTTTAGTGAAATTCCTCCAAGTCTTGGACTTGTGGCGTCGGATTGGGATGCCTTCCTTACCGGCTACAAGGATCCGCTGGACGGCCGTCTCTATGCGGCACCGCTCAAAAGTCTGGAGATCTACAGCGTTGAATTTCTCTTTCAGGATTGGATGATGGCCCGTCATGGAAGCATTGAGGCGATGAACGGAAAATTCGGCACGCATTGGGAGAAAAAAGCCGATATCACCATGCCGCAGAGGGACTTGCATTTATCGTACTTCAAAAAACATCTGAAGGAGCTGCGGTGGGAATTCACGACGCGCAACTACAAGGCGGTGGCGGAATACATGCTGTTCCATGGCCGCGGCATCTTCAACACGGTGCTTTATTGCGCGTTGGCGATTGTGACGGCGCTGTTGGTGAATCCGCTTGCGGCGTACGCGATGAGCCGTTTCCGCATGCCGTCTTCCTACAAGATCCTGCTGTTTTTGATGTGCACGATGACGTTCCCCCCGATGGTGACGGCGATTCCAAGCTTCATCATGCTGCGGCAGTTCAATTTATTGAACACGTTCGCGGCGCTGATCCTGCCGGGCATGGCGAACGGTTATTCGATTTTCCTGCTGAAGGGCTTTTTCGATTCACTGCCGCAGGAGCTGTATGAAAGCGCACAGCTGGACGGCGCGAACGAATGGGTGCTTTTCTGGCAGATCACGATGGGGCTTTCCAAGCCGATTCTGGCCGTCGTCGCGCTGAACGCGTTCACGGCGGCGTATTCGAATTTCATGTTCGCGTTCGTCGTCTGTCAGGACCGACGGATGTGGACGATGATGGTGTGGCTGTATGAACTGCAGCAGCAGAGCGGGCAGGCGGTGATGTACGCGTCGCTGGTGATCGCCGCGATACCGACATTCCTGATCTTCCTGTTCTGCCAGAACATCATCATGCGCGGCATCGTGGTGCCGTCTGAAAAGTGAGATAGCTAAAAGCTTAAAGCTTAAAGCTTAAAGCGAATTGCAAACAATGTGCTCAGCCGTGTAAGGGAAAAGAAATATGTTGAAAATCAGAATATTGGGCATGGCGATACTGCTGGCGGCGTTTGCGGCGGCGCAGCAGCGCGAGATGTGGCATCATGCCACGTCGAACTATCGTGCCGTCTATGACATCATATCGAGGCCGAGCCATGCGAAAGGGGGCGTGCTGATCAGCGTGCCTCTCTGCGGCATCGGCATGGCGGAAGGCGAGGATGTCTATTGCTTTGATGAACGCGGCCGCCAATTGCCGCGGTTGTCCATCGGGACGGGCATGGAGAACTGCGCGTTGGTTTTGACACAGGCCCCCGACGACGCGAAGCGGATCTACGCCTATTTCGGCTCGAAGATTCCGGCTCCCGTGAAGGAGGGGCTTGTCGCGCCGTTGATCTGCGAAGTGCGGACGCTGCCGGAAGGCCCGGCGAAGAGCTGGCCGCAGGTCGAAGCGTTGTTGAAGAAATCGAAAGTGCTTGGACGCGTGGCGGTTGACGCCGTGAATCAGGCCTTCAATCCAGTCGATTACCGGACGCGTTGCATGATGGTTTTCACCGGCATGTACGATGCGCGAAAGGCGATGCGCTTTTATCCTTATATATCGGTGAACGGCGCGGGCTATCTGTTTTTGGACGGCAATCTCGTGCATGATCTGAGCGGTTCGCACCATCATGGCGAGACGAGCAGCGGCCAGCAGCGGAAGGAGACGAATTTCACGGCGGGGCTGCATGAAGTGAAAATCGTCGGCCTGCGGCTGGATGAGCGCGGCTTCATCGGTTTAGGCGAGGCCCATGTGCAGAACGGAAAAGTCACGGCGAACAGCTACATCTCCGGAGCGGATTTCGTGACGGCCGGCAAGACGATGCTGAAGCTTGTGGAAGGGAAGTCGAAGACGTCGTCGAATCCGGTCTTCTGGTACAAGATCATATCCTATATGGCTGTAGGGGAGGATTTTATGAATGAAGTGGAGCTTGGCACGTACAGCGGGCAGGAGGCCGTGTGGAAGTTCGGCGACGGCATGACGATGGAAGGCGCGAAAGTCACACGCATCGTCTGCGGCATGGAGCCCATGAAAGTGAGGGCGTCCGTCAAGAAGGCGACGGCGTCCGGGCGGATCCAGTTTCCGGAAAACGCCCCGGAGACGTCGCGTGACATCGCGAACGGCAAGGCCTTCAAATATGTCTCCGCTTTGCTCGAGAAACAGGATTTCAGCAGTTTGACGGATTGGAAGGCTTTGAATTTGCAGTTGCAGTTTTACAAGCATCATGACTATCATCCGATGCAAGTGACGGTGGCGGAGGCGCTTCTGGCGTTGAAGGACATTCCCGGAGAGGTGCGCATGGACGCCATGCTCTGCATGGCGCGGGCGGGCGGCGCGCATGCGCAGGACAAGGCGCAGGCCGCGTTCGAGAGAATCCTGAAGCGGAATCTGGACAAGGAGGAACGTGAACAGTATCTTGGCGAGGCGATTGAATTCGCCGTCTACGGAAAGCGCGACATCGAATTGGCGCGGCAATGGCTGGAAAGTCATAGCAAACAGCTGAAGAAAAGTTCCAAAGTCATGGAAGCCATGATGATGGACATCGAGCTACAGGCGGGGAATCGTGAAAAGGCGTTGGAGCTGTTTTCGGATATGCTGGAAGGAAAACGTCTTGGGGCGACGCAGCGGGAGGCGGCCGTCCATGGCGTGTCGCTGCATGAGGAGGCTATGCGGGCGATACAGGACAACCGTCTGCTGGAGGCGCGTGAAAAACTGTGCCAATGGTCGAAAGAGGCGCCGATGGATCGTGGTAACGGAAGCTTCAACTTAATACGGGCACGGTACTTCCGCCGTCGAGGCTGGCTGGCCGGCGCGTTGGGGGAATTGGACGGCGCGATTCTGATGGATCCATTGCTGCCGAATTTGCCTGATGTCGAATTCGAAAAGGCGCAAATCTATGAGGCGATGAAGGATAAAGAAAAAGCAATGGAACTTTACCGGAAGATAAAGGACGAATATCCGAACCATATCGCCGCGCCATGGGCGCGGGAAGGGCTGATTCGGTTGAGACAGTGATGGAAGGATTGTATTGATGAAAAATTCGTTGATAAATTGGTTGGCTTGCGTTCTAGTGTGTTGCGGCGGAATGGCTTGGGGCGGCGGAAGCGTCACGCCCGTCGGTGGCTATCTCTATGCGAACGAAGACAAAGTGGATGACGCGAAAGGCTCTTTGGAGATTCGTTTCTCCACACCTTCGTCCAAACGGATGGTCATCGCGTTGGGGCGGAAATACCGCAAGACGCGGACGAGCCGCGACGGCACGACGGAAGTCCAACGGGAGAATTTTAAGCCGCGGCTGGCCCGCATGTCGCAAAAAGGGACGGTTGCGTCCTTTGCGAAAATGCCGCCGGATTATTACGATATCGTCGTTATCGAGTCTGATGAGATGATGTTATATGAAGGCCTTCTTCTGCATGACGAATTTTTAGAGGATGAGAAGCCGTCGGCGGAGAAAGTGGCGGAATACACGTCGCAAATCGGCAAAAGTTTGGGCATTGGCCATGGGCTGATCGGTCGTTGGGAGCAGTTTTTTGATGAAAAACGAATCGAACGCGTGGAGCCTGCCGGACGGCAGGCAGGTGTGTTTCTGCAGCAGATGCGGCTTGGCGAAGCGTTGGCCGAAAGCGGCGCGAAGCTACAGGGCTGCATTCACAGCATCGATATGGTGTGGGTGGAACAGACGACGGACGCGGAGCATACATGGCAGGTCATCAACCGCCAGCAACTCTATCGCGACGAAATTTCATCACGTAACTTCTTTACTTATAGATACGTAAAAGCATTGCACGGCATCCGCGTCGGAACCCGTGCGAAGGTGATTTCAGAGCCGATTGTATTGCCGAAGGCAGATTAGAAAAGATTACTTCTTTTTCTTCTCCGTCAACCACTTCATGATGTTCTCCAGCAACGCGTTACGTGCGGCGCCTGTTTCGCAGCCGAGCAGGACGATGAGGAATTCGCCTGCTTCGTTTTCCGCATGAGTGACGACGCAGCAGCCTGAACGGCGGATGTAACCGGTCTTGATGCCGTCCACGCCATATTTGCCAAGAAGTGGCGTATGGCCACGGAAGGTGGTCGGTTTCTCAATGCCCGTGGTCAGCGGAATGGTAGGCATCTTGACCCATTGGCGAGCTAAGTCATGTTTCCACAATTCCTTCGCGAGTTTGACAAGATCACGCGGCGTGGAGACATTGTCCTTTTCAGGCGTTTCGCCTGGCAGACCATGCGCGTTGAAGTACTTTGTGTTTTTCATGTGCAGCGCTTTGGCTTTGGCGTTGGCCTTTTTGGCGAAGCCTTCTATCGTGCCACCGCCGATGAATTCGCCTGCGCAAGTCGCGCAGTCGTTGCAGCTGATGATGATCATGACGCTGAGGAGTTCGCCGAGTTTGATCTCTTTTCCCGCAACGAGGCAGGCTTTCGTGGGCCATTCATCCGCAGCGGCCTTGCTAATGGGAACCATCGTGTCCAACGTGATTTTCGGATCCGCTTCAAGTTTCTCCAAACCAAGCAATAACGTCATCATTTTCGTGACGGATGCGATTGGCACAGGCTTGGCTTCATTCTGTCCCCAAAGCTCCTTTTTCTTTTTCACGTCATAGACAAGCACACTGTAATTGGGCTTGACGCCTTCGAACGGTGCTTTTTTCACGGTAGGAGCAGGGCCGGCCTTGATGTAATCGCCGTGGACGAAAATTGAAAGGCCTTTCGGATTCGTGACTGCGATTTTGCTCCAGTCGCCTTCGCGGCCAAGAACTTTGACAACCAAATGCTTTTTGAGCACGCCCATGGAGGCCGCCTTGTCGGAAGCTTCCGTCCGGAAATTCGTGTTCATCAGAATTCTGCTGCCTTTCAAGTTTTTCGTGGCGACATAGCCTTCGACGACGGCTTTCGGATTGATCTGATACCACTGGCCGGAAGTCCCTACGATGGAGACAGATGCGCCAGGGGGCAACACGCCGATAACGGGATGGTTGGTTCCCGGCCCGAGGCGCATGTTGAGGTCATCCGTGACGGTGCCTTCTTTGGCGACGAGTATGGCGCAAGACGATATCATGAGCAGAAAAATGGATAGGCGATGTGACATGATGGATTCCTTTTGTTGGTGAAAAAATCATATAGACAATGTAATTCATCATGGAGGAAAAACAAGAATCATGAGCGGCGTGGACATTCAGGTTCTGATTATTATATTAATATGGATGATTTTCAGCGCGCCAATGGCGCATTCAAGAAGGAATACGATGATGATACATGCGGCAATCGATA
>JAEEGG010022135.1_pt1 | contig 12550 bp, 8 predicted proteins | sample 9134161 | NCBI WGS metagenome assembly JAEEGG01 (sample SAMN16246543, study PRJNA631951) | gut metagenome | biome: gut microbiome; feature: rumen; material: CR-attached | host: Bos | place: Iran: Karaj | collected 2018-10
TGCAGCGTTTCGGTCTCCACAGCGGATTCTACGACCTTGAAATCACCCTGCGCGACAAAGCATCGGACAACGCTCCGCTTTCCTTGGTGGACAAGCTGGTGGTTTATTTCCCTGAACAAAAGCCCTCCATGTCAAACATCCAGCTGATGGCCTCCGCCACCCCGACCGAGACACCCAACATGCTTTCACGCAGCGGATACGACATGGTACCCTATATCGACGACTTTGTACCGGCAAAGGTGACACACCTCCATCCCTATTTCGAACTGTATAACCTCAGCCGCGAAATCGGCGACAAACCCTTTATTGTGAGCACTTACCTTGAGCAGAAAGAAAACGGACGCCGTATCCCCAATATTGGACAGATGACCCGCCATCATTCTTCTGGCCTCAACACTCCGGTATATACCGACGTGGACATTTCCAAACTGCCATCAGGCAACTACAACCTGATAGTGGAGGTACAGAATATTGAAGGCGAACCCATTTTCAAGAAAAATGTGACCATCATGCGCTCCAATCCCATTGTGGAGGATGTCACCATCGGCGAAACCGAGGTGGCAACATCCTTTGCCGCCCTCATAACGGACGAGAAAACGCTGGACTACTACATCGATGCCCTGTACCCCATCTCCTCGGTCTACGAACTCAATATTGCCAAGAAACTGCTCTCGCAGCCAGGCCTGCAGGAAAAACAGGCTTATTTCTACCGTTTCTGGAAATCTCGTTCCCCCCTCGACCCCGAAGGAAAATGGCAGACCTATCTGACCAACCTCACCTATGTGGAAGAGCATTTCACCTATCCGCTCACTCCCGGCTACCGAACCGACATGGGACGCGTTTATCTGCAATACGGCCCGCCGAGTCATGTACGCGACGAGAAGAACTTTGTGGGTGCCTTGGGCGTTCACCGCAATACTGCAGATATGCACAACCTGAACTCCTATGGCGAAGGCGAGAACCTGGCAGACCAAGGCCACATCTACTACCTGCCTTATCAAATCTGGCGCTACAACCAGATTCCTGGCGACTATGAGAACCGAGTGTTCTTGTTCTGGGACGAATTCCGCAGCGGCTACTACAAATTACTCAACTCTAATGCCATGGGCGAAGTGCGCACTGCCGGATGGGAACGCATGCTGAGCCGCAACTCCATGGACGAAGGCTCTATCGGTGAAGTTGGAATGCAGTTTAACAGGGGATTCTGAGCGTTGAGATATTGGCTGAGCGACATATTGTTCCTTTTTGCATACTACGTAGTGCGCTACCGTCGGAGTGTAACGCGCAACAACCTGTCGCGTGCTTACCCCGAACTTGGCGAATCCCGTCGCAAAGAGCTGGAAAAGGCCTACTACCGACACATGTGCGACCTGCTTATCGAGGGCATCCACAACCTGTATGCCCGACCGCAAAACATCATGAAACACTATCGCTTTGTGAACCGGGAGGTTGTCAACCGCTACTATGAGCAAGGTCAGAGCATTGTTTTAATGTCGTCGCACTACAACAACTGGGAGTATATGATCACCTCGCTGAATTTCCAAGTGATGCACCACGGCGTGGGCGTAGGGAAGCCGTTGCAGGACAAGTCTGTGGCCAGCTATATCACCCGTCGGCGCGGACGCTTTGGCACCGAGATAGTCGACCAGACCAATGTGCGGCAGGTCATGGATTTCTACCATCAGCACCATGTGCCCGTGGCCTATATGATGCTCAGCGACCAGTCTCCCAGCAACGAGCACAAGTCGTTCTGGACCATGTTCATGAACCAGGAAACCCCTTTCCTCTACGGAGCCGAGTACTTTGCACGCAAATACAACATGCCTGTCATCTACTACTCCGTGAAGAAGGTATCGCGGGGCTACTACGAGGTAACGTTCACCCCCCTGTGCGAAAACCCCGGCGAAGTGCCGCAATACACCATCACGTCACGATACGTAAAAATGCTGCAGGACACCATCAACGCCCAGCCGGAATACTGGCTGTGGTCGCACCGCCGCTGGAAACGCATCCGCCCGCAAGACGTGGAATTAAAACCATTGATTACCGACTAAACAACCCACTATATACATGACTACCGCCGTCGTAATACTCAACTGGAACGGGAAGAAGATGCTTGAACGCTTTCTCCCATCTGTCACCGCCCACACACAAGGCGATGCCGAAGTGATTATTGCCGACAATGGCTCGACCGACGACTCTCTCGACTTTGTACGTGTCCAGTACCCCGGACTCCGTATTATCGAGCTGGACAAGAACTACGGTTTCGCCGGAGGATACAACCGGGCGCTGCAGCAGGTAAAAGCCGATTACTATGTGCTGCTCAACGACGATGTGGAGGTGACTCCCGGATGGATTGAGCCAGTCGTTGCACAGATGCAGCAACACCCCGACACCGCCATCTGCCAGCCCAAACTGCTCATGTACGACCAGCGCGACACCTTCGAGTATGCCGGTGGCGCAGGCGGATTCCTCGACAAATACGGCTACCCCTTCTGTCGTGGCCGTATGTTTACTTCGCTGGAGCAAGACAACGGCCAGTACAACACTCCCGGCGAGATATTCTGGGCCTCGGGGGCTGCCATGTTCATCCGTGCTGATGTGTGGCACCAACTGGGCGGACTCGACGACGACTTCTTTGCCCACATGGAGGAAATCGACTTCTGCTGGCGGGCAAAAAACGCAGGCTACCGCGTGGAATACTGCCCCCAGTCAACGGTCTTCCATGTCGGCGGCGGCACCCTGCCCAAGTCCAATCCCCGCAAGACATACCTCAACTTCCGCAACAACATGGCGCTCCTCTACAAGAACCTGCCGAAACGCCGGCTGGCATGGGTCATGTGTTCGCGCATCGTGCTCGACTACGTGGCCGGCTTCAAATTCCTCATGGAACGAAAACCCAAAGAATTCAGTGCCGTAGTCGATGCCCACAAAGCCTTCTACAAATGGCTCCCCCAACTGAAAAAGAAACGCCAAGGCCTCAAACAGCAGTCCCGAGTGTCAGGCATGTACCAAGGCCTCCTGCTCATAGACTACTATCTCCTTGGCAAAAAGAAATATTCCGACCTAAAATTCAAATAACCCAAACATCTAACCCATCATGAGAAAAGTACGTGTTCGTTTCGCACCCAGCCCCACAGGCCCCCTCCACATTGGCGGCGTGCGCACAGCCCTATACAACTACCTCTTCGCTCGCCAGAATGGCGGTGACATGATTCTCCGCATCGAGGACACCGACCAAACACGCTTTGTCCCCGGCGCCGAGGACTATATTATCGAAGCCCTCGACTGGCTGGGCATCAAGTTCGACGAAGGCGTCCACATCGGTGGCAACTACGGCCCCTACCGCCAGAGCGACCGCAAACCCCTCTACCGCCAGTATGCCGACCAGCTGCTGCGCGACGGCTGGGCATACTATGCTTTCGACCGTCCCGAGGCTCTCGATGCCAAGCGCAAAGAATACGAGGCTCAGAAGAAAACCTTCCAATACGACTGCACCACCCGCCTCTCCATGGAGAACAGCCTCTCCCTTCCTGCCGACGAAGTGCAGCGCCGTATCGACAACGGCGAGCCCTACGTGGTCCGCTTCAAATTCCCCGAAGACATGGACATCACCGTCCACGACCTCATCCGTGGCGACGTCACCATGAACAGCCGCCTGCTCGACGACAAGGTGCTCTTCAAATCCGACGGCATGCCCACCTACCATCTCGCCAACATCGTCGACGACCACCTCATGGAGGTCTCCCACGTCATCCGTGGCGAAGAATGGCTCCCCTCGGCACCCCTCCACGTCATGCTCTACCGCGCCTTTGGCTGGGAAGACACCATGCCGCAGTTTGCCCACCTGCCCCTCCTGCTCAAACCCGACGGCAACGGCAAACTCAGCAAACGCGACGGCGACCGTCTCGGATTCCCCGTCTTCCCCCTCGACTGGCACAACCCCGAAACCGGCGAAGTCTCCTCCGGCTACCGCGAGCGCGGCTATCTGCCCGAGGCTGTGGTCAACATGCTGGCGCTTCTCGGCTGGAATCCCGGCAACGACCAGGAGCTCATGACCATGGACGAGCTAATCAAGCTCTTCAGCATCGAGCATATCAGCAAAAGCGGTGCCAAGTTCAATGTCGAGAAAGCCAAATGGTTCAACCACGAATACCTCCAGAAGTGCTCCGACGAGCGCATCGCCGAGATGTTTCTCCCCCAACTCAAAGAGCATGGCATAAAAGTTGAAGCCACCGAGTCCAACAATTTTCAATTTTCAATTTTCAATTTTCAATTTGTAATGAAGGTCTGTGGCATGATGAAAGAGCGCATCTCCTTCCCCTCCGAACTGTGGGACCAGACGCACTACTTCTTCGTCGCACCGACTGAATACGACCCCAAAGCCGTCGCCAAACGCTGGAAACCCGGCATGACCACCCACATGGCCAAGGTGATTGAAATACTCAATACCGTACCCTTTGAATACGACGCCATCCATCAGGCACTCCTCGAAGACTACATCAAGGGCAACGAGCTCAACATGGGACAAATCATGAACTCCCTGCGTCTCGCCGTCGTAGGCACCACCGTCGGCCCCGACATGCTCACCCTCGTCATGACCATCGGCAAAGAGGAAACCATCGCCCGCGTCCAGCGCGCCATCGCCACCATAGGCGAACCCCAAGAATAAAAAAGAAAAGAAAAAAGATTCAGAACAATCAGAATACTCCGAATACTCCGAAAATTCAGAATACTCCGAAAAATCAAAAAACCAGCAATACAATGGAAATCAATCAAGACCTCAACAAACCCGTCGATGACAACTCCATCGACACCATCGAAATGAAAGAAGCCCAAGAGCAGCACCCCGCCAACCCCGAACCTCTCCCCCAGCCCGAAAGCCCGGAACCTCAGCCAACCCCCGCCGTGGACAATAGCACCTGCAATAGCAAGAAAAACTGCTGCCACACCTGGATAATGATACTCAACATCATCCTGCTCCTCGGCCTCATCCTGCTCTACATCTTCCACTTCACCGGCTTCGGCACCAAGAGCAAGCACAACCCCAACGCCGCCGCTCCCGTCGTGGCAAAGGACGGTGTACTGAAGATAGCCTATATCGACAGCGACACCCTGCTGGCAAAATACCAGTATGCCCTCGACCTGCAGGAAGAGCTCAACAAATACAAAGAGGCTCAGGAGAAGAGCTACCAGCAGCAGATAACCCAGTTCCAGAAAGACTACCAGACCTATCTGCAGACCGGCGAAAACATGACCCTCAGCCAGCAGCAGGCCACCGAGGCCGAGCTGAAACAGCGCTCCGAGAAACTCAGCACACTCGAAGCCGAGCTGACCCAGAAAATCATGCAGAAACAGATGGACTCCAACATCGAACTCCTCAACCGCGTCTTCGCCTTCATCCGCGAATACAACGCTGAGAACCAGCAGTTCGACCTCATCATGCGCAAGACCTTCAACGACAGCCCCACCATGTACATGAACCCCGCCATGGACATCACCGACGAAATCATCGAAGGCCTCAACAACGAATACAAGTCCGTCAAAGGCAAGAAATCCAGCAAATAGCCCAAGCCATTCCATCACCAAAAGGGGCATCATGTCAACCGACATCCTGCCCCTTCTCTATTCCCCTCCATCAAACCCATCCCCCCTATCAAATTCCCCCCCCTATCAAATCTATCCCCCTCTATCAAATCTATCCCCACCCCCCCCCAAAAAAACAACAAGTCAAAGAACTCTCGGGAGTTACACGCACTACGGCGTCTAACTTCCGATTGCAAAGTTACACACAACTTTTTTTACCCAAACCTTAACTTCCGTCAGCCTTCGAATATTATACAATATTCACCTCAACTGACGTCAACCAACCACAAAAGAAAAAGAAAAGAGGGCATCAACACTCTTTAGTTCTCAATCTATCATAACATTATTGTATTTTTGTACCGATTTGGAGTTGTACTCCAAATCGGTACAAAAACACACAAAATAATTGATATACAGGAAAAAATATTATTTCTCTACTACGTGAGGCATGGGGAATTGTAAATATCCGACTTTTTAGTGACATTGAAAGGAAGTTTTTAATATCATTGATAACTTTACCTCAAAAGCTATCCCTCTATCATTTCCAAACCCATTCGAAGGGGAGTTGTTGTCACACCCTTTATGCCGCCCAACTGGGTCGTCCGGGAGCCGTCTTGGGGAGCGAGGATATAGCGAACCTACAGCGAAGGCACACTGAAGGCAGGGCGAAGGGGGAAACGACCCTTTACCCATTTATTGGGATGAACACCTATCGCACTCGTCGGCGTTACAGTGTTACAGTGCTACAGTTCAAAAATAGGAAATCCTTATTACAACAATAATGCGGGCGGCTTGCGCCGCCCGCATCAACGACTTAATAATTTAATTGATATCCTGAACGGGGCGTACAGAGTGTCCGGCGCAGCGATTCATGCTAATCGCTGCGCCGAGTGTTGGTCCCCAGAAAACCATAGTGTTTACATATTCCCCATTGTAGGGCGTGGATGACCAATAGTAGCCGCCATCGGAATCCGCATTATCTACCGACGTTATGAAACGATAACCTGCTGCAGGCAAGAACACGGCTCCTGCAGCCTCCATCAATGCCCACTGAACATAGGTGTAGCTGTTGTGTGACCAACCATCGTCGTACGACCAATTGTTCGATGCGAAGCCCGAAGTGAAAGTACAACCTGATGGTAGTGTCCAGTTGTCTGGCAGGATTATTAGACCTCCCACCCCGTTAATGTTGCCTGTGCCGCGTTTGGATGATGCATTGGCGCGTATGTTCAGCAGATAATCCCATTCGGCACAGGTGAGCGTGCGCCACTGGTGGGTGGCGTTGCCTCCGTTGCTGATGGCATTGTGCCACGCCCAGTCCGCTTCGGCATATGCTCCTGTCAAACTATTAGAGTATGAGCCGCCAGGATAATAATCGCTAGTTGAAGTGCTGGTTGACCAAGGTTGGTAGCAGACTGCTCCGCTGTTCCATCCACTGGTTCCCCACCCGAAGAGGTCTATCCAACCACTATATGTAGAACTAATGTTGGTATTATCACTCTTTACTCCGTTTTCAGAGACACTGCCAAAATAACCACCCACATAATCATACTGGTGTTCGGCAAAACGCCATGTGTTGGTACTGGCCTGAAACTGTAGGTTGCCTTGCGAGAAGTGTACCTGCCGAGTGGCACTCACCGAAAACAGACCGGGCAGTGCACCATCAATGATAGGTACTTCAGGTGTCAGCTCCCTTACTGTAAGGCTCAGCTGTGCAATCTTGTTGTGTTGGAGCGATGCACGTTTTTCAAACGTAGCGTATCTACCTTGTGAAGATAGCGTAATTGTCACATTGTCTTCTGTAAACTCTGGAACGATGATGTAATAGACGTAAGTGTCCCTGTCTCCACGGCCTATTGTGGGTCTGCTTCCAGACGGAAATTCCAACGAGACAGTATGACGTGTTCCTAACGAATTCAAAGGAAACACCTTGTCACTTGGCTGCCCCGTTACGGTGGCGGTACCTCTTCCGCTCAGATAAGCACTTCCCGCCGTCACAATAATTCTGTCAAGTACGAAATCTTCATTCATTCGACTGCTGATAACAACCTTTATCAGTGAGCAAAGGTTGTGGAAAGTCAGCGACTCATTGCTAGAGTTGGCACCCATCGGCACCTTTACCTTTTGGTCTCCGCGACTATCCATCTCATACTGTTGTATATAAGGGAGATTGACATCCACTCTGTTGGAGACTAATTGACCCAACACTATATCGTCAGGGTAGATGGCAAGGTAGCCGTTGCTCTGCAACACGTTGGTTATCTGTGCCGATGAACCCAACGCTGCACTAGTTCGGTATGTACCAGAGTTGATTCTAACTCGGTCGTTGTTGTGCCAGCAAGGAGTCAAGTTGTCGATGTACACCTTGGCATCGCTACCGTTGTCAATATTGGCACCCAAAGTAACGGTGCCATACTCTCTTTTGCAGCCCGCCATCAGCAAAACGCCGACAGCCAAAAGCCCCAAAACAATATTTGTATGTATTCTCTTCATTTTTTTTCAATTTTCAATTATCATTTTTCAATTTATTTTTACCAGCGTTCAAACTCAAACGATGTAGTAGAATTACCGTCACCTGCCCAGTCGTCACGCTCGAACAAACTGGAGTGACTGCCCGGCATATCTTCGTCCCAAGTGTCAAGTTCAAAACGAGTAGCGGACACACCGAGACCCATTTCCACTACAAAACTTACAGTTTTTATCCTTGGAGGGCTATATACCTCCTTGCGTTTTCGTATCATAGCATTTGCTATTAGTCACTGCCTACTCTATAAAACAGTTTTCGGCTTCCCTGCCTGAGCATGAAAGCCGTTATTCTCAAAATAAGGGGCATAAAGAAAGGCGTTTCCTTTCGTTTGAACTGCTTATTTTTACGCTGGGCGTCCGGAATTGCCCTGAAAGCAAATAAGTCACACGAAAATCCACGCCCCTTGGCGTGAACCCTCCGCATCTTATTCTCGCTTTCATTAAGTTTTCCGGACTTAGCGTAAGAGAACAGAAGCATCAAGCTCAGTTGTTTATGTCTATTATTGTCTTTTCTTACATATTCATGTCTTCATTTCTGTTTAACAATGCAAAGATACAACTTTTTTTACACATAGCATTTATTTCACAAAAAACTTCGGAATTATTTAACCCAAATGAACGATAAAAAAAGAGTCATTGTAACGTCGTTCAAGCGTCGTCATTTATTCGATCGTTATTCGATCGTTTTCCCTTTCTTCTCCGTTTCAAAAAGGGAAAAATGAGGGAAACATATCGGAAAACGATAAAAGAAAGAACGACGCAACATCGAGTCCGGATGGCTCACTGAGGAACGTTGGGAACAATTATGCGACACTTTCGGAACGATGACGAAAGATGGCGAAAGGTAGCGTAATCTCTCACAAAATAAAATGTAAATTCCGCGCGAAGCGGCAAAAAGCAAAGTAAGAAGCAAGAGATAAGAACCAGGACTGTATGCCACTGAGATATTGCTTGAATATGTAATTGCTTGAGTAATTTGACTGCGCCAGTCACTCAGACTATCAAGCAATCAGACAATCAAGCAATACCCTAACGACCAATTCGGGTTTTAAATTAACGAATTAACACATTAACGAATTAGCGCATTAACATATTTATTCCTTGTAGTCGCCGCGGTCCACTACGGTCTCGTAGCCCGTCTTGCGGATGCGGTGTTCTGTGCAGGCGCGGCACTCGGCGGCCTCCTCGCCTGTGCATATCTTGTTGTCGTAGATGGCGTAGTCCTTGCGGTGCATCTTCGGCGACAGGTTCGGCATCACCACATTGGCCCCAAACCGTAAGCCCAGCTCACGTCCTTGCGGGTGCAGGGTGCCGAGGGCTGTGGTGGCGGGGAGCAGCACACGGGGATGCAGCAGCCTGATCAAGGCCAGCAGGCGCAGGGTGGTCTCCACCTTGCCGTTGGGATAGCCCTCGAAGGGGGTGTTGTGTGTGGAGACAAAGGGGCCTATGCCCACCATATGGGGTTGGAATGAGCGGATGAACTGCAGGTCGGCATAGAGCGTGTCGATGGTCTGGAAGGGCGACCCCACCATGAAGCCACAGCCCACCTGATAGCCTATCTCCTTCAAGGCATAGAGGCAGTCTATACGGTGCTGCCACGACATCTCGGCGGGGTGCAGCTTGCCGTAATGCTCTGCATCGGCGGTTTCGTGGCGCAGCAGATAGCGGTTGGCGCCAGCATCATAAAGCGCCTGATAGCTCTCGCGGCTGCGCTCGCCCAGCGACAGGGTGATGGCGCAGTCGGGGTAACGCTGCCGCACGGTGGCGACGATGCGGCACATGCGCTCGTCGGTAAACCAGCCGTCTTCCCCACCCTGCATCACGAAGGTGCGGAAGCCGAGTTTGTAGCCCGTCGCGCAGCACTCATAAATTTCCTCTTCCGTCAGCCGGTAGCGCACCGCCTCGCTGTTGCTGCGCCGCAGCCCGCAATAGAGGCAGTCGTTGCGGCAATAGCTGGACAGCTCTATCAGGCCGCGCATGAAAATCTTGTTGCCATAGACCCCGTCGGCCACCTCGCGCGCCGACTGCCGCAAATACTCCACAGCATCGCGGTTGTCGGTGGTAAGAATCAACTCCAACTCATCACGCGTAAGGTCACGGTGCTCTCTTATTTTGTCGATAGTGTTCATAATTCTATGATTGTTTGAATGCTTGAATGCTTGATTGTTTGAGTATATTGACCGCGCCAGCCACTCAAGCATTTACACAATCAAGCATTCTAGCAATATTTCAATTTTCACTTTTTTACCGGCTGGTCGCTCAGCACCTTCACCTCGTAGCCTATCTTGGCAAAGGCTTCCGTCAGCTTCTTGACGTCCGTCTTGGCGGGGTTGTAGGTGATTGTCACCTGCTGTTTCTCCAGGCTGGTCACAATTTTCTTCACGCCCGGCTCGAAGCGGATGTTCTCCTTGATTTTCTTCTCGCAGTTCTGGCAGTGCATCTCGGGCGTGGTGGTCACCACCAGCACCCGCATCTCCTTTTTACCGCCGCCCGTATGGGCAGAAACTCCAATGGCAACGAGCAGTGCCATCATTATCATCAATAAACGTTTCATATCATTATAAGATTGTTTGATTGTTTGATTGTTTGATTGCTTTAGTGATTGCTTGATTGTTTGATTGCTTTTAGTGATTGCTTGATTGTCTGTGAATTGAAAATTGAAAATTGAAAGTTGAAAGTTGGCTGCCGCACCTGGATAACTTTTCACTTTTCAAGCAATAATTTACACTTTTTCAAGCTAACGAGTTTAAAAATTCATTCTCACTCCGGCATAGCCCATGATGCCGTGCACGGGTCCCCATATCATGGTGGGCTCGAAGGTGCTGCTCCATGGGTCGGCGGCATTGAGCACCGGCAACGGCTGGCGGTAGTTGGTAAGGTTTTCACCGCCTACATACACCGACACATGACGGAAGCGCCGAGTCACCTGCACGTTCAGCATGGGGTAGGCAGGGAAACGCTCGTCCCACGACAGGGAGCCGTCCGCCATGCGATAGGGGGTCGGCATGCGTCCGCCACCGTTCAGCTGCAGGGTCACATCCACCTGTATCAAGCCCATATAGGGTTTCCACGCCACGGTGAACAGGCCTTTGTAGCGCGATGTCAGGGGCTTTTCCATCAGTTGTCCACCATAGGTGCAGCGCACGTCGTTATAGCGGAACGCCGCCGTCAGCTCCAGCTCCTCGTCAAAGTCTATCGACCCATCCACCTGTGCGGTGTGCGAGAACGACCTGTCCTCCAGCATGCCGATGGATATGCGGGAAGGGTCGGTGTCGTAATCAACAACCACCTGGTTCTGGAAGTCGGTATAGTAATACTCGGCATTCAGCTTCAGCGTCTGCTCGCCCATGGGGATATAGAACGCTGCCGAAACGCCGCTGTTCCATGCCTCCTCCATTCCCAAGCCGGAGGCCACACTCACCTCACGTCCCGAGGCCAGCAGATAGTGGTTCTCGGCCCAGGCATGTGGCGAGCGGTAGCCCTTGCCGGTGGAGAGGCGCAGGGTCACCACGTCCGAGGCCATCCATTTCACATGCAGCCTCGGCGTGACGAAAGCACCATACAGGCTGCTTCGGTCAGCCCTCAGCCCGGCCATTACGGTAAGTTTATACGACGGCTTGTAGGTGTATTCGGCATAAAGACCCGGCACCGTCTCGGGTTTCTGGTCCATTATCAGGTAACCGCCTGCCATGCCGTCCGGCACCCGCTGCGGCCACACCCGCTCGTCCTTTCCCTGCATCAGCAGGCTGAGCCCAGCCGACAGCTGGTGGCGCTCGTTGAACTCGTGCTCAAGCATCAGGCGGGAATACAAGTCCCTGCTTTTCGTGGAGTAGGTACGGCGGCCGAACTCCCCATTCAGGTTATAGAGGCTTCCCGTGGCCATCAACGCCAGGTTGGTGTTATGTTCTTGGTTCAACAGAAAAGCGTGCTTCATATATGCCTCGTACTTTTCGGCATCGAGGAGCACACGGAAGGGGTTGGCGGTAAAGTCCTTTAACTGGCCTCCGTCGCGCGACTCGCGCAACACCCCTATGCCGCCGTGGAAGATATATCGGCCGTTGACATACTTCCAGCGGTTCTGCACATGCCATTGGCTGATGGACGGCGAGTCGTGCCAGCCGTCCTTGTTCCAGTCGTGGTGCAGCCAGTCTTTTTCGCCGTGCACCAGCAGTTCGGTGCTCAGGTGATGGTTCAGATGCAGGTTGGCGACGGCATTGCCCTCGGTCTTCAGCCGGCTGTCAGTGTAAAGGTTCAGGTTCACACCCGGATCCCGGTCGGGCTTTTCGTATTCCACGTTTATCTGCCCAGTGATGCTCTGGAAACCGCTCTTCACGCTCGACGCCCCCTTGCTCACCGAGATGCTGTTCATCCACGCCCCCGGCACATAGTTCAGCTCATACGGCGTGGCCGCGCCCGCAACGCAGGGCAGGTTTTCGAT
>JAEEGG010022138.1_pt1 | contig 12549 bp, 10 predicted proteins | sample 9134161 | NCBI WGS metagenome assembly JAEEGG01 (sample SAMN16246543, study PRJNA631951) | gut metagenome | biome: gut microbiome; feature: rumen; material: CR-attached | host: Bos | place: Iran: Karaj | collected 2018-10
CCCTGTTCGGCGGCAAGGGTGTAGTGCCGGATCGCCGACGCAAAATTTCCCCGTCTGAAATCGGCCCGCCCCGCTTTCATTTCCGCATGGGCGGGCTCCTCGAACACTTTGTGTGCGACGAACGCCGCGACGGTCAGAACGACCGCAACGACCGCAACGACCGCGATGAGAATGTTCCGGTTCTTTTTGTTCGACATGGTTTCAGGCCCTTTTATGGAGTTGTTACCAAGTTGCATTCAGGAAAGGAAGACCCCACCAGCGGCCATTGTAATTCCATAAGCCGATTTGCAGGGAAAAACTCTTTTCCGTCCCGGTGGACGACTCATCGACGGCATTGTCGGACAGATTGATTAGCCCGAATTGCAGATACGGGTCGCTTTTTACCTTGCTTCCTTCCCGTCTGCTGTCATTGAGAACACCGATCTGAAAACGGTTTGTTTCAAGCGCTCTGTTGAAAACGCCGATTTGCGCGATGCCGTTGTCCTTCTGACCGGAATAAATCCGCCCCCAGGCTCCGCGCCAGTTCACGATGCCGAGTTGAACGCTGTTCCCGTCGAAACATCCATTGGCGGGCGCGACGCTCAAACCGTTCAGATCGCCCGAGAAGAACAACAGAGGGGAAAGCTCGAGACCATTGAATTTCACGCCGGCGCAGACCGGAGCGACGGCGACCCCGTTTACCCCGCCGCTGAGATCATAAAGGGATAAAAGGAGACCATTCACACCGCCGTCGTTGCCGTCGCGACCGGCCGATTCCGAGTCGCCGAAATCCACCCAGAACGGAAACCCGATTCGAAGACATGGCCGGTTCTCCCTTTTTTCCGAATCATCCCCGAGATAGTCAGCATACCCCAAGTAACACCCGATTTGGGCATATTCCGTGTCAAACGCAAGGCGGAATCTCTCTTCCTCCGTCGTCCTGCACCCGGTGAATAGTGCAGCGGACAGGATGATCGCGAGGATTGCGAAGACTGTGTCGCGGGCTGATTTCGACATGGTTTCGGGCCTTTCACGAAGTCGGAGGCTGCTTTATGATTTCAAGAAACTGTGCAGGAGTGACGATGAACGGCTTTACAGGAAAATGCTTCAAATTCCCCGTGACAAGAAATGTTTCATCGGCTCCGTTCGTCAGCGTGACTGCATAAAACGGCACATCGTTCATATCTGGCAATACGATGTCCATATGCCCGGGTTCAAGAAGAACACCTCTTTGTGCCACATCCCGAAGAAAAACATCGACCGTAGCCGGATCGAAACCGAACTTTGCCCGATGCAGGACCTCGAAATACTCTTTAAGAATCGCTTTGCTGAAAACGGGAACCACGGTGGAATCGAAGAGTTTTTCGACGACCGTTACCGGGGGAGAATCAACTCGTTTCGCAAGTAAAGCCGATACAAAGACATTTGTGTCGATCACGGCATAAAACTTCATTTGCCCTTGCGTTTCCTTGTATTTGTGATTTCCGCGTTGATTTCAGCCAGGGACATTCCCTGCAGACCGTTCGCCTTTGCCTGGCGGCGCAGGCTTTGAAACGCCCTCAGACCCGTGTCGGACGGGGCGGCGGAGATTTCAAAGGGAATCCGGCGTTCCCGTACCACGGCACGGGCAAAAAGGTTGATTGCTGTTGAAGTATTCATTCCGAACTGAGCGCAAAGATCGTCGAGTTCCATCTTAAGTTTTTCGTCCATACGGACACTGAATGTTGCTGTCGGCACAATAAACCTCCTGTGTTTTATTTTGTGTCAAATATAACACAAGAGGTTGCAAAAGTCAAATTAAAACTAAGAAAAAGAGAAAAACAAAATGGCTTTTCCGCGCTTAAATGCTGGCAACTTTAATCGCATTGAGGGTGGCGGCGGGGTTGTGGACGCGGAGGGCTTCGACGCCGACGCGGCAGAGATCAAGCTGGAGCTGGGCGGTGGCTTCGTCGCGGTCGGCGGGGCAGGGGATGCCGTACATGCGCCCGATGAAGCCCTTGCGGGAAATGCCGTAAAAGAGCGGATAGCCGAGCTTCTTGAACTCGGCGGCGCGGCGGATGAGCTCCATGTTCTGTTCGTCGTTCTTGGAGAACCCGACGCCGGGGTCGAGCATGATGCGACCGCGGTCCACTCCGGCGCGGACTGCCTTCTCCACGGCGTCCAGCAGGAACGCCGAGACGTCGGCGATCAGGTCGCCGTACACGAGATTTTCCGGGGCCTGCATGGTGTCCGGCGTGCCGCGCATGTGCATGACGATGAGCGAGGCGCGATGCGCCGCGACGGCGTCCGCCATGCCGGGATCGAAATGGAGCCCGCTCACGTCGTTGACGCAGTCGGCTCCGGCGGCGAGCGCGGCGTCGGCGACGGCGGCCTTCCGCGTGTCGATGCTGATAAAAATGTCCGGGAAACGCGCCCGGATGAGCTTCAGGGCGGGGAGCAGACGACGGATTTCCTCGTCGGCCGGGACTTCCTCCGAGCCGGGACGGGTGGACTCCGCGCCGAGGTCGAGCGCATCCGCGCCGTCGGCCACCATTTGCGCGGCGAAGTCCGCCGCGACCTCCGCCGAGGCGTTGTGCGCGCCGCCGTCGCTGAAGGAATCCGGCGTGAGGTTCAGGATGCCGAAAAGACGCGGCCGGGTTGTTGCGCCCGGCCGTGTCGGTTGGTTCAGGGATTCGAAGAAGCGGTCAGAACGGGACATTGCCGTCGTCTCCGCCGCCGAGGTCGGCGGGATCGATGTAATCGTCGTCCTCGTCCTCGGACTGCTTCTTCGGCGCGTCGTCGTCGAAATCGTCGTCGCCGCCGGTCTCTTCCACGGCTTCCGCCTCGGCCTCAGCGTCCTCGCGGACGGGCAGGGGCTCTCCGGCAGCCGCGAAGACGCCGGTGTTTTCGGCCTCGGCCTTCGGTTCCTCTTCCTCGACCTGCGCCACGGTGGAAACGCCGATGATACTGTCGTTCTTGCGGAGGTTGATGATCCGGACGCCCATGGAGTTGCGGCCCACAAGACGGATCTCGTCGACGCGGGTGCGGACCACCTGGCCGCGCTGCGTGGTGAGGATGATCTCGTCGCCGTGGTGGACCTTGATGGCAGCCACGACCGTTTCGCCCTCGCCGAGCTTGATGTTGCGGACGCCCATCGCGCCGCGTCCGGTGAGACGGTAGGAGTCGACGTAGCTGCGCTTGCCGACGCCGCTGCTGGTGACCACGAGGAGCTGCGGGCGCGTGTCGTCTTCCGCGACGGGTTCGTCGGAATCCGCGGCGGCGTCTTCGGCCTCTTCCGCTTCTTCAGCCGTTTCCGCGCCGTCGATCGCGGCGGCTTCGTCCGCGGCGTCCGCATCGACGTCCGCGTCGTTGATCGGGGCGACGTTTTCCTCATTGTCGGCGTCGACGTCAAGATCGGCCGCGGGCGCCTCGATGACGGGCGGCAGTCCGGTCGCGACGACTTCCATGCCGATCACGTAGTCGCCCTCGAATTTGAACTTGATGCCGTGGACGCCGCGCGCGGCGCGTCCCATCGGGCGGACCTTCGATTCGCTGAAGCGGCATGCCATGCCCTTCGCGGTGGAGAGGATGATCTCGCTGGAGCCGTCGGAGAGGTCGGCTGCGATCAGGTCGTCGTTGTCCTCGATCACGAGAGCGCGGATGCCGACCTTGCGGAGGTTGCGGAACGCGGAGAGCGGGGTCTTCTTGATGATGCCGTTGCGGGTGGCGAGCACGAGGGCGACGCCGGGCTGGTCGAACATGGCGCGGTTGATCGTGACCATGGCGCGGATCTGCTCGTCCTTCTCGAACTTGATGAGGTTCACGATCGCCTTGCCGTTGCCGGTGCGGGCGCCTTCCGGGATGTCGTAGACGTTCAGCCAGTACATGAACCCGCGGTCGGTGATGAAGAAGATGATGTCGTGACTGTCGGCGCTGAAGAGGCGCGCCACGTGGTCTTCCTCCTTGGTGCTCATGCCGATGACGCCCTGGCCGCCGCGGTGCTGCGTGCGGTAGGTGTCGGCGGGGACGCGCTTGATGTAGCCGGTGTCGGAGACCGTGATGATGCAGGAGTGGCGCGGGATGAGGTCGGCGATGTCGATGTCGCCGTCGTCGTAGGTGATCTCGGTGCGTCTGGGGTCGGCGTACTTGTCGCGGATGGCGGCGAGTTCGGTCTTGATGAGCTCGAGGCGTTTTTCGCGGCTGGCGAGGAGTTCTTCGAGCTCGGCGATGCGGCGCATGAGCTCGTTGTACTGGTTTTCGAGGTCGTCGACGGCGAGGTTGGTGAGCTGGTGGAGGCGCATGTTCAGGATCGCCGCCGCCTGGATCGTGTCGAGGTCGAACCGCGCCATGAGCGCCTTCGCGGCGGATTCGCGGTCGCGGGACTCGCGGATGATCTTCACGACTTCGTCGATGTTGCGCACGGCGATGAGCAGTCCGGCGAGGATGTGGGCGCGTTCGCGTGCCTTGCGGAGCTCGAATTCGGCGCGGCGGGTCACGACCTCGAAGCGGTGGTCGATGAACGCCTGGAGGATCTGCACGAGGTTCATCACGCGCGGACGGTTGTGGTCGACCACGAGCATGTTGCAGCCGAACGCGGTTTCAAGCTGGGTGGTGGCGAAGAGCTGGTTCAGGACCACGCTCGCCATGGCGCCGCGCTTGATGTCGATCACGATGCGGATGCCGATCTTCTTGTTGGATTCGTCGCGTAGGCCGGAAATGCCGGTGATGCGCTTTTCCTTCACGACGTCGGCGATCTTCTTGACGAGGAGTTCCTTGTTCAGTGCGTAGGGGATCTCAGTCACGATGATCTGTTCGCGGTCGCCCTTCTCCACGATCTTGGTCTTGGCGCGGATCTTCAGCACGGCGTGGCCGGTCTCGTAGAGCGCGCGGACGGGGTTGATGCCGCAGATGATGCCGCCGGTGGGGAAGTCCGGGCCGGGGAGATACTGCATGAGGTCGCGGACAGTGGCGGTCGGATTGTCGAGCAGATGGATGGTGGCGTTCACGACTTCGCCGAGGTTGTGCGTCGGGATGTTCGTCGCCATGCCGACGCCGATGCCCACGCTGCCGTTCACCAGCACGTTCGGGAACTTCGCCGGGAGCACTTCGGGTTCCGTCGTCTCCTCGTCGAAGGTCGGGATCATGTTGACCGTTTCCTTGTCGATGTCGGCGAGGAGTTCCTCCGCGATGCGTTCCATGCGGCACTCGGTGTAACGGTAGGCGGCCGGCGGGTCGCCGTCGATGCTGCCGAAGTTGCCCTGACCCTCGATGAGCGGCGTGCGCATGGAGAAATCCTGCGCCATGCGGACGAGCGTGTCGTAGACGGAGGCGTCGCCGTGGGGATGGTAGCTGCCGAGCACGTCGCCGACGACCTTGGCGCATTTGACGGTCTTGTGGGACTTGGTGAGTCCGCGCTGGCCCATGGCGTACAGGATGCGGCGGTTGCAGGGTTTCATGCCGTCACGGACGTCCGGGATGGCGCGGCCGACGTTCACGCTCAGCGAGTACTGGAGGTACGCGGTGTGCATGATGTCTTCGATGTTGATCGGGAACACATTGTGGGGAGTGTCGGACATGCTGGTGGCCTTTCAGAAGAAGGTGCGGGTTGTTTGTTGATTTTCTGATGGTATAATATACCACGGAAATGCGCTGTTTTCAAGCGCGCGTGTGCGCGTGTGCGAGAAAAATGACGAAAAAAAGCGGAAAATCGCCGGAAACGGCCTTTCCGGGCGATTTAAGGCTATGTTTGGAATTTATAAAATTTGCAGAGAAGTAAAAATGAAAGAGACGGCCTTTCCGCGACTTTTTCGGGAAAATGACCGTTTCGCACTTGATTTTTCGCCGTTCGGAAGTATGTTATAAAAGGTCATCTCTTAAAATTGGTGTTCGGCGGCTTTTCGCGTCTGAGCAAAGTCCAACTGGTAAGATTTTCGATGGTTACGTTTTCAGGTAGCCATCTTCAAATCTTCCTGCATTGGCCTTTTTGCCCATCCGCTGAAAATCCATCCGATTGAATTTTAAGAGTTGCCCTAAACACAATCTTTTTGTGCGGGCGTAGCAAAATGGTTATGCTCCAGCTTCCCAAGCTGGCTACGCCGGTTCGATTCCGGTCGCCCGCTCCATCCCTCTTTTCCCTGTCTGTTTTCTTTTCCCCCATGAAAAACGCCCGTTGAACGATTGTGTTCAGACGGGCGTCAAAGATGCGGGGGGATGACTGGAATTGTCTATTCCGCGTCGAAATCGCTTACCCAGTCGGTGCCGCGTTTGCTCGTGACAAAGGCGGGCTCCAGAGGGCATGTAAGGCGTTTCTGGTTCTGTTTCTCGCCGTCCGTGTAGGTGCAGACGGGGTACTTCACTTTGTCCCACTGATCGGCGGCCGCAAGCGCGATGCCGCCCATCTGGAAAAATCCGTCCGCATAGCCTTCCTTGTGGTTGACGCGGTATTCGAGCGGTTCCGGCGAACGGAAATACATGAAAATATCGTCCTCGCCCTCGAAGACGTATTCGCCTTCCGGGAGGTTGACCGTCCGTTTTTCCAGCGGATTGTCTCCGAATTCAAACAGCATGGAATGGAGGACCGTGAGGCGGTGCGGCTTGCGCGGGGGATGGACGCCGGAACGCGGGATGGTCCCCGCGGAATCGACGGAAGAACATGCCGCGCAGAACGCGCAGGATGCGACGCAGAGAGAGAGGATGACGGCGAATCTCCGGCAGGCGGCGGAAAGACTGGGTTTTCCGGCGTTGCCGGGGCAAATCCGGCGCATCAGAGAGAATACGCCGCGAATGATGTGACCAAGGAGATTCATGTCGGTCTGCCGGGGGTCGCTTGTGTGAGTTTACGGTTACTTGGAAGCCTTTTTCGCCGGAGCCTTCTTTACCGGGGCCTTCTTTGCCGGGGCCGCGGGCTTGAAGGTGAGCGTGGCGACGGAGCAGGCGGGGAGTTCGAAGAGGACCTTTCCTCCTTTGACGACGAGGTCAAGCTTGCGCGGCTTGACGGCGTTCGGTTTCTTGAACGTGTTGAGCGCGTGGATGTCGCCGTCGCCGAGGATCTCGCCGGAGACGGACGCGGCGTCGAATCCCCAGGTCTCGAGCTCGACCGGGAGCGCCTTGTCCGCGGAGATATTGGCGGCGCTGACGTGCAGAACGCCGTCCTTGACGGACGCGGTGTGGGTGACGGCCGGGAGCTTGCAGTTGTCGACCGGGGCGGCCTGCGCGAAGGTCTCGACGCGATCGGCGTCCTGGTGGACCTTGTAGAGGTCGAAGACGTGGCAGGTCGGAGTGACGAGCATCTTTTCGCCTTCGGTCAGGATCATTGCCTGAAGCACGTTCACGAGCTGGGCGATGTTCGCCATGCGGACGCGGCGGTTGTGGCGGTGGAAGATGTTCAGGGAGATCGCGGCGACCATGGCGTCGCGCATGGTGTTCTGCTGGTGGAGGAAGCCCGGATTGGTGCCTTCCTCGACGTCGAACCAGGTGCCCCATTCGTCGACGAAGAGTCCGACGCGGCCTTCGGGATCGTATTTGTCCATGATGACGGACTGCTTGGCGATGATGCCTTCGATGGCGGCGGCCTTTTCGAGTGTGGTGTAGTATTCGGGCACGTCGAACTTGGTGGCGGAGCCCTTGTGTTCCCAAACGCCGGGCACGGTGTAGTAATGGAGCGTGACGGCGTCGAGCCACTGTCCGGCGCTCTTCATCAGGACCTCGGTCCACTCCATGTCGCCGCCGTTGGCGCCCGCCGCGATGCGGACGAGCTTGGTGTCGCCGTAGTCGCGGGCATAGGTGGTGTAGCGGCGGAACTGGTCGGCGTAGTATTCGGGCCGCATGTGGCCGTCGCCCCACGGTTCGTTGCCGAAGCCCCAGAACTTGACGCCCCACGGTTCCTTGCGGCCGTTCTTGCGGCGGAGTTCGGTCATCGGGCCCTGGACCTTGGCGTTCAGGTATTCGATCCACTGGGACATTTCCTGCACGGTGCCGCTGCTGACGTTGCCGTTGATGTACGGTTCCGCGCCGATGAGCTCGCAGAAACGCAGGAATTCATGCGTGCCGAAGGAATTGTCCTCGGTGACGCCGCCCCAGGTGTCGTTCACGATGCACGGGCGCTTGGAGCGCGGGCCGATGCCGTCGCGCCAGTGGTAGCAGTCGGCGAAGCAGCCGCCGGGCCAGCGGAGGTTCGGGATCCTGATCCTGCGGAGGACGTCGATCACGTCCTTGCGGACGCCGTCGATGTTCGGGATCTTCGATTTTTCCCCGACGTACAGGCCGTCGTAGATGCAGTGCCCGAGATGTTCGGAGAACTGGCCGTAGACATGGCGGCTGATCCGCCCCTGGAGATTGCTTGCGTCGACGATGAGTTTCACGTTGGAATTCCTTTCGGTTCGTGTGTATTGATGTCAGGTGTTCATATTAAAACAGAATAAGATACATCCATCCGCGGAAAAATCAACCGCGAATCAGGTGAAAAACGACGGAACGGCATAAAAAAACGCCCGGTTTCCCGCGGCGGACGACCGCGACGGACCGGGCGGAGTTTTTCAGGATCGGATCACCACTCGTCGCCGAGGTCGTCTTCCTCTTCTGCGGATTCTTCTTCTCCGGCGCCTTCGGAGGCGTCGATCTCGATCATTTCGTCTTCGGAGGCATCCTGTTCGGCCGCCGCCGCTTCAGCTTCAGCCTTCGCCGCCGCTTCAGCTTCAGCCGCTTCGGCCGCCGCCTTCGCCGCCGCTTCGATCCGGTCGCTCTTCAGGATGACCTTGGCGTCTTCGCGGAAGTAGACGGAGTCGTCGCCGGCACGGCCGCGGATCACGCGGGGCAGGACGATGCCGTCCTGTTCGCGCCAGTCCATGATGTAGGAGATCAGGCTGTCGTCGTCGAGGACGATGTCGAGGCGGGAGATGGTCTTTTCCAGGTCGCTGACGTAGACCGCCATGGAGACGGCGGGCGAGCAGATGCTTTTCAGCTTCACGTCGTAGCATTTGCACCAGCGGTTGTCGATGCGGTATTCCTGCGGCTCGGTGATGACTTTCGGCTTGAGCTCGACGAAGTTCTTGTCGATCTTGTTGCCTTTTTCGTCGATGTTCGCTTCGTTTTCGATCTGGGCGATCCCGGGGTTTTCGCCCTGGGCGAGTTTCTCGAAGCAGCGGAGCGTCACGGATTCCGCGATGCGGTTGAAATCGGTGGCGAACGCATAGAGGATGTGAGCGTCGTAGGGGATGACGGGCGGAATGCCGTTCGTGAACGGCTCGAACGCAAAGGTCTCTTCCTTGCCGTTAAGCGTACGGGTGAGCGTGCGGGACTCGCGGTCGACGACCAGGTTCAGGGTCGAGTCGCCGGACCCGGAGAAATCCATGGAGAGCAGGCTGATCTGGTCTGCGGTCCTGATGAAGGAAAGGTTGCGGAATTCCTCCATTGCCTCTTTGGAGACGAAGACGGGTTTCCTCACTTCCTCCTTCTCGTTGAACTCGTTCAGCCTGCGGTCGATATGCGAGTTGACCTGATTGTAGAAGTCGTAGTCGAAATCTTTCGCATCCTGGGCTTCGGCTTTTTCTCTGCTGGGGGCGGGCCTGCCGAAGAATTCCTCGGCTTCCTTTTCGGTCGTCGACTCGAAGTACTGGCAGGAGACTGTCATGAGGCCGGCGGCGATTCCGGCCAGAAGGAGGATGGACTGAAGTTTCATGGGAATATCCTGTTGTTGAAGCTGAAAAGCGTTGTTATCCGTTGGTATCGGGGAGCCGGAAAAGCTCGTCCGGGAGTTCGGGGTTGATCTTGACGTCGCGAATGGTGCACCAGACGACCACGCCGCCCTCTGTCGTGCTGACGATGCGGGACGGGTAGGTCACGCCGGATTCCGTTTTGTATTCCTGAAATCTGGTGGAAAAGTACGTGTCGGAATCGTCGGCCTTTTGGATATAGAAAGTGAGCCAGCGATCCGTTTCCGCGTCGGTTGCCACGATATATTCTCCCGACGGCACCGGCGGCAGTAGCGGCGACTTGGCGCCGGGAACATCAGCAAGGTCCAGAGTCCAAAAATAAACGGGACGGGATGTGTTCGTATCTTCTCCGCGTGCGATGTCGAACGCGGATACGATGAACGAGGCGGGATTCAGAATAAGCCGGGAGTACAGTTCCGCCATTGCTTTGGCGGTATCCTTTGCAGGGACGGATTTTCCGTCCTCCGACTTGATCGCTTCCGCGCCGCTGATGACGACGGCGGCTTTCTTTTCCGCGCCTTTTTCGTCCTTCCAGACGTAGTCGCGGCGGATGCGGTTGTCGGATGCGAGCTTGACCTCGCAGGTAAAGGGCAGGGCGCCGTCCTGCGTGTATTCGGCAGTGTAGGAAACCGTGTTCAGCGGTTCGGGAGAACTGACCAGCGGGGCCCAGTGGGCAAATTCTTCTCCCGAGATCGGGGTGTGGCACGCGGACAGGACCATGCACAGGGCGGCGAAGCCCGCGAGCAGGATTTGTTTCGCGCCTTTCATGGTCCTGTTGTCTCCGTTGTGGTTTTCCGTGTCAGATTATGCTCAGCCGAGGACCTTTTCGTCGAGGTAGGCACGCAGGTTGTCGATCGGAATGCGTTCCTGCGCCATCGAGTCGCGTTCGCGCACGGTCACGGCGTTGTCTTCGAGCGAATCGAAGTCGAACGTGACGCAGTACGGGGTGCCGATCTCGTCCTGGCGGCGGTAGCGCTTGCCGATGTTTCCGGTCACGTCGAGCTCGGTGCGGTAGCGGCCGAGGAACTTCGCCTGCAGGTCCTGCGCGTTCTGGTTGAGCTTCTTGGAGAGCGGGAGGAACGCGACCTGAACGGGGGCAATGGTGGCGGGGAAGTGGAGCACCACGCGGACGTCGTCCTCCATGCCTTCCTTCTGCGTCGGGGCGCGGTCTTCGTCGTAGGCGTTGCAGAGGATCGCGAGGACCATGCGGTCGAGGCCGACGGAGGTCTCGACGACGGTCGGCAGATAGCGCGTATTGTTGGTCTGGTCGAGGTACTGGAGGTCCTGTTCGGAGAACTGCTGGTGCTGGGACATATCCCAGGTGCCGCGATGGTGGATGCCTTCGAGTTCGCCCCAGCCGAACGGGAATTCGTATTCGATGTCGACTGCCGCCTTGGCGTAGTGGGCGAGCTTGTCGTGCGGATGCAGATGGAGCTTTTCGACCGGGAACTTCAGCACGTTCAGGTAGAAGTTCCAGCGTTCCTGGCGCCAGTACTCGAACCATTCCATCGAGCCTTCGTCCGCGCAGAAGAATTCCATTTCCATCTGCGAGAATTCGCGGGAGCGGAACGTGAACATGCGGGGCGTGATCTCGTTGCGGAACGCCTTGCCGACCTGGGCGATGCCGAAGGGCAGCTGCATGCGGGTGGCGATGCGAATGGAGTGGAAATCGAGGAAGATCGGCTGGCAGGTCTCGGCGCGGAGATACGCGATGTGCTCTTCGTCGAAGACGGGGCCGACGTAGGTCTTCATCATCAGGTTGAACTCGCGCGGCGGGGTCAGGTCCTTGGAGCCGCAGTTCGTGCAGGTGGTCGGATCGGGCATCTGGTCCACGCGGAAGCGGGTCTTGCACTGCTTGCAGTCGCACATGATGTCGCCGAATCGGTCGACATGTCCGGAGGCCTTCCAGACTTTCGGATGGCAGATGATGGAGGAGTCAAGGCCGACGACGTTGTTGCGTTTTTCGACCATGTAGAGCCACCACTGGCGTTCCACCGCGCGTTTCAGGGCGATCCCGTAGGGGCCGTAATCCCAGAAACCGTTGAAGCCGCCGTAGATTTCGGAGCTCTGAAATACGAAGCCGCGCCGTTTGCACAGGCTGACGATCTTTTCCATACAGGTATCAATCGGTTGTTCCGACATTTTTTCCGTTCTCTTTCAATTCAATTTGGGGTTGAAAACAAAAATGCTTCACACAATATAGCCCGCCTTGCTGAAAAAGCAAAAGGTTTTTTTATCTTTTTAATAAAAAAAGCCTGAAAAGGGCTTATTTTTTCTGCACGACCGTGAAAACGACCGTGTCAAGCGCGGAATCGGACGTGCGGACGGCATCCACGCGGTGCGTCCCCGGGACGAAGGACTGCTTTTCGTTCGATTCGCCGAGGAACACGCCGTCGACGAACCACTGGACCCCCGGCCCGGCATTCAGGTCCAGCCGGACCGAAACGCCGTCCTCCGCGACGTACACGGACGGCATGGGCGAGATGATGCGGAATGCTTTTTCCGCAGCCGCGCCGGACGAACACGATTTGCAGACGGCAAGCGGGATGCCGGCGGGCTTCAGGGATTCCTCCGTGTCCTTGCAGTCGGGCGATGCGGCCATGCCGCTTGCCGCGCAGAGTTCGACGGCTTCCAGCGCGTCCTCCCGCGGCCAGACGCTGCGGAACTCCGTGAAATCGTATTTCGAGGCGGCGACGGAGAGGATCTCCCCGGCGGCGGGCGCGGCCGAAGTGCCGCCGACCAGGGCTTCCGAGGGGGCGCCGTCCTTGTTGCCGAACCAGACGCCGACCGTGAGCGTTTCCGTGCAGGCGAAACACCATGCGTCGCGGAGTCCGTTGCTGGTCCCGGTCTTCCATGCGGCGGTCCCTTCGAATCCGGCGAG
>JAEEGG010022139.1_pt1 | contig 12549 bp, 7 predicted proteins | sample 9134161 | NCBI WGS metagenome assembly JAEEGG01 (sample SAMN16246543, study PRJNA631951) | gut metagenome | biome: gut microbiome; feature: rumen; material: CR-attached | host: Bos | place: Iran: Karaj | collected 2018-10
AAGGCATGAGACACGCGATACTGAACGAGATAGACAAACACCAAGAATACAGCGATCTTCTTGATTTTATAAAGTAGAACTTTGATAAATGGTAACAGGGGGACGGCTTTATGTCACCAACACAAGGGAGGTAGATGTATGGACAGTTTACTTGAAGTGGTCATAGAGTTTATATTTGACGGTTTATTTTTCTGTGGAAATAATTTAGTAGATAATGCAGTAGTTAAAAGTAATGATTGGCCGAAACCGATCAAAGCCATACTTTCCTGGCTTTTAGTTATACTCTGGGCAGGTACCATAGTATTGCTTAATGTTATCGGCATAGGCTTTATAAAGTCATTTAATAAGGTTGTGGGAATAGTATTTATTGTCTTGGGCTTAGGCTTCCTTCTGTTTTCAATATTAATCATAAGAAAGACTGTTAAAGATATTAACCGGAGTAAAACACTATGAATAAATACATTATGGCATTTGATGCCGGTACCACATCTGAAAGAGCCATTATATTCAATAAAAACAGTGAAATAGTGAGCGTAGCCCAAAAGGAATTCTCTCAGATTTATCCCCAGCCGGGATGGGTGGAGCATAATCCCATGGAGATATGGTCTGCTCAGGTAGGTGTGGCAGTTGAAGCCATGACAAAGGCAGGGATCACAGCAGACCAGATAGAGGCTATAGGCATCACAAACCAGAGAGAAACTACCATAGTCTGGGATAAAAATTCCGGATTACCGATATACAACGCTATCGTATGGCAGTGCAGGAGGACCACAGAGTATTGCGATACCTTATCAAACCTGAAAGATTTGATAAGGCAGAAGACCGGACTTGTTTTAGATCCGTATTTTTCTGCTACAAAGCTCAAATGGATACTCGATAATGTAGAAAATGCCAGGAAGAGAGCTGAAAACGGCGAACTGCTTTTCGGTACAGTAGAGACATGGCTCATCTGGAAACTCACAAAAGGCAAAGTTCATGTGACGGACTACAGCAATGCATCCCGTACCATGCTCTTTAACATAAATACTCTGCAGTGGGATGATGATATATGTAAACTGCTGGATATACCGATGTGCATGTTACCTACACCGGTATCAAACAGTGAGGTATACGGAGAGTCGGCACCTGAGTATCTCGGTGGCAGTATAAAGATATGCGGAGCCGCAGGAGACCAGCAGGCTGCACTTTTCGGACAGAAATGTTTCCACAAGGGAGATCTCAAAAACACCTATGGTACAGGATGTTTCCTGCTGATGAACACAGGGGATAAACCTACATTCTCAGATAACGGACTGGTATCAACTATCGGTTGGGGATTAAACGGTAAACTGACCTATGCTCTGGAAGGTTCTGTATTTATGGGCGGAGCCATCATACAATGGCTGAGAGACGAGCTGCATATGATAAACAGCGCACAGGAGACTGAAGAGATAGCTCTAAAGGTCAAGAACACAAACGGATGTTATATAGTGCCTGCATTTACCGGACTTGGCGCACCTTACTGGGAGCCCGAAGCAAAAGGTATCATATGCGGACTCACAAGAGGAGTCGGCAGAAATCATATAGTGAGAGCTGCACTGGATGCCATAGTCTACCAGGTACATGACATAGTATCCGCTATGGAGCAGGATGCAGGCTGTAAGGTATCCACACTAAAGGTAGACGGTGGAGCCAGCAATAACAACTATCTCTGTCAGACTCAGGCAGATATCAGTGATACTACAGTCATCCGTCCAGCATGTGTAGAAACCACCGCTTTGGGAGCCGCATATCTTGCCGGTCTTGCTGTAGGCTACTGGCAGGATGAGGCAGATATCGAAGGTTCCTCAAAGGATTTCACTGAGTTTAAAGCATCCATGGATGCTAAAGAACGCAAAGACAGGCTTAAAGGCTGGAGCAATGCGGTAAGTATGCTACTTAAATAATTGATTAACGCTTCTCATGAGAGAGGCGTTTTTTGGTTGGAAAATATAGGGGATTTTGAGGATTTTATATTTACAGTTTAAGTAAAATTAGGTATAATAAATTAAAATATTCATCATTTAACTGAAATCTAAACTATCCGAAAAAATCGGATGGTTCAAAATGAGTTGTTAGTAATTAGGAGATCAAAATGGTAACAGTAAACACATGCAAAACTCAAGACTTTGTGATGGATTATATAAAGTTCGGCACGGGAGCTAAGACCTTTGTAATCATCCCCGGACTCAGTGTACAAAGTGTCATGGGTGCAGCTGAAGCAGTGGCTGAAGAATATAAGGTAATGGATGCGGAGTTTACGACCTATCTATTTGACCGCCGCAAGGAAGTACCGGACAAGTACAATGTAAACGATATGGCTGAAGACACAGTAAAGGTTTTGCAAGATCTTGGATTAAAAGACATATATATGTTCGGCGCATCCCAGGGCGGTATGATAGCTATGGATATAGCGATAAATCATCCCGATATGGTTAAAAAACTGGTACTTGGTTCTACTTCATCCCGAGTACATCCAAAGCAGTTGAAAATCATAGAAGAATGGATAGGTTATGCTAAAGTAGGGGATACACAGAGCCTATATTTGAGTTTCGGTGAAAAACTGTATCCTGCAGAAACATTTGATCAATACAGAGATTACTTCATAGAAACATCTAAGACTGTGACTGATGCTGAGCTAAAGAAGTTTATTATTCTTGCAGAAAGTATCAGGGACTATGACTTAAGAGACAGAGTAAAAGAAATCAAATGCCCGACACTTGCCATTGGAGCATATGATGATAACGTCCTGGACTCAGATGCTATAATGGAGATAGCTCAGAACCTGGACTTCAGATCGGATTTTAAGCTGTTTATGTATGGTAAATACGGACATGCGGCATATGACACCGCGCCGGACTACAGGCAGAGGATTTTTGAATTCATGACACAAGGGGAAGACTATGTTTGAGGCTACATTTGAATCACTTAGAACTTATCAATGTCCTGACTGGTTCAGGGATGTGAAGTTTGGTATATGGAGTCACTGGGGCCCGCAGTCGGTACCGATGTGCGGAGACTGGTATGCCAGAAATATGTACATACAGGGTACTGACCAATATGAGTACCACTTGCGTACTTACGGACATCCTTCAAAGTTTGGATTTAAGGATATCTGTGCACTTTGGAAAGCAGAAAACTTTGATCCCGATGCTCTGATGGAGAAATATTATAAGGCTGGGGCCAGATATTTTGTGGCTCAGGCATCACATCACGATCACTTTTTTAACTTTAAATCAAAATATAACCGATTTAACAGTGTAGAAGTCGGTCCTCACAAGGATATCTGCGGTCTGTGGAAAGCTGCTGCCAAGAAATACAATATGCCTTTTGGTATGACTGAGCATTTGGGAGCATCATTTTCATGGTGGCGCTCAAATAAGGGTGCTGACACTTATGGTCCGTATGCCGGAGTACCATATGATGGCAATGATCCAGCATATAGGGACTTTTACCATGATAACTATGAGCATGTGACTAAACCCGGTGAGGATGACAGCAAATGTATCTGGCTCACGAAAAATGAGAAATTCCATGAATATTGGCTGAATGTCATGAAGGAGATCATCTACAACTACCAGCCCGACCTGCTTTACTCAGACAGCTGGCTGCCGTTTGAGGAAGAAAACAATCTGGAAGACAGGAATGATAACATATACCGCTATGGCTTAGAGGCTGTATCATATCTTTATAACTCAGCAGAAAAGCTTTACGGGAAAAATACTGCAGTTTATACTCAGAAACATCGTGATGAAAAGATATACAGAGTCGGTGTCCTCGATATGGAGAGAAGCCAGTTGCCCGATATCAGTCCGGTACCGTGGCAGTCTGAGACCTGCATAGGTGGATGGTTCTATGACAGAAAGGCTCATTACAAGACACCGAGACATATCATAGACATACTGATCGACAGTATAGCTAAGAACGGCACACTTCTTCTCAACATACTTCAACGTCCGGACGGAACCATAGACGAACAGGCAGAATGGATACTGGATGAACTTACAAAGTGGTTTGCTGTAAACAGTGAAGCTGTATATGGGACAAGACCCTTCAGGGTATCCGGTGAAGGACATTCACATGTTATCATCGAAGGCTTCCGAGAAGATCAGGTAGACTGGCAGGATGATGATTTCAGATTTGTCCAAAAGGACAGCAATGTATATGCCTTTATCATGAAGGGTGATCATAGTAAGACTGCTGTAATAAAGTCATTTAAGCCTGAAGAGACAGTAAAGAATGTCGAATACCTCGGTATAGGTCCTGGAACCTTTGTACAGCATTCCGGGGTTCTAATCGTTGATTTACCGGACAGAAGAGAAACATCTATGCCGGGAGTACTTAAGATATCATTTTGATTGAATGTAAACGCTAAAAAGCATCATTGACATATGAAAAAAAGAAAAAAAGAAAGGACATTATATGATAAGATTTTCTAAAACATTGGTTCTGTTATTAGCTATTTCGTTAATTATTGGATCATTTGGCAGCATAAGTGTTTACGCTGACGAGTCAAAAACTTTATCTGCAAATGACAATTCGGCCATTAAATCGAAAAAGCCGAAGTTTTCTATCAAGGCTACTTCTGATAAGTCAGGAGTTAAGATCACTACATCTAAGGCTACATATGCTGACGGTTTTTACATCTATGCCAAGAAAGACGGAGCTAAGAAATACAGTAAAGTAGCAACTATTTCAGAAAACGGCAAAAAGAAGAGAAGCATTACCTTAAAAGATCTGGGCAGAGGCGCTTATACATTTAAGATCAAAGCATATAAAGGTGATGCTACCAGTAAATACAGTAAAACTAAGTCTGTGACATTGTATGATGATCCTTTCGAGGAAAAGTTTGAAACTCTGTTAGATGTGTTTTATTATCAGCTGCTTTATTATCTAGACTCACCTTATGATGTCAATTTCCTTATGCTTGATGCATACGTAAAGAGCGATGAATATGATGTTGACTATATATTTAAGACCGAAAGCGGTACGGCTACTCCTCCCGATGATGTGTTAGAAAACCTTAAAGAACATATAACATATTATCAGAACAATGAGGACGAGGATGATAAGGGTCCTTATATCAGATGCAAGACACAGGATTTACTCGATTTTGTAGAAAATGTACTTGGACAGACCATCGACATCCCTGAAGGAAATCTCTGCTATGATTCATTTTATAATCTTGACGGATATATCACCGAATGGGATCCGGGTTGGTATGTAAGTTTTACAGGCTCTTATGTAAAATTTGATAACCTGAAGTATACATATACTGATGATACTGTAACAGTTACATTTAATGCTGTATCATATTTGTACGGTGAAATCGATACCAATGAGGACTATACATTAGTCTGGAAAAAGAACTCTAAGAGTCCTATAGGCTATACACTGCAGAGTATTGATTCGGTAGACTTACTTGTTGAATAATCAATCAGAGGGACGGTTCTCTGATTGATGGATAAGTCTTAGATGATATACAAGTTGCACAAAATTCATTTTGGAATTTTGTGCAACATTTTTGTTTGGGTAAGTTAGGAATTTTCGAAAAACAGTACTCTATATATGTGAAAGTGTAAATCTATAAAAATAACTAACTTTTAGTTAGTAGTATTTTTGAAAATTTTATAGTATATTTTTAAATGTGGGATACCATATATTCAGGGAAGAAGGAAAACTTTATACCCCTTGAAAAAAATACTATATACTGAAAAGCAACTATAAGGAGGATGTCGTATGGAGAAATGAACAAAAATCAGATGGTTCATAAAAGTGTATATGATAAAATACTTATTTAAAATATTGGTAAATTTATAGAAAGTTTAATTGATTTATTAGTATTTATATGATAAATTTATTTATAGAGTTCAAGAAAAAAATATATTTACAGAAAGGATGGGTTAGAATGAAATCATTTACAAAAAAATGTAGCAGTAGTAAAAGAGGCTTGCTTTTACATTTATTTACTTTTATTATTGTTCTTACAATGTTAATTGGTTCCTTACCGGTAAGCGCTGCTTCCGGTGAAATAGTTGTTAAAACAAAAAAGCAGCTCCTTAAGGCCATGGAAAAGAAAAGTGCTGCTACCATTATTTTCAGGACTGATAGAAAGACAAAATTTATTATTCCTACGATTGAGAATAGTGCAAATAAAAAGCTGGTTATAGAAGCACCTAATGCTAAAACATATAACAAGGCAGCCTTTAAGACGATAACTCTTAAGTCGTCAGATTCGTTTAATGAAAGAGGAAAAGATAATTCGTTATATATTAAAGGTGACGGGATTAAATTAACTGTTAGTAAAGATATTGAAGCGAAAAAGATTTCAATTACAGCGACTGACGTAATTGTTAAAGTAGCTTCGGGTGCTGATGTAGGGGATATTATATGCAACAAAAAAGCAGCTGAAATTACAGTTGCAGTGGAAAAGAATGCTGAAGCAAATATCACCATTAAGAAAAAAGCTGATTTAAGAATCACAGGAAAATCTGAAGAAAAACTTACAGTAACCGTAAAAACTGAAGCTGCGGGTGCTGCAGTTAAATCAGAAGTCCCGGTTAAAGTTAATGCATATGCGGATGTTGATCTGCAGCTAGAGAAGGGTGCTGAAAACTCAGCGGTTACGCTTAAAAATGAAGATGCAGGTGTTAAGCTTGAAAACAATACAGATAGAAAGGTTACTGTTACAGACAGTGATGGCGAAAAACAAACTGTTAAGAAAGGCGAAGACTTAACTTCAGATAATTATGTAGGAAAGCCTGAAGAAACTGATAATGGTACAGAAGGTGAAACTTCAGGAACACCTTCAGATGATACGAACGCGGATAAGAAAGAAGACGAAAACAAAGAAGAGGAAAAGGAAAAAGACGAAAATAAGAAAGAGGAAAATAAGGACGATACTACTTCTCCTGGAGGAGATGAAGGAGGAAGTCCTCAGGGGGGAAATTATGTTTCAGATCCTCCTAAAGCAGAGTGGGGAACTCCAGTATATGTATGGATAAATGATAATACAAAGATTACTGCTACGTTACCTTGCACGAATAAAGTAGAAAATGATATTGTTGAAACGGTTGACATAACTATAACAGGAACAACAGATCCTACCTGTACAGGCAAGGGATCAGTCGTATATACCAGCAAAGCATTTAATAATAAAGCGTTCCAGGTGCAGACCAAGACAGTTGAGACTGATGCTTTGGGACATGACTGGGGAGAGGTTACATATACCTGGTCAGAGGATAATAAAAAGGTTACTGCGACACGTACATGTACCAGAAACCAGTCACATATCGAAACCGAAACAGTAGATGCAGAAGTAACTGGAACAACAGCTTCTACATGTACTGATAAGGGATCAATCGTATATACGAGCAAAGCTTTTGAAAATGCAGCATTCCAGGTACAGACAAAGACAGTTGAGACTGATGCTTTAGGACATGACTGGGGAGAGGTTACATATACCTGGTCAGAAAACAAGACTAATGTCACTGCGAAACATATATGTGCTCATAACAGTTCACATATTGAAACCGAAATAGCGGAAGTCATACTTGAAATAACAAAACAGGCTAAATGTGAGGAAACAGGAGAAATATCGTATACAGCAAACTTTAATAACCCGCAATTTGGTACATGGACAAAAAAGGAAACTTTACCTAGTTTAGGTCATAATTACAGCCTAGCAGAGGAGGGTATGCCTAAACCCATATTTGTAGAATCAATGGATGAGGGAGGATATCTTGAGTGTACTGGGTGGGAAAAAGGAATAAACACTTATGTTTGCTTAAATGATAGTAATCATAGCTATACCGAAGAGATAAAAGTTCCTTTAGCAATAGTAGCTGATGAACCTGCAGATGGTATTTATGAAATTGATGGTTCAAATATAACTATTGATTTAGGTAAGAAATTAGAACGGTATAACGAAGCATACGGGTATCAATCATCATGGGTTGAAGCTTTTGGTAATCAGACCATAGGAGAATATATTTATTCTTTATCTGTTTATCCATACAATGATGAGCTTAAGCAATGGTGGATACATACAGAAGCTCTTGATGAGGAAGGATTTAAAAAACAGATTGCTATGTATGAATTTATAGGTGATGGAATCGGCAAATTTTCATTTGAAAATGAAAATGATGCTGATACTGTTATTAATGATATCCTGAATACCGGTGAAACTGTAACATATAATGTTAATTATGTGCCGAATAATGAAGCGGTTTTTGAAAAATTAGAAATTACAGTTACATTTATTCTTCCTGTAATCGGGTCCGTCATAATAGGATAAGATACGTTCGATATGTATTAACAATGATTAACTGAAGTAATTCTTGGCCTCCGGGATGTTTTTCCGGAGGCTTTTTATAATTTTGTATACAATTTGGGGAAAATGTGGTAATATATAATATTAGATATAAGATTTAAGGAGTATAAAGATATGTCTACCTATAAATTAAGTAAATTTATGAAATCTATACTGTTTGCCCTGGTAGTTACCTTATTTTTCGGTTTACTGACTCCCATAGATGTCAGTGCCGGTGGCAGTCTTTCTCTGTCTGACAAGGGTTATACTTTAAAGCAGGTGGTAGTGCTCAGTCGTCATAATATCAGAGCCCCTATGTCTACAAAGGGTTCTACGCTGGAGCAGGTGACTCCATATGAGTGGTATAACTGGTCGTCAAATGCGAGCGAACTGTCTCTGAGAGGCGGCGTTTTAGAGACGGAGATGGGGCAGTACTTTAAAAAGTGGCTGGAGAGTGAAGGACTTATCCCTGAAAACTATCATCCTGAGGGCGATGAAGTACGTTTTTATTCAAATTCCAAGCAGCGTACCATAGCTACCGCGAAATATTTCTCGGCAGGACTGCTGCCTACCGCAAACATCGATATCGAGTATCATGTGGACTTTGATAAGATGGATCCGACCTTTACTCCGGCGTTAAACTTTGTGAGTGACGAGTATATAAAGGATGCGACTGCTCAGACACATAAGCTTTTTGATACAAAAGTTAAGGATTTATCTGATAACTACGAGCTTATCGCCGATGTTATCGATATGGATAAATCTGAAGGCTACAGTGATTATGTATTTAATTCTGAGTATGGTTTAAAATATGTTGTAGGTCAGGAGCCAACTACTGATGGTTCTTTAAAGCTCGGTACCAGTATAAGTGATGCTTTGGTACTTCAGTATTATGAGGAGGGCGACACTGTAAAGGCGGGTTTCGGTAATGATCTTACCCTAGATCAATGGAAGGCTATCTCTGAGATAAAGGATGTTTACGGGGATGTGCTCTTTACAGCTCCTATTGTTGCTACCAATGTGGCTAATCCTCTGATCAAAGAGATTTACTCCGAGATGAACACAAAGGGTAGGATATTTACATTTCTTTGCGGTCATGACTCTAATATAGGAAGTGTCTTAGCAGCTCTCGGAGTTAAGGATTATGAGCTGCCGGATGCTATAGAATCAAAGACTCCCATAGGCAGCAAGATCGTTTTCTCTAAGTGGGAGAGCAAAAAGGGTAAGACCTACTGGTCAGTGGATCTTGTTTATCAATCTGTGGATCAGCTCCGTACACAGCCCCTGCTTGACCTTGAAAATGAGCCTGTTGTTTACCATTTAAGCTTTAACGGTATAAAGCAGAACAAAGACGGTCTGTATAAGGCTAAGGATATAAAGAAGCTTTTCACCAACTCCATAAGTAAGTATGATGCTCTTTATGAAAAATATTGTGATACTGTAGCTTATTTAGGACCTGAGGGTACATATACTCAGGAGGCCTGCCAAAAGTTTTTCGGAGATACAGGAAACACAGTACCATACAAGACAGTACCAGAGGCTGTACAGGCATTAGTTGATAAAAAGGCCAAGTACGCAGTTATCCCTCAGGAAAATACTATAGGCGGTGCAGTCATAGATTATGTAGATACTCTGATAGCTCAGACAGGTGTTTCGGTTATCGGTGAGGTGGAGCTGCCAATCAGCCAGAACTTACTTGTTTTACCCGGCACAAAGCTTTCGGATATCAAAACGGTTTATTCCCATAAGCAGGGTATCACCCAGTCCACTGAATGGCTAAAGAAAAATCTTCCTAATGCTCAAGTTGTTGAAGTTTCAAGTACTGCTGAAGGAGCCAGACTCGTTTCAGAAGGTAAGGATTCAGCCTTTGCAGCTATAGCATCGGCCGGGAGTGCTGATGTATATGGCTTGGAAATACTCGCTGCCTCTATACAGGGTAACGAAAATAATAAGACAAGATTTTATGTTCTTTCAAATGAAAAACCTTCTACTGACAAAGCTCAAAGGCTTGCTTTCATCGCTAAAGGAAACGCTAATAACCTTCCCATGCTTTTAAGTAGCATGAACGAAAAAGGAATTACTCTGGTAACGCTTCACGACCGTCCTTTGAAGACTGTATTAGGTGAGTACTATTATGTGATAGAATGTGAAGACTGTGATTATTCTAATTATCAGTCTATAGCTAAAACTAAAGGGTTTGAATTCAGGTATCTTGGTTCTTTTGATGTAAAATAGTATAATAGAAAATCAATGATTGTAGGAGAGGTCATTACAATGAATGGAAACACCTTCTATTTTGAATGGGAAATAGCTTTAATAGAGTGGCTGCAAAGTACTTTAGGTTCTTTTGGGGAAAATGTTTCGACAGTACTTGCTCATTTTGGAGAAGAAATGATCCTGGTTGCTTTGATAGGATTTACTTACTGGTGTCTGGATAAGAAATTTGGAAGATATCTTGGTGTCAGTATATGTCTAGGTTTAATTTCAAATGCACTTATTAAAAACATTTTCTTTAGACGCCGTCCATACTTCGATAATCCTAGCATAAAATGTGTAAGGGCTGCTACACCAGATGCTGATATAATGGATGTGTCTGCACAAGGTTTTTCTTTCCCCAGTTGTCATTCCACAAATGCGGTATCAACTTATGTTGGTATAGGTGCATATCTAAAAAAGAAAACATTGCTTATTGCAGGAATCATATTTTCACTTCTTATAGGTATTTCAAGACTTGTACTAGGTGTTCATTATCCTACCGATGTTATAGCCGGATTAGTTCTTGGAACAGTAGTTGCAATATTATCCTCATTTCTTTTAAACAGGGTTAAGAATCATATGATCCTTTACATTGTAATTTTTATCCTTTCTTGTGTCGGCTTTTTCTACTGTAAGAGTGAGGATTATTATACATCCATTGGAATAATGGGCGGATTCTTCTTTGGAGATCTGTTTCAAGAGAAGTATGTTAAATTTGAAAATACAAAAGTTTGGTATAAATGTATAATTAGGCTTATTGGTGGATTTGCGATATTCTTTGGTTTAAATACTCTCTTAAAACTTCCTTTCTCAAAGGATTTTTTAGAGTCAGGTACTTTTTTAGCTTATTTGATAAGGTCAATTAGATACCTGATAGTCACATTTATGATAATTGGAGTATACCCAATACTATTTAAAAAGTTTAGCAAAGTATTTTAAGAAAAGCTAAAGGGGTCTGACCCCGATGTTTGGAGATTAAACGATGTATGTAAAATCAAAAAAACAAATTGTATTTGTGTTATGTATGGCGTTATGCCTGACGCTGATATTTACAGGGTGTTCTTCGTCAGATAATAAAGGTAGGGTTTACTGGTTAAATTACAAGCCCGAGTCTGATGAGGCGCTTAACAAAGTAGCGGAAATTTACGAGGAAAAGACCGGAGTAAAAGTTAAAATCGTAACAGCTGCCTCAGGTACATACAGTCAGGTACTTAACTCAGAAATGGACAAATCTAATCCCCCGTCGCTTATAGTCATGAAAAATATGAATGATATCAATATGTGGGGGGATTGCTGTATTGACCTTAAGGGTACACCCATAGAAAAGGAGCTTAATACGGACAGTTATAATCTGTATTATAAGGATGGAAGGCTTGCGGCTATCGGATACTGTTATGAGTGTTACGGTATAATAGTCAATAAGGATCTTGTTGAAAAATCCGGGCATTCTATGGATGAGCTTATAAACTTTGAAGGCTTAAAGACTGTAGCTGAGGATATACACGCAAGAGCCTCTGAACTGGGGTTTGATGCTTTCTCAGCTTCAGATATGGATGCATCCTCGTCATGGCGTTTTACAGGACATATGGCTAATCTAGAGTACTTTTACGAGGAAAGGGATGACGGTGGGTGGACGGAATGCCCTGCAACGTTAAAGGGCACTTATATGGACAATTACCGCCTCTTATATGATCTTTGCATAAACAACAGTACCGTAAAGCCTGAAAGTTTGGCAACCGGAGGACATGACCCTGAAAACGAGTTTAAGACCGGCAAGGCAGTTTTCTTTGTAAACGGTTCCTGGGAATATGAAAACGTGGCTAAAGACGTCCCTTCTGCAGTGATGATACCATATTACTGTGGTGTTGCAGGTGAAGAGAAGGCAGGGCTTAACTGTGGTACTGAAAATTACTGGGCAATTAATTCACTTGCCTCAGAAGCAGACAGAAAAGCTACTATGGATT